>Ga0180429_10000335_pt1 | contig 42268 bp, 25 predicted proteins | sample SS_ome_FD_132428 | JGI IMG/M metagenome (GOLD analysis project Ga0180429, IMG submission 132428) | Hypersaline lake sediment archaeal communities from the Salton Sea, California, USA - SS_1_S_1 metaG | ecosystem: Environmental > Aquatic > Non-marine Saline and Alkaline > Hypersaline > Sediment ... | reverse complement strand
TCTCAGGGGAGTACGAGCTCCACATGGTCGGGGTAATGAACAACACCGACATATTCAATCCCACGTTGCTGATGTACCTCAAGGCCGATGAGCAGGGGAACCTTGCGGAGTCCGTGAGGCTTTGGGGTAAGGGCAGTCCGAATAATCTGTATGCGACCTCGATCACGGCATTCGGTAACCCTCCGGACGTGTACGTCTCGGGCTACATAGACACGGGCACTCTCGTCTTTGACGGGGTTATCGTGCAGCTGGGCTGGGGATCATCCTGTGTAGGCACTTCGATCAAGCAGGGAGACACGACGCACGTGCCTTTCGATCTGCTCTATCTGGATGGTCAGCTGCTGGCGTGCGGCGTTTCCTACGACACGGATCACGATCTGGAGGACGGGTTCGTGGCGAGTTTTTCGCTTGCAGGAGATCTGATCGGGGGCAGGCAGTGGGATACGGGTGATCACGATGGTCTCTACGGATTGACTTCGATCCCCGAACTGGGCGCAATCCTGACCGGTGCAGGCGACAGCCAGCAGGAATACAGCTGGCTTCCGTCGGGGTGGGGCCCGGAGGTGTGTCAGCCAGACAGCGGAACCTGGACCAACGAGGAAGGGTCACTGGTAGCTGTCTCAGGTTCGACGGTGTCGCCGGCGGCCCAGTCCGTGGCTGTTACTGACGGTACGCAGGACACAGGTGGCGGAAAAACCGATGCGGCCATCGTGGTCTATGGCATACCTTAGGCCAGCCCCAGCCCTGAGCCAGCGAGCGGGTTGGCAGGCTGACGAACTGCCCCCGAAGGCCTTCCCAGGCAACCGATCCTGCATCGCTGTCGCGCGGGGCTGTCTGTCGTTCATGGCGGCGCCACTGCAGCCACCTGCAGTGCTAGAATGCACCAAGACGGCTTGATTACCTCCAGTGAGGTGGACACATGAAAGCCAGGCCAGTTCTGGTCGCAGCACTGACGATCATCGCTTTCTGCGCTGCCACCCCGGGCTGCGCAGACCACCAGACCAGTCAGGCTCCGGTCCTGGCCGCAGCCCCCAGTGCCCCGCTTCCCCCGGCGGTCGGCCAGCTGCTCCCGCCGCTGCCTACCGGCGGCCCGCCGCGTCTGGCCGGGTTTCTGGCACAGGTTAGCTGCACCGGCCAGAACACTCACAGCCGGTCAGGCGATGCCGTCGTGGACGGCGATGCCCTGCTTCTCAATCCATCCGAGGACCAGCTGTCATACGCGATCTACGAGATCGGCAGCGCCGCCTGGGAGTTCGACGCCGTCGACGTCGAGATTCAGTACGACGATGCCACCAAGGTCTGGTTCGGGATCGGGGACTACTCGCTGGGAACCTGGCGCTTCAGGCCCGCCAGCCCGGGTGTCTACAGCATTCCGGCCCCCTCCGGCAAGCTGTATTCCAGCACTGGCTTCGCCTACTTCGCTGTCCTGGCCTACGGCGACACCAGCGTCCGCATCCAGAGCGTCTCCGTGGAGATGGACCTGCCGGACTGGGAGGTCTACACCTTCGAGGGTGGGGGACCCGCGGCGTCCTTTGACATCGCACTCGTCGGTGAGCGGCTCTACATGTTCTACCAGACCGGCGGCGCAGAGCTGATGCTGGCCTGGGCCAACATCGCCGAGCCGGCCGATGCGATTCACTGGACCCGCGAGCCGGTTTTTTCCCTGGGTGCGCAGATCGGCTCTCTCGACATCGAGGAGATCGCGGGGCAGCCCGCCCTCGCGTTCTACATCGGCAGCCTGGGTGCAGTTGCCTTCTATCAAGGCTTGAATGCGACACCTGCCGATCCCAGCGACTGGACGATGTTTACACTGGACTACACGGTCGATTCCGAGCTCGCGCTGGCCGAGATCTGGGGCAGGCCGGCGCTGATTTACCTGATTGATGAGCTACCCGCAACCAGCACAATCGCCTTCGCGTACTCAGGCCTGGAGCACCCTGAGGCGCTCGTTGACTGGGAACTGACCACGCTGGGGGGATTCGTGCCCACCAATCACGGCAGCCACTACCTGTCCCTGAGCGAGGTGGCCGGAACAGCGGCGGTCGGCTACTTCCAGGAGAATCAGCAAATCCACTACTTCGTCTACGCGCTGAACGACCAGCCGCTGACCGGCGATGACTGGTCTCCCGACTGGGCCGGGTACTCGGCGCAGCCCGGATTCGGTCCGCATATTGCGGAAGTTGAGGGGAAGGCCGTTTTGGTCTATCGAGACCTGAACGACAACGCACTGGTCTACGCCGAAGGCAAGACCGCACTGCCGGAGACCATCAACGACTGGCTGCGACACCCGTTCCGGGACGACATCGGCAACGTCGACTTCTTCGGTTGCTGCAACATCGGCGACGGGCTGGGGGTGGTGCTGATCAACCAGGTTGAGGTGGAGAGCGTTCTGCGCTGGCGCCCGTTCTTCTGCTGGTTTGACGAGCATGTGCCGTCCCACGAACATGACTGGAAACAGCAGGATGTGATGGACGCGGAGTGGGGCGGCTTCGAGGATCCTGATGGCCTGGGCGATTGCTGCTACCCGCGAGTGGCCGCCAGCGTCAACGGCATGCCTCACCTGGTGTTCTACGACAGCGGTGAGGGGGCAATCAAGATCGCGCACTTCGCAGCGCCATAGCAGCAGCCTGTCCGGACCGCTATGGCCCCACACCGGGTCGGCGGGCACAGGCGCATGCTGCCTGCAGGCTTGTGCCGGGGGGTATCGTAGTCTCATGCTCTACCTGATCGGCGGACCGGGCCGCGCGGGCAAGACCACGCTGGCGATGCGGCTGCTCAGCCGCCACGGCATCGCCTGCTTCAGCCTCGACTACCTGATGATGGGCCTGCACCACGGTGCGCCGGCGCTCGAGGTCGATCCGAACCTGCCCGAGGCCGTTGTGGCACCGCGGATGTGGCCGGCGGTCAGGGGGCTGCTGACGGCGATGCTGGAAAACGGTGAGGAATACTGCCTGGAGGGCTTCGCCCTGACGCCGGACCGTGTCGCCCGGTTGGATGAGCGGCTGAGGGGCAGCATCCGCGCCTGCTTCCTGGGCTACTGCAGTGCGGATCCGGAAGCGAAGCTTCGGCAGGAGCGCCGGCACCGGACAACGAACGCCTGGCCGCCGGACCTGAGTCACGAGGCGGCGATCGCTCAGCTTGAGCAGTTCAGACAGGCCAGCATCGCACTCAGGGCGGACTGTCGGCGAACGGGCTACACCTTCTTTGACACTTCGGAGAATTTCGAAGCGATGCTCGACCGCGCTGAGCGGCACCTGCTGGCGAAGCTGTAAACCAGCCAGGGCGGACCGGACCGGGTACAGGTGCATAACGCCTGTGCTGCGGTATCAAAGGCAGATACTGAGATTCCGGAGTGAAACATGAGATCCGTACTTGCGTTTATGTTCGGCAGCGGGCAGTACAAGAGCGCAGCGGCGAATCTGGGCCTGCTGATCGGCCGGCTGGGCTTCGGTCTGATGCTGGCATTTCTGCACGGTTTCGGCAAGCTGCCGCCGGCCGAGGGATTCGTCGGCGGGGTGGCATCGCTGGGCTTTCCGGCGCCGGCGCTGTTCGCCTGGGCGGCGGCGCTGGCGGAAGGTATCGGCAGCCTGCTGGTGGCGGTGGGCCTGCTGACGAGGCCCGCGGCGCTGACGGTGGCGATTACCATGGCGGTGGCTGCCTTCATGATGCACGCCCCCGATCCGCTGGCGAAGAAAGAACTGGCGCTGGTGTACCTGTGTTTCGCCCTGGTCTTCCTGCTGACCGGTTCCGGCAGGTTCTCCCTCGATGCTCTGATCCACCGCGGCCGCAACTGAGCGGGCCGGTCGGGCAGCTTGACCGGGTGGCGCGCCGGGCAGCCGTAGTACAATCCTCTGATCGCGCGGACCGCGAGTCAGGACTATGGCTACCATGAGCGCCGCAACCGATGATGCCGGCGACCCACGGCGGGGTTACTTCGACGCCCTTGCAGCCCAGTGGGACGACGAGGAGCCCAGCGCCGAGTCGATGGCCGCCCGGCTGGATCAGTATGCTCCGCTGCTCGGCCTGCGTCCCGGCCACGATGTGCTGGAGGCCGGCTGCGGCACGGGCAAGACCACCGGCTGGCTGGTTGACCAGGTCCGGCCCGGGCGTGTTACGGCGGTGGACTTCGCGGCGCGGATGGTTGAGTGCGCCCGCTCCAAGGGCCTCGACGCCGACTTCGCCAGCCTGGACCTCGTCTCCGATGACCTGGGCGTGGCGCGCTTTGACGCGGTGTTCTGCTTTCACGCCTTTCCGCATCTCCGCGACCAATCCGCTGCGCTGCGCAACTTCAGCCGCGCCCTGAGGCCCGGTGGCCGCCTGCTGGTGATGCACCTCGCCGGCAGCGAGCGGATCAACGCCTTCCATGCCGCACTCAGCGGGCCCGTCAGCGGCGACGTGCTGCCCAGTGGTGAGGGCTGGTGCGGGCTGCTGGAATCGGCGGGTCTCAGCCCGGTGCGACAGATCGACCGCGAGGACCTGTTTCTGGTGACAGCGGCGAAGCCCTGACGGCCGCCTGGGTCGGCTCTACTGAGACAGCGTCTCAATACTAGGGTATAATGGCTGCATAGGAAGCCGGGCGCGTGGCCCTGTCCCATGTACTCAGTGGGCGACTGCGGCAGGCAAAGGAGACGAGTACTGATGTCCTACGGATTGAGAGCACACATGGCTTCGCTGGTGGCGGTGGCGCTGCTGGCCGCTGGATGCAGCGGCGCGGGCGGCACCCTCGCGGATTCGAAGGCGCTGGGGCCGCGCTCCACGCAGGCGGTGTTGGCGGAGGCGCGAGGCGCGCCGGCGCCCGCGGGCGTCGAGGATGACGTCTATGGAATGCTGCTTGACGAGTTGGAACGCGTGCTGGAGCAGGAGGGTGTCACCCGCGTGGTGGCGGCACCGCCGAGCGGTCTGGAGAACCGGATCGCCGACCTGACCTACAACAATGACGACCTCGATCGTTACACGCTCAGCTGGAGCTACACGAACAGCGGTGACTACGACCAGAACTCGGAGGTCAACGTCGCCGACCTGACGGTGATCGGCCAGAACTTCGGCAAGTCCAGCAGCGATCCGGACTGGGAGACCAGCGCGCGGCGGGCCGACGGTGACGGTGACGGGCTGGTGACCGTTGCCGACATCACGCCGATCGGGCGGCACTTCGGCAAGAGTGTCGGCGGCTACAACGTTTACCGGACCGATCTTGGCGGGCTTGATCCGGAGCTGATCGACGGAGGCGAGCCGGTGCTGATCGGCACGGTGGACATTGATTCAATCACTGATCCGCTGCTGCCGATCGAGTTCGCGGTGGAGCTGGGACTCGATGCGCCGGGTGGCGTCTACGCGGAGAACGCTCCGGTGTTCAGCGTGATCCCGTTCGATCGCGACGGCGAGGAGCCCGCTGACACCGCGGACGCGGTCACCGTCGCCGGTGACAGCATCGTGATCTACAACTCGAGCGCCATCGACGACTACCGGCAGCTGAGCTGGAGTCAGCCCGAGGCCGACCGCGGTGTGCCCCAGCCACCCGTTTCCGACTGGATTCACGCCCGGGTCACCCGGCTGACGCCCGATGTGCAGCCCCCGCCGAAGGCCGATCAGGCCACCTACGATTTCAGCGGGCGGGCTCTGCCGCAGACGATGGACGCCCGCTTCAATCTCAGCACGGGCGAGGGCAGGATCGAGCTGCGCGGTGAAAACGGTTCGACCCTGGCGCGCTATCGCGGCGGCGCGGACGCGTTCACCGTGATGCAGACCGCACAAGTCGCCGCCGATGCGCCGTTCTCGCCGGACAGCCTGGCCGCGACGCCCTTCGTGATCATGAACGCCGATCCCGCCGCGCTCGCGATCGAGGAGTACACCGCCGGCCAGACGGACTACGCCGGCGAGATGACCGGGGTCCAGACCATGCTGGGCGTGTTCTTCCCCGATGATCCGCTGAAGATCAGCGGGATGGCGGGCGGCCTGCCCGAGTGGGCGGAGAAGTGGTGCCTGATCAAGGACGCGGTCGGCGAGATCGAGGATCTGCAGGAGTATTGAGCGAAGTGGGGGCTGTAAGCTCCCACACGTTTGCTGACGATCAGTTGACGCAGTGTGAGACACCCAGTACAGGATTCTGTGCCGGACGGTATCATTAGCGCGAAGCACGGTTCACTGGGAGAGGGGTATGCGAACTGCTGTTGTCGCGAGGGTCCTTGCATTCGCATTCACGTGCGGCGCTGTACTGAGTGTCGGCTGTGGTGGTCGGAGTTCGAATCTCGCTCCGGCTGAATCGGGTGTCCACCAGCATCTCCCCGCCGTACTGGCAGAGATCGATGCCGCGCCGGTACCGGTGGACGTGGATGCCGAGCTGTACTCGCAGCTGCAGGCGGAGCTGAAGCGCGTGATCAGCGAACTTGCGGACAAGGGCGTGTCGATTCCTCCCACCGGTGAGCTGAACGCGGTCGACGACCTGGTGCTCAGCGGCAATGATACCGACGGCTGGCAGCTGGAATGGATGTACGTCAACGTCGGCGACTACAACCTGGACGGCATGGTCGGCGTCAGCGACCTGACGCCGGTGGGCCAGTACTACGAGTGCGCCGCGGGCGAACTGGACTGGATCAAGGGCCGGAACGCCGACGGCAACAACGATGGCATGGTCACCGTCAGCGACATCACGCCGATCGGGCAGAACTACGAAGCGTTCATCACGGGCTTCAACATCTATGGGTCCGCTGACCTCGAGGGTCCCTGGGAGCTGGTGGACAGCATCGCGCGTCCCGATCCGCCGGCGGAAGGCGCGTTCCTGGTCAGCTACGACCTGGCGGCGCGCAACCACGAATGCTACCAGGTGGTTCCCCATGACTCGGACAGCCTGGAGGGGCAGGAGAGCGCGCCCTGCGGCTACGTCCCGGAGCCCGCGGAGGTCACGCTCGGCGTGGACACGGTAGTAAGTACGCAGACGATCGGCACGGCGGGGGGGACGATCAGCGCGCCGGGCGGCTCGCCGATTGAGGGTGTGAGCATGACGTTCCCGGCGGGTGCGCTACCCGCCGACACCGAGGTTTCCCTGGGATACAACGACGGCACAGTCGATCTGCCCATCGGAGAACTGGTCCTGCCGATTCTTGTGATCGACGTTGGCGATGTCTACGAGTTTGACGAGCCGGCGCAGATCACGGTGCCATTCACGGGCGATGAAGACATGATCCCGCTGGCGCTGTATATGCACGATGATGGTCGCCTCGATGGCATGCAGGCCGTTTCCTACGACTACGAGGCCGATACATTCACCTTCGAGACATTCCATGCTTCGCCCATTATCAGAGCTGATGTTTACTCGTATGACGAGGACGAGCCCAGTCATCTGCGGGTCTCTACTGGCTTCCGTATCGTGCGCGATGAGTTCTGGGTCCTAAGCCGCAAGACCGCACATACTGCTGACAAGGAACTGGGTATGACAGCCTTCGCTGCGTGGTACTTCGATCCTCAGAACCCCTCGGAGAGAAAAGGGCTGTTCACTCACTACAGGAACGTCGTAACACTCGGGCCTCCTCCGAAATTCGGGCAGGACATCATTGCGACGCGCGCGCAGATCGCGGTTCATCGCTACTCCACAGATTATGCATCGGCGATCATCGAACGTGGATTGGCTGAAAACGACAAGTACAACTTCAATGCGATCTATAGCATGATCGCCATGACCGGGCAGCCGCAGATTATCCTGCTGAGTGGGCCCGCCGGTCGGAGGGTATTACTGGCCTTTAGCTATTCGGTCTCGACTTCGTTGGACAAGGCAGAGCTGTACGTATACGACCCGAATGCTTCAGGAGCGTTTTTTGCGATCCCATATGATGTTCAGGGTGCCTCGTTTGAGATCGACCTCACGACTCCGGGCGCGTATGACAGGCTCATCTACTTCGGCACCGGGACAATCAGATACGCTGAGTCATTCAGCGACATCCTGATCGATGCAGATCAGGAGTTTCACGGCAGCGCCGACGCCACCATCGATATACGATCTCATCAGTCAGGTGAGGAGGTGAGTGAGCCGGAGGTCGACATCAGCGGTTTCGTCTACAGCGGGGAAATCAAGGTTGACGAGCTGGCAATCATCAATGGGCCGACTGAGTCACCGGCCGCTCTGGATGTCAACGGGGAGTTCGTCTGTACCGTACCGATCCACGCGGAAGGGAACGAACTCCAATTCGTCACTCGGGGCTACAACGAGGATAACCGGCTGGTCGATGTCCACAACAACCTGCTGAGTGAGGGCTTCACGCTGATCGGTGCATTCCCGCCGGCCGAGATCGACATCACTTCGCATACCAGCGGCCAGGATGTGGGGGATCGCAATATTGTGCTGTCGGGGAACATCGTCGGTGGCACTGAGCAGGTCGAGCAGGTGATAGTGAAGGTCAAGGACGACGAGCAGTACAGCGCGTCCGTATCCGGCGACGGCAGTTTCAGCCTGCCGATGTCAGTCCGGCCGGATCTGAACAGCCTGGAGTTCATCACCCAGCGCAAGCAGGGTGAGACCTGGGTTGATGTGAAGAACGACCTTGATCCGGGAGAATTCACGCTTAACGGGAACTTCGAATCGACCAAGGCCTACGTTGAGGTCAGGTGGAAAACCACGATGGACCTGGCGCTGAATCTGTGGATCATTCATCCCGACGGTGAATACTCGGGCTACGGGCATTACTCCGATGCCTCGTTCGGCTGGCACAACTACAACGACTGCGTCTACACGTGGTACGTCAGTACGGAAGGAGCCGGCACGATCCAGTGGGGCGGGCTGTACAAGGTGCGTCTGCAGTTCTATCACGATCACATCGCGGAGCCGCCCGGCGAGGACCTGCCGTATACAGTCCGCGTACGGATCCACGAGAACACGCCCAACGAGGTCAACTACACCTTCACCGGTGTGGCGCCCTTCGAGCCCTTCCACCACCCAACGGATCTGCCGGCCTATTGGGAACCGCTGTGCGACCTGCCGGGTTGGACGGACGCCGGGACCTTTACGCCGACCCAGCCCTGATGTGAGGAAGATGGATGGCTGTGAAGCTGCCCGAGGAGCGGATCTGCAGCAAGTGCGGCGCGGTGCGGCCGGCCGCGGTTGAGCACTGCCCGCAATGCGGGACGCGGCGCTCGCGGAAGCTGATCCACAAACGCGTGTCGTTCTGGAAACTGAAGCTCGCGGATCGCAGGCGGCTGGCTGCAGCGTTGTACGAGGCGATCTCAGCGAAAATGAGCGACGAGCAGGCTGCCCAGGTGCTGTTTATCGAGCGGCGCCTGCCGTACTTCAGGGAGTACCGGAGCTTCCACATGATGCTGCGCTTCAGCCGCATCACCGACGGTGATCATCGTATCGACCACCACTGGTACCGGCAGAAGCCGGACAGGCGCATCAATCCGTTCACCGGCCTCAGATGGCCTCCGCGGGAGTAGCCGGCCTGCCAGCCTGACTGGCCGGTGCTCCCAGGTTGATCCTGCGGCTACTCCGCTGCCGGTTCGCCGATTACTGCCAGCACGGTATCGGCAATGCTGGCATTGCCGTCCTCGTCCATTACACCGATTCGCACTGTGATCTGATTGGATTCGTTGATCAGCATGCCGGGGCTGCCGGGAAACGAGGTATAGACACCGTCACCAGCAGCGTAATCGTAAAACTCACCGTCGTCATTCATGTCGAGTTCCCAGAAGGTCGGACCGTTCTCGTTGGGATTAATGAACAGGCCGTCGATGATCTCGGTCAGCCCGAAGGCAGTTACGGTTCCCAGCCCGCTGGGATCGCTGACCATCGCCTCCACGACCACGCCCAGGTCGGGATAGGTGCGGACATACTGCGGCGGACTGAATAGCACCCACTCAATCTGCGGCACACCGGGAACCGCGACGGGATCGTTGAGGTGGACGACGTGGACACCCATTACGGTATCGAATTCGCGGCGGAAGCAGAGCGTGGAGCCATCGCTGCTCATCGAGATCGGGCCGCTGGCACCCAGGTAGATCGGCGCTTCGGTGGCGAGCGTATACCTCGCCGGGGTGGCCGTGTCAACCAGTACGCCGTTGCCGTTGTTCATGTCGGCGAAAAAGAACATCGAGCCGTCGTAGTTGACGCCGCCGCCGCCGTAGTTGTGGCCGAAGTAGCCCAGATCCATAGTGCCGGTGCCGTCCGGTGCGACCGCATAGAGGGTGTCAGGACCCTCCCAGCCTGTGCGCGTAAACACGATTGTCGATCCGTCGCCGCTGACCGCTCGCGGGACGACGTCCGAGGAATCGGCGTAGTCGGTCACCTGCCGGATCTCCCCGCCGTCGATCACGAACAGCTCCTCGCTGTTGACGTCGCCGGTGAACTTGGCATGGAAGGCCACGATGCCGCCGTCGGCGGACACCGTTGGATAGCCCAGTGTCAGGGCAGTGGCGGTTGGCACGCTGGCGTGCGTGATGTCATCGTCGTCCACCAGCAGTTCCAGCTTGGTGCCATCATCGTGTTCGACGCGCCAGATGTCCTTGTCAGAAGCTCCGAAGCCGTGGTGATTGCCGAAATAGACATAATCGCCGGCGGCGTCGCACTGCAGCGGCGCGGCGACCAGGTAGTTCGTGCCATCGAACACCCAGAGTTTGGTGACGGTCTCCCCTTCCACCTTGTAGATTGCCTGGCCTTCATGGGTTACGAACAGACGCGAGCCATCATGATTCACGGCCCAGCCGAGGACTCCCTTGACCTCGGACGGCAGTGCTACAGACTGGATGTTGGAGCCGTCGACGTCCATGCTGTGCACCAGGCCGGCGCCTTCCACGAAGTTAATCGTGAAGACCTTCTGGCCGTTGCCGCTGATAATGCACTTGTCGATGTTGCCTTCGCCGATATCATCTTCGCTGACAATCCAGTCGTACTGCGCCGTGAAACCGAATGGCGGATCCGGCACGAAGTGGCCACCGCTGAAGCTCAGCGTACTCCCGCTGTAAACCGCGAAGATACAGAAGATCATGCTGTCGCTGTCACGGAAGGCCTGGTCACGTGGCAGTCGAACCCACATATTCGCAGAGGCAGGCTGGACCAGATTATGCCATTCCCAGGTACCGGTGGTGTAGTTGCTGAAGCCTACCCAGACCTCGCCGGAACAGCCCAGCATGTCCATCAGGAGAAAGCGGGGCTGGGTCAGTTCATCATAGGGACCCAGCGCATAGATGACGTATTCCAGGTTTTCGGTACCGGCTGTTGCAGTGGTGGTTGAGCCCAGGGTCACACCCTCAGTCACCATGTCCTCGCCAGTCGCCGGTACGGCTGGATCGATAACAGGCCCATTTGCCACCTGCCGGCTGGGAATCTCATCGAGAGCCGGCACCTGGAAGTCAATCGCCACCGGCTGAACGGGTAGTTGGACCTGACTCACCAGGCTGCTCGACGATGAACAGGCGCAGAGCAAAGCTGCTGCCGCCAATATCACGGTGAATGTCACAACTCGTCTATGCCGAAGCACTGCAGTATTCGATACACCCATGGTCCTCTCCCACAAGAAGAAATATCAAGTAGCGGATTCACGCCATTATAACTCAGAAGCCGGCTGGCACGGCATGGGCCTGGGTTCAGCGTTGATCTGCCCTGGAATGCCGTGCGGCGCGGCCAGGCACGACGAGAGCGTGGCGGCTAGCGGAGGCTGCCAGCAGCGAGCACCCGGCTTCGTCGGTATCACGCAGGTGGGTTGGCCTGACTGCTAGACTGTCGGACGGATATGGTCGCGTCCGAAGCACATCCGTACTGCACGGTGCTGGGCATCGCCCAGGACGCGGGCTATCCCGCAGCGGGTTGCAGCGGTCCATGCTGCGCCCCGGCCTGGACTGATCCCGGGTTGCGGCGGCACGTCAGCTGCCTTGGCGTAGTCGATCCGCAGAGCGGCGGGCGCTGGATGGTTGACTGCACGCCGGACTTCCCCGCGCAGCTGCGGATGCTGGAGCAGTTGCTGCCAGCGGGAGATGGCACGCCGCTGAGTGGCATCCTGCTTACGCACGCGCACATCGGCCACTACGCGGGGCTGATCCACCTCGGGCACGAGGCGCTTAGTACGAGCGCGATGCCCGTGTATGCGATGCCGCGGATGCGGCGGTTTCTGGAGCACAACGCTCCCTGGAGCCGGCTGATTGCGGACGAGAACATCGCGCTTCGCGATCTGACCGATGGCGCGCCGGTCAGGCTCGGGGACCACATAACTGCCGAGCCCCTGCTGGTGCCGCATCGCGACGAGCTGTCCGAGACCGTGGGCTTCCGCATCGAGGGTCCGCAGCGCTCGGCGGTGTATCTGCCCGATATCGACGGCTGGGAGCGCTGGGACAGGAGTGTCGAGGAAGTAGTCGCCACGACGGACGCCGCCTATCTCGATGGCACGTTCTACGACAGCGAGGAACTGCCCGGCCGCGAGATGTCCACTGTGCCCCATCCTCTCATCCGGGACAGCACTGAGCGCTTTGCTGCACTGCCGGCGCCCGAGCGCGCCAAGATCCGGTTCATCCACTTCAATCACACCAATCCGGTACTCGATCCAGCGAGCAGCGCCACGCTCGCGGTTGCCGGCGCGGGACTGGGGCTGGCGGAAGAAGGTGAGCGCTCGCTGCTCTAGCGTGTGGCGGGCGGAGCTGCGTCGTCCTCCGCCGGTACGAACGTGAGCGCCAGCGAGTTGATGCAGTAGCGCTGGCCGGTCGGTTCCGGACCGTCGGGGAACACGTGCCCCAGATGGGCTCCGCACTTGCCGCACATCACCTCGACACGTATCATTCCCTCGCTGGTGTCAGTCTGCGTGGCCAGCGCGTCACTGCCGACTGCGTCGTAGAACGCTGGCCAGCCCGTTCCGGAATCGTACTTGGTTTCGGAAGGGAACAGCTCGTTGCCGCATACGATGCATTGGTAAGTGCCCGGCTCGAAGTGCTGGTAGTACTCGCCGCTGCCGGGCGGCTCCGTGCCCTTCAGAAAGCAGACGTCGTACTGCGCGGGTGTCAGCTCTTCTCTGGCCTTGGTTTCGTAGTCGTCCTGCATCTGTGTCTCCACCTCAACATCGCCGTCCGGCTGGCTGTCAGCGATCGCGGCGGAAAGCTGCCACCCCGCCAGGCCGATAGCCAGCACTACGAGAGTTGCAATCGCCAGGGTCCAACCGAATCTGGTCATTCTCTTGTCCATAAGCTCTACGGACTAATACCCGCGACGATGGCCTTTGCGCGCATCCAGCGTGGGATCGAGGTCCAGCCAGCGGGTACGGCGCAGTGCCTGCGACGCTACCGCTGCCCGTAAGCGACTACCCACAGCATTCCCTCCACCGTTACCCAGGCGGAGTAGAAGCCGTGGGCGATGATCATCGGCAGGATGCGGCCGAAGCGGTAGTAGTAGAGCGCCAGCAGCAGACCGAAGAAGGCCGTGTTGACCACGCCGATCAGGCCCTGGTAGCAGTGGCACAGGCCGAACAGCAATGTCGACAGGGCGATCATCACCGCCGCGGAGACCTGGCCCGGCCACAGCGCCCAGGCGCGCTCCAGCAGAAAGACCCGGTTGAACTCCTCCATCATGCCCGCGGCCAGGAAGCTGTAGGGTCCGACCACCATCAGCACCGACCAGGGATTGACCGCGGCTTGGCTATGGATCTCCTCCACGCTGCCCGATGATTCCAGCGGGAAGATGGTGCACTGCACCCAGTAGAAGGCGCGGCACAGCACCAGCAACGCAGCGAGCAGCAGCAGACCTGCCAGCAGATCAGACCGGAAGCTGCCTGGCCTCCGATTGAGCCGCGCTAGCGGCTGGCGGCAGACGAAGCGATAGATCAGGAACAGCCAGCCGGCGAATCCCACGGCGTAGTAGGCCGTGGCGTAGAGCCAGTACCAGGGGCTGCCCCATCCGCTACCGCCGCCACCGGTGCTGTGGAGCGAGCGGTAGATCAGCACGCCGTAGACCAGCACTGGTCCCAGCAGCAGCCCCAGCAACTGGACGGTCCATCGCCGGGCGGCGACCCTGGCGGGCGCAGGTTCTTCCATGACCGTCAGTATATTCGACGGCTGAGACATGGAATCAGCAGCTAGTCCCCGCGGATCCCCAGCACCTTCGTGGTCGACTGCGGATCATCCCACCCCTCGAGCAAGACGCAGGCCAGCATGTTCTCGCCGGCGATCGTCACGGCGGTCACCGGTTGTCGACCATCAGCTTCGTGCCGCTGGTGCTAGCTGCCGCTGATACCCATCAGCGAGGAGTTCCCTTCGCTTGTGAACAGACTACCACCGAGCACACACAGCACCAGATTGTCATCGGCAACGACCGGTGCGAACGGTACGGCATCCCCCGACGGATAGAACCAGGCCACCGTCTGATCAGGCAGGACACAGGACACACCGTTGGTGCCCGGTGGGGCGACCTCATTCAGGAAGTACGTACTGATGTACATCTGGTCGGCCTGATCGACAGCGATGCCGGTGAGGAGGTTGCCCGGAATGATCATGTCCCAGTTCTCCACATTCCCGGTGTAGTGGTTCAACTTGAATACCGGGTCGGGTGCGAGCGTCTTCGTGCCGAGGACAATATCGTTGTCATTGGTCAGGACCGGCCCCGTGATTGCTTCCTCGCCAAGAACGATCGCGCCGGTAAACGAGTTGTCCTCCAGCACCACCCGTACCGAATCGTTGCTCGTGCTATAGGCAATCGCCACGTCTCGGATAGCGATGTTGTAGCCGAGGAAGCCCCCGCTCAGCGGGGGATCGGGAAGCATGAAGTTCTGGGTGGCCACGCCGTCGTAGTCGAAGGAGTAGAGCTCCGAGTTCCCATCGACGACCGTAACCTCGTTCTGCGAATTGAGGAATGGCGACATCAGGCAGGAGTCGTTGAGGGGCCGGCTCCAGTCGATACTGCCGTCGGGCAGGAGTTTGTAGAGCGTGCTGGCCGCCAGCGACTCCCCGCTGATGGTGTGCGTGACAATGAACGTGGTCCCGATGTCATCGATCAGCGGGCTGGCGAGCATCAGCAGACCCGGCAGCTGCCGGCGCCAGAGTTGCTTGCCGTCCGGCGCAAGGCAGTAGGCCCTGCCGCCCGCGTCGCCGAAGACGACTCGTCCGCTACGGCTGGCTGCCGCGCTGGAGACGATGCCATCTTGAGTGGCAAATCGCCAGCTGACCTCGCCCGCGCGGCTGATGCAGTACATGTAGCCCGTGCCCGTGAACTCCAGTCCCCCGACGGAGTCAGAGAAGGTGCCGATGTAGATGCTGTCGACCGCGCCGATTATCGGCTGCTGCAGGAAGACGTCGCCGTCCAGCGCAACCTGCCAGGCCTCCGGATCGGTGCTGGGGCCGACGGCCGGCGCAAGATTGTCGCGGTAGTTGCTGCCGTTCTTGGTGTGCCAGTGTAAGTCAAGGTTGTGCAGCGTCTGGTAGAGGTTGCTCTCCGTTCCGTAGCTGCGTTCACCGCCGGAGTCGACGTAGGGCACCACGCGGTACTCGGGTCCGACCGGCAGGGGGGGAAAGGCCAGTGCATACTGCGGGTACAGGCCCGACAGCTTATCCCCGGGTGCGGATGCCAGTTCGCCCTTGAGCAGATACTCGGAATCGGGATTGATGCGGCCCTGGAGTTCGTAGCCGTCGATCCGGCCGCCGAAGTTCTGGCCGATCGGTGTCACATCGCTGACGCCGACCTCACCGTTGCCGTCGCCATCGGCCAGCTGAGCGATCTGCCAGTCGTCGTCCAGCGTGGTCTTGCCGAAGTGCACTCCGACCTGCGTCAGGTCGCTGACGTTGACCTCGCCGTTGAGATCGTAGTCGCCGTGCTGGCGGTAGGACCACGTGAACACGGCTTGGCCGCCAGCCTCATGCACGGTCAGATCGGGAACCCGGCTGCCGAAGCCCGTCGGTGCCGCGGCTGTGCGTCGCGCCGTGCCCTCCTGCACGATCACGCTCGCCAGTTCGCTGGTCAGCTGCGACCAGATTGCCGGGTCGATTGAGCGGTCAGGCACTGCGTCGGCGCTGGCGTCGGCAGCCGCGAGCTGACCGCTGCCACCACAGGAACTGAATGCCAGCATTGCCGCAGTGCACAGCGCTACTGACGCTGCAGCCAGGCCTGATGTGCGTGGAAGGCGTGCATCAGAAATCCTCATCATTCCATATCCCCTTGTTTTGAACTGAGTAATGTGTGCGCAAGTTAGTACGCTACCGGGAGTAATACCGCGCTCAGCGCTGCTCTATTTGCCGGAGAATGTGCAGTCGAGTACAGAATGAACGAGCAAGCATCCTGACCGGATGTCAACCAGCGACTCTGGCTGCCGGGCTAGTCCCCGCGGATCCCCAGCACCTTCGTGGTCGACTGCGGATCATCCCACCCCTCGAGCAAGACGCAGGCCAGCAGGTTCTCGCCAGCGATCGTCACCGCGGTCGCGGCCCACTCGTCAGTCGGGAAATACCAGGCGATCGTCTGGTCCGGCTCGAGGCAGTAGACTCCGTTGGTCAGCGGCACCTCGGATGCCAGCCACGTGCCGTAGAACATCCGATCCTCGCTGTCGATCGCGATGTCGCTGACGACCGTACCCGAGATCGCGTACTCCCAGTCCTCGATTCCCGCAGTGTAGTGGTTGATGCGCAGGGCCGGGTTAGGATCAAGTGTTCTCGAACCGAAGATAATCTTGCTTTCGTTGTTCAGCGAGGGCATCGTGATCCCCTCTTCTCCGAGATCAACGTGGCCCTCGAATGTGTCGTCATCCATGTGGAATCTCAGCTGGTCACTGTCCGAGCAATAGACCATCAGTCCAGCACGGATCGCCGGCCCGTGGGGATAAATGAAAGCCCCGGGCGGCTCCGGCAGCATGAAGTTCTGGGCAAGTGTGCCCTGGTAATCGTAGGAGTAGAGCTCGCCGGCGTTATCAACAACGGTAGGCTGGGCCTGGGAGTTGAGGAAGGGCGATATCAGGCCCGGGTCGTTGAGTTGCCTGCCCCACTCAGCAGTACCATCGGGCAGCAGCTTGTGCAGAGTACTGGAGGTGACGCCGCCACTACCGCCGAGCGCGTGCGCCAGGATGAACACGGTTCCGGCGTCGTCAACCAGCGGGCTGTTGAGGCCGATCACGCCGGGCAGCTGGACGCGCCAGTGCTGCTTCCCATCCGGGGCCAGGCAGTAGACAATGCCGCTGATATCGCCGACGATCACCCGTCCGGTACGGCAGGTGGCCGGAGTCAGCATCATGCCGGCTTCGGTTCTGAACCTCCAGCTGACGCTGCCCGCCGGGTCGATGGCATAGACAAAGCCGCCAAGAGTCGGATCGTCGATCTCGCCGCTTCCCGTGTAGGTTGCGGCGTAGAGCAGACCGTCCATGCCCACGGCCAGTTCCTGCATGAAGACCACTCCTTCGATGTCCAGCTCCCAGCTGTCGGTGATCGCGGCCGGGCCGGCAACCGGCACCAGTCCGTCGCGGAAGTTGTTGCCGCGATGGGTGTGCCAGGGGCTGCCGCTGGCGGTGGTCTGGAGCAGGTTGCTCTCCACGCCGTACTGCCGGTCGCCACCACCGTCCACGTACGGCACGACCCGGTACTGCGGTCCGGGCAGAATGGACGGGCTTACGCGGGTGTACTCCGGATAGATACCGGTCAGCTTGTCACCCGGAATGAAGGCGTGCTCTGAGCTCTTGGCCCATGGCGACCCCGAGTCCTGGCGGACCTGCAGCTCGTAACCGCTGACGCGTCCGCCGAAGTTCTGCCCGATCGGAGTGACGTCGCTGACGTTCACCTCGCCGTTGCCGTCGCCGTCCGCCAGCTGAGCCTGCTGCCAGTCGGCGCTCAGCGTGGTCTTGCCGAAGTGCACGCCGACCTGGGTCAGGTCGCTGACATTGACGTCGCCGTTCAGGTCGTAGTCACCGTGCTGGCGGTAGGACCACGTGAAGTACGTTTCGCCGGCGACATGGTGTGTGCTCAGGTCCGGGACCCGACTGGCAAAGCCGACCGGCGCGGCGGCCGTCCGCCGGGCAGTGCCTTCCTGTACGAGAACCCGCACGAGTTCGTCCACCAGCTCATCCCAGAGCGCGGGGTCCACGCCCGCGCCGGTTGTCATTGGGATGTCAAGCTGCGCGGTGGGCTCCTGGCCGGAGCCGGAGCAGGAGACTGCTGCCACCAATACTGAGATGACCAGCAGGAGCAGCGGCAGCGTCCTCGCCAGACGCAGCTGAGATAGTCTCCCCTGTGCAGTCATATCGGCTACCTCCAGGTTGACGGTGACAATCGCGACAACTCGATTGGGCGTCCCAGGGGCATTGTACCCTTCAGCCGTTGACGGCAGTGACTGACTGGCCTTGGCCCGACTGCCAGATGAGCGCTACTGGCTGCTGCGAACCCCGGTAAGGAAGGAGCGCGTTGAGGACGTAAACCACCCCTCGGTGACCAGACAAACGATCAGGTTCTCGTCGGCGATTATCGGGGCAAAGGGGAAGTTCTCCCCGGTTGGATGAAACCAGGGGGTGGTCTGGTCAGGCAGCACGCAGTAGATGCCGTTGATGTGAGCGAAACCGGCCTGGTGGGCGTGAAATGCCGTGTAGTACATCGTATCCGAGTCATCGATCGTGATGTGGCTCATCATGTTGCCGGCCACGTCCATGTCCCACTGCTCGACCACGCCATCGTATCTGTTCAGTTTCTGCACCGGGTCCGGCCCGGTCGTCTGCGTGCCGAACACGATGCGGTCGTCATTGCCGATTGACGGTGGGGTCACGGGAGTCTCTCCGAGGCCATCAATCCACGTGATCGAGTTGTTCTCGGCGACGACCGCCAGCTCATCACCGTCCGTGCAGTAGATGACGGCCACCCCACGAAACGCGACCCCGAAGCCGTACAGGTAGGATGATGGCGAATCGGGAAGCATGAAGTTGTACGCGAGAACTCCATCATCCCCGTAGGAATACAACTCGCCGGCTTCATCAACCAGCGTCACGTGACCGGTGGAGTTGTGAAACGGGGCGGCCAGTACCGGGGCGTTGAGTGGTCTGCTCCAGTCGATGGCCCCGGCCGCTGTCAGCTTGTACAGGGTGCTGGAACTGACATCCATGCCGGAGAGCGTATGGGAAACGATGTACGCAGTTCCATCGTCCTCAAGCAGGGGACCGACAAGGTACAGCATGCCAGCAATCTGGCTGCGCCAGATCTGCTTCCCGTCGGGTGCCAGGCAGTAGACCATCCCGCTCAGATCACCCATGACAACGCGCCCCCGGCGGCAGGTCGCCGGCGTGATGACCATGCCTCGCGGGGTCCTGAATCGCCACCACAGCGTTCCGTCCGGATGGATCGCGTACAAGTAGCCGCGCCCGACTACTTCGTTGGCCAGATCCTCGGTACCCATCGTGGTGACGAAAATGGTACCGTCATCGCCGACGACCGGTTCGTTGAACAGCGTCCCCCCCTCCAGCTCGACCTCCCAGACTTCATCAGCGGCAGCCGGGCCGCTGGTCAGTGCCTGTCCATCGCGGTGGTTGTTACCACGGTGCGTCGTCCACGTAGGTTCGCCGCCGGCGGTCTCGTAGATGTTGCTTTCAACTCCGTATTCGCGGCCGCTCCCGCCCTCAACATATGGTACGACCCGATAGTCGGGTCCAGATAGAATGAACGTGGTGAGATGCTGGTATTCCGGGTAGATCCCCGTGAGCTTGTCGCCCGGTACGAAGGCGTACTCCTCGCGTTTGGCGTAGGGCGAGCCGGGGTCCGGACGAGACTGCAGCTCGTAGCCGTGGACCACGCCGCCGAAGTTCTGCCCGATCGGCGTCACGTCACTGACACCGACCTCGCCGTTGCCGTCCCCGTCGGCCAGCTGGGCCACCTGCCAGTCGTCGTCGACGCTGGTCTTGCCGAAATGCACCCCGACCTGGGTCAGGTCGCTGACGTTCACGTCGCCGTTGAGATCGTAATCCCCGTGCTGGCGGTACGACCAGGTGAAGTACTTGTCAGTGCCGAGATTGTGCAGACTGAGATCTGGCACGCGGCTGCCAAAGCCAGTCGGAGCCGCGGCGGTCCGGCGCGAGGTGCCTTCCTGCTCAATGACCCGCTTGAGTTCGCTGGTGAGTTGTGCCCAGACTGCGCTGTCAATCCCGACGCTGGGCACGCTGGCCAGCTCGGACTCCAAGGCGTTCGGCAGGGCAGGACCCGCGCAGCACGTCGCGCCTGCAGTGATCGCAGTCAGCAGCACCAGCAGAATCGCAGTCCGCCCCAGCCCAGCTTCGACTGATCCCCATCTGGTCAAGACGTCACCTCCCTGGCGATTGACACATCAAACGATCCCGATCGGCTTCCACCCGAGATTGTACCCTTCAGCAGCCCTTCGGCCTGGCGGACGGCCAGCGGCATCGCTGGCGCCTACTGCTCAGCTTCGGCAGCCTCCAGCTGAGGGCGGCGCCGCGCCAGCCTTCGCCAGAGGATGGAAGCCAGCCAGTAAGCTCCGCCCAGCAGGGCGATCCGCATCGGCGCTTCGAAGACCCCACTGAAGCTTGGGAACAGCTGGACGCCCCCCTCCGCCATGCCGCGGATTACGCCGGTCAGGGCGAAGGCGGCCAGCGTGCCCAGGATGCCGGCGTAGGCCAGCCAGGTGAGGACCAGACCGGCCAGCAGCTTCTGCATCGCCCACTGGTCGCCGAGCAGCAGATCGGCGATGATCAGCACGATAACCAGACCGAGCAGGAACCACATCCACATCGAGTTGCTCTGCAGTGACAGCGATGCCGAGGCGAAGCCGCGGGTTCCGTTTTCGTCGAAGCCATGGCCTGCCAGCTTGAGGCCGGCACCGGTCATCACGATCGGACCGGCGACGACGGTCGCCGCGACGGCGGGCAGACCGATCTCGTCAGTCATCTGGAGCGGTGAGAACACCGCGACGTGCTCAGTGCCGCTGTAGTTGTGGACATACTGGCTGAGACCGGTATCGGCTGTCTGCTCCTCGGTATCGGTACGGGTGTTGACCACCAGCAGCATCGGCATCGAGAGGATCAGGGGGAGCACCATGCAGATCACGAGCAGGCCGACAGCAAACAGCAGAACGAACAGCGGACGGATACCGGTGCGCGTGGCCAGCCGCACCTGCTCGGCGCCGGCGCGGGCGTGCTCACGGGCTTTCTCGGCGGCGGCGCGGATATGGGGCGCATACTCCTGGGCCTTCTCGCGACCAAGCTGAACCGCGGACTGCGCGCCGGCCAGTACCTGGGCGCCGGCTTGCTGAGTAGTTGCCAACGCCTGTTCGGCGGCATCGCCACTGTCTCCAGCGGCATCGTCTGGCAGTTCGGTGCGGGCCTCGGTGACGCTGGCCGGTCCCTCCAGTCTGAAAGTGCTGCCGCCGATGCGGAGCAGATCGCCGGGTGCCAGCGGCACCAGCGCCTCGGGCTCCACTTCGCGGTCACCGATATGCGTACCGTTGGTGCTGCCGAGATCGGTGAGCATCACGTCCTGGGACGGCACCTGCAGCGTGCAGTGCCGGCGGCTGACCTGCTGGTCGTCGCCGAGCATGATGTCACCCTCGGTGCGCCCAACGAGGTTGGTGCCCGGCAGCAGCGGGAACCGCTGATCCGCATAGGACCCGCGCGTGCCGGCGAGCGTGAATCCCGATGCAGGGCGGCTACCCGACGGCCGCGGTTCACCGCATTTGATGCAGTACTCGTCGGTATCGAAGTTCCGCTGGCCGCACTGCTCCCCGCCTTCGGGTCTGGCACTGCAAATCCACATTGCTACCTCCCGCGCGCAGCAGACGTTGCCGATGTGGTCTCAGTATAGTACCGGTCCCGCGACGTGCAGCCGATGTGACTAGGTAGTCGTCTCGGGGGCATCGTCGGCCTCGGCAGCCTGATCGTCAGCCGGCGCGGACGCAGCCTCATCCTCCGGCATCGCCGGCATCTCAAGCATGTACTGCGCGACGGCGTCCAGGTCAGCGCTGGGCAGGTTGTTGAAGGCGGGCATCTGCATGAAGCCGGCGCGCTTCCTGCCCGGTGCCCGCGTCCAGGTCACAATGCCGGCCGGGTCCCCCGCATAGATGCCGGCGATCTCCGTCACCGACGGACCGACCAGCATGCTGTCCCGCGCGTGGCAGGCGCTGCAGACGTTTTGGTAGACACGCTCGCCCGCCGAAGCGTAGACCGGTTGGCCGATTCCGCTGCGTTCGCGGATGGTCGCGGCGACCGAGGCCCAGTGGAAGTCCGCGGTCTGCTCGCGGACCTGGCGGCGGTGCGCGTCGATCGCAACTTCGCGATACAGGTGGCGTCCACTGCCCATGATCAGCACCACGATCAGCAGCAGCGAGCAGATCAGCGCGAAGTGGTGGCCGACCCTGGCGTCGGCCGCGTTCAGCTCGCGCCAGAGCAGCCAGAGCACCACCAGCACAACTGCCAGTCCAGCCGCGATCACCAGCGTCAGTGTGATGCTCAGGCCTTCGACCGGCAGGGTGAAGAACAGCAGTGGTCCGGCCAGCAGCTGCGCCAGCGTCAGCCCGAACGCCGCGGCGTAGAGCAGCCGCCTGAGCTCCGGGCGGGTGAAGCCCGGTAGCTGGCGCTCAAGATCGAAGCCGCGGCGTGTGAAGTAGCCGATGGCGAACAGCGCGGTGAGCGCCAGGCTGGCCAGCATGAAGTGCAGGAAGCGCGGAAAGACGTTGGGCAGCAGCACCGCCGAGATGAAGCCGCTGACCTCGCTCCAGCGGGCCGGGAACAGCATCAGGTTGATGTTGGCCAGGAACACGAAGGGGATCAGCCAGAACAGCCCGGTCGACATTGCACCCATACTGATGTGGAGCCACTTGTAGCCGGCGAGGCGGTCCCAGGAGTACTTGTGCAGGTAGGCCAGCAGGAAGGCGGCAACGATGCCCGGCACCAGCAGCGCCCAGGCGTGGCCAGTCAGGGCATTGGCGCTGTAGAAGTAGAGCGTGTAGAGCAGGTTGATCGCCAGCAGCGGGCCGATGCCGAGCACGACGGCTAGGCTCTTGTTGACGGTGATCGTCTGGGCCAGCTGCCGCGCCAGCCGGTCGTAGCGCTCCTCGCGGAGCCCGAGTATCTCGAACAGCAGCGTCAGCGTCGAGCCGCCGACCATCAGGTTGACGAACAGGATGTGCAGCAGGAACAGCGCGATGATGGCGAAGTAAAGGAACCAGACCGGCACCGGCAGCGGCAGCGCGATGTCATGGGGCAGGGGCGCACTCACTGCCCACCTCCGCTCTGGCCGCTGAGGGGCGCCGACTGGGCTCCGGGCAGACGCCGCGGCGTATCCTGCAGCGAGCGGGCGTATTCGGCCAGCGCTCCCATCTCGTCGTCGCTGCCCGGGAAGGGCGGCATGAACTGCAGGACGTTGTGCATTCCGCTCACGTAGGCCTTGATCTCATCCGCAGTCCACGGATCGTCGCCGAACAGCATCGCCAGCCGGCCCTTAAGCCCGTTGACGCCGCTGGTGGTGTGGCAGCGCGTGCAGGCGACGCGGAAGACTTCGCGGCCGGCCTCCAGACGGTTGTCCGGCGTGATCTCCCGGACGGTGGTGAAGCTGGCGTGGCGCAGCAGCCCTTCCTGCTGATACAGCGGATAGTCGGCGGCGCGCAGGCCGTTGCTGTAGAGGTACTCCTCGATTACCCAGGGCTTGCGGATGAACTCGCGGACCCGCTCGAAGTAGCCCGTCAGGGCGATCGCCAGCAGGAACGGTACCACCGCCAGCCAAGCCGGGAACCGGCGCGGCCGGCTGATGCCCCAGATGGCGATCACCAGGATACTCAGCACCGCCGCAAGCATCAGCCACTGCAGCGTGCTGTACCAGTTGACGTATTGCTGGGAGGCGACCGCCGCCGGCGCGTTGAGCTGCATCACGCGGGGCACGGCCAGCCAATAGGTCGGGGCCGTCAGGGCGGTCCAGGCCAGCCAGAACACCGACCAGACCGAGATTACGCGCACGGCCCACGTCCGCAGCGCCGAGCCGCCGGCGGTGAGGAATGGCAACAGGAACAGCATGAACATCCCGGCCAGCAGCGGCGCCAGGGTGGTGCGGAAGCCGAGCTGCGGCAGGTACAGCGGGTTGAAGAACGCCGCCCAGAAGCTCTCGTTGCTGAGCCAGGTGCCGGACTGCATCATAAAGCCCAGGATGCCGGAGATGATCGCCATCGTCAGCCAGCTGAACAGCGCCAGCGCACCGCCGAGCCTGAGGTGCGCCAGCTTGCGCGGGCCCTGCCAGCTGCGCCAGGTGAGGTAGTAGACGATGATCAGGATCACCTCGGTGATGAACACCAGCCATTCGACGAACCAGGCCCAGAAGAAGACGCGCAACAGGCTGCCGATCGCGTAGGGATTGACCAGGCTGGCCGCCAGCCAGATGCCCACGCCGGTCAGGGCGCCCAGAGTGGTCGTGATGATGAAGCAGACGAACAGCAGCCGGCGGGCCAGCTCATCCTTGTCTGCATCGGCATCGCGCAGGCCCAGCCATTCGAGCAGCACGATCAGCGGCATCGCGCCGACCGCCATCGAGTGATTGATGATGACGTGAATCACGGCGATCACGGCGATCAGCAGCGGGTTGCTGAAGTAGTCCAGGTGGAAGATCGGGAAGTCCATCCCAGCGTCAATGCACTCCGTGGTCGATTTTCCTTCCGGGCCGCGACGTCAGACCTCGGCTGCCGCATTCTAACACGGGCGGTCCTGAGATGAGGCCGCTGCGAGCGAGGCGCGGCGGGGATATAATCAAGGCAAAGGGTATCGCGGCGCATCCGGCCAGGATGACGCCGTGTTTGGGAGGAGCATATGCGGACAACAGCGTTCGCAGTCTTGGCGTTCTCGCTTGCGCTTGGCCTGGCTTCGTGTGGCGGTTCCGGTGTGCAGGTGCCCGGGGCCGGTCCGGACGCCGGCCCGGACACTCAGCAGATGGGTCTGCCGGCGCTGACGGAACTGGCGCCACCCCACCAGGTGAGCATCCAGGGACCCGGCTGGTATGAGATCAACCCGGAGGACACAGTCGCGCTGCGGGGCGAGCAGCCTTCGCCGCCTGACGAGATCACGCTGGCGGCCGAGGGGCAGCCCGCCTTCGCGCTGTACGGCATCCTCGGCTTCGACGGCGACTGCTTCCCCACATCCGTGCGGCTGACGCTCAGCGATGTCAGCGGCGAGTATCTGGTCGGCTTCAGTGATTTCGCTGCGGGGACCTGGCGCTTCAGTTCGTCGTTCGTCGGCTCCGCCACCGTCGAGATACCCGAGCTGGATGAGCACACCTCACCGACGGCCTACACATCGCCACTGAATCGGCACTACTTCGCGATCGTCATCCCGAACGGCGGCGGCATGTCGGTCGAGGGAGTGGAGCTGGGTGTTCACGGCGGATCGCTTGGACCGGCTCCGCCGCCGGCCCTCAGCGCCAGCGGCGGCGAGAACGCTTTCGTGCTGACCTGGACGCATTCGCCGGACTACGCCGCGCCCGACTTCGCCGGCTACGTGCTCGAGCGTGCCCCGTTGCTGGAGGGGGATTTCGGCAGGCTTACGCCGGAGCCCGTGATGGTCAACCACTTCCAGGACGACACCGCGGCAGTCGACACCACCTATCGATATCGGGCTGCGGCGATCGATGCCAGCGGGAATCTGAGCGTGTGGATCTCGCGCATCGACGGGCCGGAGTCCGGTACGCAGTGCTCGCCGGTCGCCGTGCTCGATATCCCTCGCGGCCCGCTGTTCGGACCTGTCAACGTGCAGTTCGACCTGTCCGGGAGTTACGATCCCGAGGGCGATCCCCTCGACACGTATTCGATCGCCCTGGTTTACGCGCCATATGACGTCACGCAGCCCGACCCGGTGTTCGACGTCGTGCTGCAGCCGGGCTGCTATCACATCGCGGCGGAGGTCACGGCGGGTGTCCGCACGGGAAACAGCCACCACAGACTGGTGGTCTATCCGACTTGGGCGGAGGACTCAGTGGTGGTGCGCGAGCCCGAGCTGTGCGGCTGGGAGTGCCGGCTGCTCTACATGCAGGCCGCGCGCCATCCGTCCACGGAGCGGCTGGTGCTGTTCGGCTTCGATCCGACGATTCCCGCCCTGGTCATCTGGCATCTGACCCCGGACGGAACCGGTGCCGACCTCTACCGGTTGCCGGCCTACTCGGATCCGGCGACCACGCTGCACGGGGTCAAGTGGATCGGTGAGCCCGTGGCGGCCGGCGGCAAGCTCTACGCTCCGGTCTGCGCCTCCGCCCAGTTCATGCTGGCGGAATTCGACGGCAACCAGGCGCGCTGGCACTCCATCGTCCAGGAGAACGGCATGTCGCAGGTCGTCGCGGCCACTGACGGATCCAGCGACGTCTGGCTCTTCTACGTCGATATGATCGCCGCGGATCAGGACCTGATGGTGGACTCGCTGGCCTATCCCTCGGGGGCGCGTCTGGTGGAAGAGGATCTGGCGGACGGGCTGATCTCGCTGGACGCGGTCTACAACCATTCCCAGGGTGTGGTAGATGTCGTCTATCGGGTCTGGGATGGGTTCAATGACAGCGTGCGCTGGTTGCAGTGGGATCCGGTGACCGGGCCGACGGGCGTTTCCGGTACTCTTGGCGGCGCCAGCGGCGGCGGCCGCGTGGATGCCGAGATCAATCCAGTGAGCGGCGAGCCGGCCGTCGTCTATCACCGCGACGATGGCGCCACCGCTTACAACGTGTTCACGGAGTATGACGGTGCGGTCTGGAGCGTGCCCGTGTCCATCGACGATACGGATAACAACGGCACCGCCTTCGACTTCGTCTATGGCGACGACGCGGCGTATGCCTACTTCAAGTTGTGGGGTGGCGACGTCAAGCTCTATGACAACTCCGGTGGTTGGGCACCGCGCAACACGGTGAGCTTGGCGGATGCTGGCGCGAATGTGGCCCTGGCTGCGATTCCGGGCGGTTCTGATGTGCTCGTGGCAGACAAGAACACTGCTGCGGACATCTACGTTGCCGCGTTGCACGACGACGGTACTGACACGGTCCATGACTGGCACCTGATGGCGTCGGAAGGACAGGGCTTCGAGATGCACGGTACCGGCGGTCAGGACGGGCTGCACGTGGTCTACCACAGCTGGACCGGCGGGGCGGTCCGGCACTGCACCAGTGCCGATGGCCAGGTCTGGACTGAAACCGGAGCGATGCCTCCGGGCGTGATGTCTATGGACATGACTACCAATCTGGCCGGGGATGTCTACTGCTCGTTCGTCAGCGGCGGCAGTGCCCGGCTGATGGTCTGGGATGGCGGCGGCTTCGCCAACGTCCTGGATATCGCCAATGTCGCGGCGAACAACCGTCCGTTCTTCATGCACGATCCAACCAGCGTGAATATGCTCTGGGCTGTGGATTCCGATGCTCCGCCCCACGCCCACGTCGGCACCTTCGGCAACGAGGTGGATGGTTACGGCAGCTTCGGCGATTTGATCATCGATCCCCCGATCTGGACCGGAGCGATCATGCCACCTGGGTTCTTCGGCGTGGAGCAGTGCTTCGCGCTGGCCGGTGGGGCTTCTCCCGATGAGGGCAACCTGGGCTTGTTCGGATTCGCCAGCGGCGTGATGGACCCACTGCTGAATCCCCTGCTGGTCTACCCGCTGGCACTCAACGTGGCGCAGGAGTCGTGGGGCCGGACGCTGACCGCTGCCGCCTATGCCATGCCCCAGTACGGCTTGAACGGGCAGGTCGCCTACGCGAGTCACGGCAGCGCCATCCTGCCGATTCGCTACGATATCCCGTTCGCGCTATTTGGGGAGGCGGAGCTCACCGAATTGCCGATGCAATCAGAATTCGCGGCCATCGATGCAAAGCGCACGGTCAGCACGATCATGGGCTGGGGCAAGACGGCGGTTACGCTGATCTCCAACATGGGCGGCGAGGACACCTGGTTCGAGTGGAGCAACTTCGGGGACTGGGAGCGGCTACCATTGCCCGAGCTGGAACACATGACGATGCCCGAGCTGATCGTTGGCATGGACGGCCGCTGGCACATCGTCTACAAGAACTTCCTCACGGACCAGATCATGTGCCGCAGCACGCCGGCGCTCTGACGCGTGCGCGTAGCGGGTTGGTCCTGGAGCCTAGCGCCAGCGCTGGGGCGGCTCAGGCTTGTTGCCGAGTATGTCCTCGATGCGCTCCATCACGTCGCCCGTCAGCTGCGCGGCCACGGCCATGGCTTTCATGTTCTCTGTCACCTGCTCGGGTCTGGATGCGCCGGTAATCACGGTGCTGACGTTGGGGTTCTTCACGCACCAGGCGATCGCCAGCTGGGCCATGGTGCAGCCAAGCTCCTCGGCGATCGGCGTCAGCTCGCGCACCTTGGCGATCTGCGCGGTGGCCTCCTCGCTCTCGAAGCGGCTGCGCAGCCACTGGTACTTCTCCAGCGAGCCGCGGCTGCCCTCCGGGATGCCGTCGTTGTACTTGCCCGTCAGCAGGCCGCTGGCCAGCGGGCTCCAGATGGTGGTGCCCAGCTGGAAGTCACGATACAGCGGGGCGTACTCGACCTCGACGCGCTCGCGGTGGAACATGTGATACTGCGGCTGCTCCATCGTGGGTGGGACCAGGTTCAGCCGGTAGGCCACCTCATATGCCTGGCGGATCTGCTCGGCGCTCCACTCGCTGGTGCCCCAGTAGAAGGCCAGCCCACGGTCGATCAGGTAGCTCATCGCCCGCACCGTCTCCTCGATCGGCGTCTCGTAGTCCGGACGATGGCAGAAGACCAAGTCGACATAGTCCAGCTGCAATCGCTTCAGCGCGGCGTGCGTGCCCTCGATGACGTGCTTGCGCGACAGCCCCTTGTCGTTGGGCCCCTGGCCCCCCCAGAAGATTTTGGTGGAGATCACCAGGTCGGAGCGCTTCCAGCCGGCGCGCTTGAGCGCGGCGCCCATGATGGTCTCGGCCTGGCCGGCGGCGTAGACCTCGGCGTTGTCGAAGAAGTTGACGCCGGCGTCATAGGCCCTGGTCATGCACTCCAGCGCCGTGTCCTCCCCGATCTGGTCGCCGAATGTGACCCAGGCACCGAAGGACAGCGCCGACACCTTGAGGCCGGATGAACCGAGATTGCGATACTCCATTGCGCACCCCACACAGTCTGAATGACTAAGCCTACCAAAGACACCCGGGCAATAGCCTGCCCAGCCCGAGAGTGCGATAGCATATCAGCCATGAACGTGGCTGAGCTGAAAGCCCAGGCGGACTTCTGGCCTTGTCGCATTCTGCTGACCGCGGCGGAGCTGGACATTTTCAGTGCCGTGGGGGACGGAGCATCCGCGACGGCCGTTGCCGAGGCGTGTGCCACCGATCTGCGCGCTACCGAGCGGCTGCTGGATGCACTGACGGCGATGGAAGTGCTGATCAAGCAGGACGGGGACTATGCGGTTGCTCCGGAGCTGCGGGCAGGGCTGTTACCGGGGGAGCAGTGCATCGTGCCGTCGCTGCTGCACCGCGCAACTCTGTGGCGCAGCTGGAGCCGGCTGACCGACGTGGTGCGCAGCGGCGAGCCGGCGGTGGAACCCTACGAGGACGACGAACGGCCCGACGAGCAGGTCCGGAGCTTCATCGGGGCGATGGCCGTGGGGGCGCGGATGCATGCCCCGGCGATAGTCGCCGCGCTCGACCTGGGCAAGGTCCGCACCGTGCTGGATCTCGGTGGCGGACCGGGCACATTCGCCGCGGAGTTCTGCCGGGCGAAGCCTGAGTTGCGCGCCGTGATCCTCGATCTGCCCCGGGTCTGCGAGATCGCGCGCGCCAATCTGCTGCAAACCGACTTCGCGGACCGGGTTAGTTTCGTGCCGGGCGAGGTGCGCACCGTCGACTCCGAGCCAGTAATGGCGGCCAGCGGGGGAGGGGGCTTCGACCTGGTGTTCATGAGCAGCCTGATCCACTCGATGAGCCCGGCTCAGATCGCTGTCGTGTTCGAGCGGGCGATCGGTTGGACCGCGCCCGGTGGCCGGGTGGTGGTCCGCGACTTCTTCCTGGACGAGTCGCGAACCAGGCCGGCTCGCGCGGCGATCTTCGCGATCAACATGCTGGTCAACACGCCGGGCGGCAACAGCTATACCTGGTCCGAGTGCGAGCGGTGGCTGACCGAGGCCGCGCGCCGGCAGGGGATCGGGGAGCCACAGCTGGGCCGGATCATGGTGCCCGAGACGGACAGCACCATGGTGCAGCTGACGCTGCCTGGCTAGTCGGCGCGCAGGCCGCTCAGCCGCTATCGATCACCAGCCGGCCGGCGGCATCGGCATCCACAGTAACCGCGGTGCCCGGGCCGTAGTCGCCGGCGATCACCTTGCCCGCGATCGGGTTGATCACGGTGCTCATGATCGCGCGGCGCATCGGCCGCGCCCCGAAGGAGGCATCGTAACCGAGGTCGGCCAGCAGATCGTAGGCGGCGTCGGTGACCTTGAGCGTGATGCCCTGGTCGGCGAGGCGCTGCGCGGGTGCCCGCATCTGAAGCCTGGCGATCTCGCGGACCTGGTCGTGGGTCAGGGTGTGGAAGACCACGATGTCGTCGATCCGGTTGAGGAACTCCGGCCGGAACTGCTCCTTGAGCCGCTGCATCACCAGCGTGGTGACCTCCGGCCAGGCCGCCTCGATCTCGGTCTCGGTTTTGCCCGTCGTTGCCGCGGCGATCTCGTGGGCGGCGACGTTGCTGGTCATCACCACGATCGTGTTGCTGAAGTCGACGGTGACGCCCTTGGAGTCGGTCAGCCGCCCGTCGTCCAGCATCTGCAGCAGCACGCTGAGCACGTCGGGATGGGCCTTCTCCAGTTCATCGAGCAGCACGATGCTGTAGGGCTTGCGCCGCACCGCCTCCGTCAGCTGGCCGCCCTCCTCGTAGCCGACATAGCCCGGCGGGCTGCCAATCAGCCGCGTGACGCTGAACTTCTCGGTGTACTCGCCCATGTCGATGCGCACCACCGCGTCGCGGCTCTGGAACAGGAAGTCCGCCAGCACCTTGACCATCTCGGTCTTGCCCACGCCGGTCGGCCCGCAGAACATGAAGCTGCCGATCGGGCGGCCGGGCTCCGAGAGGCCGGCCTTGTTGCGGCGGATCGTCTCGGACACCGCGCTGACGGCCGGGTCCTGGCCGATCAGCTGCTCGTGCAGCACCTGCTCCAGTTCCAGGAACCGCTGCGCCTCCTCGACGCCCAGTTTCTCGACGGGCACGCCGCTCCAGCGGCTGACAATCGCCGCCACGTCCGCGGCGCGCACCGCCGCTTCACCTTCTTCGGCGCCGATGCGCTCCTTCTCGGCCTCGATCTGCTTTAGGAGCTGCGCGGCCTGCTGCTTGCACTGCGCGGCGCGCTCGAAGTCGCCGGCGGTGTGGCTCTCCTGCTCATCCTGGCCGGCGCGCGTCAGTTCACCTTCCAGGCGCCTGAGCTCGCCGACCTGTCCCATGTTCTCGATGCGCACGCGGCTGGCGGCCTCGTCGATCACGTCGATCGCCTTGTCCGGCAGGAAGCGGCCGCTGATGTAGCGCACGGAGAGATCAACGGCGGCGTCGAGCGCCTCATCCGTGATCCTGATGCCGTGGTGCTCCTCGTAGCGGGGGCGCAGGCCGGCCAGGATCGCCTTGGCCTCCTCGGCAGTCGGCTCGTCGATGATGATCGGCTGGAAGCGCCGCTCCAGTGCTGCGTCCTTCTCGATATGCTTGCGGTATTCCTTGAGCGTGGTGGCTCCGATGCACTGCAGCTCGCCGCGGGCCAGCGCCGGCTTGAGCAGGTTGGAGGCATCCATCGCGCCCTCGGCGGCGCCGGCGCCCACCACGGTGTGCAGTTCGTCGATGAACAGAATCACGCCTCGCCGCGCCGCCTTGACCTCGTCCAGCACGGCCTTGAGGCGCTCCTCGAACTCGCCGCGGAACTTGCTGCCCGCGATCAGCGCGCCGATGTCGAGCGTCAGCACCCGCTTGTCACGGATCACCTCCGGCACCGTGCCCTCGGCGATCTTGAGCGCCAGACCCTCGGCGATGGCGGTTTTGCCGACGCCCGGCTCGCCGACCAGCACCGGGTTGTTCTTGCTGCGGCGGCTGAGAATCTGCACGGCGCGCTCGATCTCCTCGTCGCGGCCGATGATCGGGTCGATCCTGCCCTGGCGCGCCCGCTCGGTCAGGTCGATAGCGAAGCGCTCCAGCGCCTGGTACTGCTCCTCGCCGCTCTCGGAGTCCAGGGACTGCGTGCCGCGTAGTTCCTTAAGCGCGGCGTAGATGCTCTCGCGCGTGAGGCCCAGACGAGCCAGCAGCGCCGACGCCCGCCCGCGCCGGAGCCCGATCAGCGCCAGCAGGATGTGCTCCGTGCCGATGAACTTGTCGCCCATCTGCTCCATCTCGTCCTCGGCCTGGCGGAGTACTTCGTGAGCGTCTGGCGTCAGGTAGATCTGCCCCGTGCCGCCGCCGGACGAATCGTCCAGCTGCTGACCGCGCTCAACGAGCTGCCTGATCTCCTTGAGCGCCGCGTCGCCGTCCTGCTCGCTCTGCGCCAGGATGCCCGGCAGCAGGCTGCCCTCGACGAACGCGATGCCATAGAGCAGATGCTCGGTGTCCAGCTGTGACTGATGGAGCTGGCGCAGCGCCTCCTGGGCTTTCTCCAGCGACTCGCGCGCCTTGTTTGTGAACCTCTCGAACTTGATCATCCTCGTCCGTACTTCCTGCAATGATCGGATCAGCAGCACCCCGGCTGCGGATCGCCATACAAGTATACCCCGATGAACAGTGGATTGCCACTATATCTGAGCATATATGGCTAAGATTATCTGATTCACAATAATACAGCTGCGATAAGGCGGGGTGGCGATCGCCGGGCGAAGCAGAATTTAGCGGTACTTAGCATTTTCCGCAGCGAGCAGGGGCTCGTTCCAGAACGTCAGAGCCGGATCGAGCTGCCAGTCCATCCCGAAGAAGCCCGAGGCGAGGGCGCTGCCCAGGCCCGCCAGCCTGAAGCTGTCGTCCCAGACCAGCCACTCCGGGAAGCCCGCCCCGGAGTAGACCGCCATCACGGATGAGAGGCGCTGCATTGCCTCCAGACTCGTGCCGCCCTCAATCAGCACCAGCGTCCGCCAGTCGGTCTCAGGATTCGGGTAGACGTACTTGTAGCTGAGGTCCTCCCCGGCGATCAGCCGGTCCCCGGCGACCACGCCGCCCTCCACCGGCCGGATCGGCATCCGGTCGATCAGCTGAGCGGTGATGGCGTTTGAGTCCGGGCCACCGAGCAGGATCAGGTTGCGCCCGCTGGCGGGATCGCACTCGGTGTCGGCGATGATGCGCGCCGTGCCGTTGCCGCGGTACCACCAGTGATAGCTGTACAGCCGTGCCAGCTGCAGGCTGAAGTCGGTCTGCTCCGCGCTGCCGCTGCTGCCGTAGACGATCTCGAATGGCCGCATCATCGCCTGGCGCCAGGGGCCGTAGGTCTGGGGTGTCTTGGCCAGCTGCGGCGTCGCGGGGTAGCCCCGGGCCCATGCACCGTCCTGGCGGACCAGCTCGACGGTCTCCCAGGTCGAGTTGTCGACCGCGAGCTGCTGGCCGTCGATCAGGAGCCGGTGCAGGCCGGGCAGCAGCAGCTCCGGCGACAGATCCAGCTGCAGCGCGGCGACGTTGACCGTGCTGACCTCGATGCGGCCGTCGTCCGTGATGCGCGCCCGCACGATGGTATCGGCGTAGGCTCGCTCCGGCGCCAGCACCCGCACCCAGTAGGCGCCGTCGCTCAGCGAGTAGTTGTGGGTGCGGAAGACCACCTCCCGCGGCCAGGGGTTGCGCACGTGCCGGCGCCAGAACTGGTTGTGGCGCTCGTTGTCCACGCAGTCGGTGAACGGCGTCTCGGGCCGGCTCCACCAGTGGCCCATGCCCGGCACTTCCTCGTACACCACGTCGTAGCCCCGCCGGAGCAGCTGGTCGACCAGCATCCGCGGCTGCTGGGGTGGCACGTTGTCGTCGGCGCCGCCCTCCAATGCGTATACGGGCAGGTTGAGCGCGTTGTCCGCCAGCAGCAGGGTGTTGTCCTCGCGGAAGGCCAGGTTCCAGATCAGCTGAGCCCGGGGGTCGCCGATGATCACGTTCTGCCTCAGGAACATCGGCACGTACAGGTCGAACGTGGTCCAGCCGGCGGACGGTGCGGCGCTGGCCCAGAGGTCGGGGTGGGTGAAGGCGTTGTACCAGGTGCCGTGCCCGCCCATCGAGTGGCCCGTGATGTGCACCCGGTTGGGATCGATGCTGTAGCGGCGCTCCACGTCGGCCTTGACCTCCAGCAGGTCGAGGCGGCCCCAGTCCTGCCAGTCGAAGCCGTAGCGCCGCCGGTTGGTGGGCGCCACGACGAAGGCCCAGTCCTTGGGCTGGTAGGAGCCGACCTGGCCGCTGGCCTGGACCCCCGCGCCGTGCAGGCTCAGGATCAGGCCGTAAGTCGCCGTCGGATCGAAATCGCTCGGCGGCAGCAGGCCGTAGTACTGCACCGAGTCGTCGATCTGGGAGCGGAAGGTCAGCTTGCGCGTCTGCTCCGGATCGCGCACCCGCAGAGTCAGCTCAAAGGGGCTCGAGCCTCCGTCGTAGACGACTTCGCCGCTGAGCGCGTACTCCTCCTCCGCCCAGTCGGCGGGGAACGGCTGACAGGCCTCGGGCAGCACGATCGGGCAGTTGTAGAGCGACAGCGGCGCGATCCGCACGTCGCATTCGTAGCGGCCGGCATAGGCCGCGGCGCCATCAATGCGGATCGACTCAAGCGTGAGCCAGTCCTCGGTGCAGTTGACCAGCGGCAGTGCCATCCGCAGCTCCGGGCGCCCGCCGCGCACGAGGTCGGGCAGGGTGGCGTCTCGCTCCAGCGGCAGGACGTCTCGCTCGACGGGCATGATCCTGAAGGTGAAGTTCTGGCGGCGACCGAGGCTGATCTTGAACTCGTTGCGTCCTTCCGCCAGCATTACCGGCGTCGGCCCCAGCCGGTGGCCGTAGGAGTCGGCGGGCCAGGGCACGCCATTGAGCCTGAAGCCGCCCGCGTTCTGCAGGTCAATGAGCGCGCGCCGCGGACCATCCTCGATCTCGATGGTGGCATAGGCGTAGCTTTTCATCATCGCGCCGGCGAAGCCGAACTCGTCGACGATCAGTTCCAGCGACTCCTCGGTCACCTCGGGGAAATCGAGGCTGACCGCGCCTTTTTCGTCGCTCTCGTAGTAGTGCCAGCGCGCCATGCCGCCCGGCACCAGCCACGAGGGGAAGCTGGACTGCAGCAGCGGATTCTCCAGCACGGCATCATCGTCGAAGTAAGTCAGCGCATCGGTGCCTGCCTCGCGCACCCCGCTGGGAAACGGCCCGATCACCCACCAGCCCTCCGGGATGATCTCGGCATCGATGCTGGGCGCTGACCCCGCCCAGGCGGGCAGGGCGAGCGCCAGGCTCAGCGCGGCAGCCAGCAAGATGCGGCCTAGCAGCGAAACTCGACGGACGATTGACGCGGCGGACCAGTAACGCATAGCCTCCCTCCGGGCCGCGCGATGGCGCAGCCGCCCCTATTCTAGCGAAAGCGGCCGCCCCGGGATTGCCCGAGACGGCCGCTGCATCCGCTGCCCTTAGAGTTGGATGTCCTCGAAGTAGGCGAACTTCAGACCCTCGCTGGTGCGGTACAGGATCACCGGCGTGCCGTCGCCCAGCAGGATCATGTTGGTCTGCTCATTGATGAAGAATCCCTCGGCCGGAGCGATTAGCGCGTGGTCGAAGGCCTCATTGACTGGCGGATCGACGTTGGGATACGAGATCTCCAGCCCGGGACTGGGCTGGGTGCTGGTGTTGATGTAGCAGAGGATCGGCAGCTTGTCGTAGCCGACCATGCTGAGGTTCATGCCGACATGGACTTCCTCCTCCTGTCGGACGATCACACTCGTCCAGTCGCCCGGTCCCGGAATGGCGGTGTCCGCCCAGGCGTACTTCAGATAGTCGGGACCGGCGTAGAGAATGTCACGGTAGCCGATCGCCGGCAAGCCATCTACCGCAGTGAGCACGATGCCGAGGCCGGAGTTCTTCTCCTCGTCGTCGACGGTGTAGATCGTCCAGTCCTCGGGCAGATCGGGCGTCAGCGTCTCGGTGTATCCGTACTCAAGGCTGTTGAAGCCCCCGCTCTTCTCCTGGAAGGCGATTGCCGGGAAGCCGCCGAAGACAGCGACGCGCGGATACTCGTACTGGTTGCCGCTGGCGATATCGACCACGTGCCACTCGCCCGAGGGCGGCTCGGTGCCGCCGGTCGTCGGCAGTCCGCCGTCCACCAGCGAGCGTGCGAAGCGGACCGCGCCCGCGGTGCGGTACACCAGGATGGGATCTTCCTCTGCTCCGTCATCGAGCGCCGCGAGTTGGGGCTCCCTGAAACCCATGATGTCCGGTTCGTGAATCCACCAGTCGAGGTCGTGGGCCGGATTCGCGTGATGGGCGGCGCCGAACCAGATGTCCTGATCCAGCGTGTTCTCGTAGACCACGCAGGGCACGCCCTGGACCTCGGCGATGTCCAGCGTACCGCCGCGGTGCTCCCCGCTGTCGAGGGTGTACTGCGTCCAGTCACTCAGGCTCTCCGGCTTGGCGACATTGGCCATCGCGAACTCGATGTTGTCGGCGTCGTCGCGGGTGTAGATCATCATCGGACGGCCGTCCACCAGCGCGATGGCGCTGTGGGCGCCGTAGTTTGCACCTTCTTCCATCTCGTAGGTCACCCAGAAGCCGGGGTTCATCAGCGGATTGCCGCCGCCCCAGGCTTCGACCGAGATGTCAATCTCATCCGTCTTCTCCTCGGCGTCGTTGTCCGTCACCGCCACGCTGGCCGTCCATTCACCGGCCACGTAGGTGTGCTCGACCTCATAGTGCCCGATCGACGGAGCGGTGTCGTCGTAGACATCGCCATCGCCGAATTCCATGTGGATGGCGTAGGGCGGGGCGCCGTTGTCGATGTGGACATCGAAATCGACGTGCACGGGCTCGACGCCACTGGTCGGCGCGGCGGTCAGATTGACCCAGAAAGCAGTGGGGTCAATCTCTATCGGCACCAGCGGGCTGGCTTCCGGGCCGGCGTAGACGCGGAAGTACTGGGCGTAGGCGCCGTTGGTGATCAGTTCCGAGTAGTGCAACCAGTCGGTATCCGGTCCTGGTCCGCCGTTTGCGCGCGGAATGTTGGCGACCGGCACCCAGGTGTCATCTCCCATGACATCGGCCTCGACCACGTAATTGGTGACGCCGGAGTCGAAGTTCTGGCCGATCGGTGTGATGTCGCCGACGGTGATGTAGCCATCGTTAGTGCCGTCCGCGCAGGAGGCCGCCGCCCAGTCGGGTGAGCTGCTGTCCTTGTCGAAGTGAATGCCGATCGGTGTCAGGTCGCTGACCGTCACGAAGCCGTCGAGATTGTAGTCGCCCTTGTTGTTGTAGACCCACTCCAGCCGCGCGTCGTCGGCGACCGCGGTCACGTCCAGCGGATCGACGTAGACGCCGATGACGTCGGCGATGCCCTTTCCGCCCTGGGCGATCAGCTGGCGCTCAAGCTCAGCGGCCAGCGTCGCCATTAGGTCGGGCTCCACGCCGTCGGGCATCGCTACGGACTGACCCAGCACGGCGGGCGGATCATCCCCGGTCGTGGCAGTCATGGAAGCGGAACCACTGCAGGAAGCAGCGATTACGGCGACAGCCGTTGCGGCAAGCAGTACTCTCAGCAGAGCAATCATGGTGCACCCCCGAACCTCGATGTCTAGACTATATCATCGGCGTGCGGTGTGTGCTATTCGCCGCCCATCCACCTCGCGGAGCGGCAATCCGGTAAACTAGGTGCACACAACGAGGGCACCAATGCCCGTCGAGGGGTTTCGGATGGTTAAGCTTACTTGCCGCTTTGCTGTTGTCGCTGCATCGATACTGCTGGCGGCGTGCGCCGGCGGCGGTGGAAGTCCGCCGGCAGACAGCCTGCAGCTGCCGGTCGCTGTCGTCGACGTGCCGGCGGGGCTGCCCGGTCTGCCCGAGGGTGGCCGCTTCCATCCGGGCAGGATCGTTGCGGCGGTCAGCGTGGAGCTTGACGGCAACGAGGCGTCTGACCACTCAGGCAATGTCTCGTTTGACGGCGTGCGGGCCCAGCTGGCGCCCGCGGCGGGTGAGCTGGCCTGGGCGATCTACGAGTTCGCCGGCTCGCCGGCGGATGAGATCACCGCGATTGACTACTGGGCCGTGGAGCGCGAACCCGGCCACCTGGTCTACGTGGCAATCTCCAACTACGAGGAGAACGCGTGGGAGTACTTCGGTGCGCGCAACCAGGACCACGGGCAACACGTCCCCGCGGGGGGGGCTGGAGTGTACAGCTCGCCGACGGGCTACTGCCACATTGCCGTGCTGGCGTTTGACGGTGGCAGCTTCGACCTCGACCGCGTCAATGTCACCTATGCCAACCGCTACCCGGTCAGCGGCCAGGTGGTTGACCCCGACGGCGCTGGCGTGCCGGATGTGACGATCACGACCACGCTGGGCGGCCAGAGCACGGTCACCGGGGCGGACGGCACGTTCTCGCTGGACGGGCTGCCTGACGGCGGCTGGCATCTGATGGCGACACGTACGGGCTGGGTGTTCTTCGACAACCCGACGGTCGTGACGGTGTCCGGCGGGGAGTTTTCCGGTGTGTTGATCGTGGGCGAGCATAACCAAAGCCATTACGAACCAGTCGACGTGCTGGAGCCCAATATGACGGCCTGGCAGGCCAGTGAATGCGATCCGTCGCAGACGATCACCGCGTACATCTCCGCCAGCGACGACCGGTCTGATACCTACCGCTTCACCCTGGACACGCCCGGCGAGTACTACGCAAGGTTCGCAGGCAGCGACACCATCCTGTTTCCCGATGTCTACATCCAGAGCGCGGAGGGATCGTCTTTCGCCCAGTCCGACTGGATGTACCGGGGCGTCGTGTATGTCGGCTTCACGATCGCCGAAGCGAGGGCAGTGACGGTCAGGATCATCTGCGGCGGCGGCGGCGGCCAGTACACGCTGGATCTCGGGTCCGGCCCCCTCAGCTCACTGTGGGGTGAGATCACCAGCGCCGCGGATAGCCTCGACTACGTGGAAGTCAAGGTCGAGGCCGGAGACGAAACGAGCTACCTGTACAGCACCAAGTACAGCGGCGAATACGGGAGCGATTACCTGATGCCCGTTGCCACGGAAATAACCCCCGATCCCCACGACGTGGACCCCTACAGCTACACGCCGCTGTACCAGGCGCTGGACCTCAGCCTGGGGGACGCCGCCGGCGTTGATTTCTTCGGGACGCACGGCATGGTGGCGGACGACTACGAGCCGAACGACAGCGATACCGAAGCCGCCGAACTGCCGCTGCCGCTGACCGCGCACGACTTCATGCTGATCGGCGCCGCGGACAACACGGACTACTACTACGTGACGCCTACGGCCGGCAAGAGCATGATCGTGCGGCTGAGCGCGGACCACGGCGTAATCGAGGACTACGAGCCGATCAGACTGGCGCTCTATGACAGCACGAAGTCCGTCTACATGAACGGCTACCGGACGGACCACGGCTGGGAAGCTCGCAGCTACGGCCCCTGCGACGGCGAGCTGTACTACGTGGTGGTCACCAGCAGCGCGGGCCAGGAGTTCCCCTACGAACTGACGATTCAGGAGTACGACGGCTATCGCCTGGACATCGGTGGTCGGTGGAATGAGGACGGAATCATGAACGCCCGCGTTGACCTCTACGACTTCGAGTACGGCTGGACACAGGGGTTCGTGACGCTGGCGGACGGGTGCACGGACATCCCGTTCAACTTCATGGATGGCGAGACACTCTATGCCGAGTACTTCCGCTACGGGCTGACCTGCGACCGCTACACGGAGACGGTCACGATCGACGGTGCGGACCAGACGGTCTGGTTCAGCACGATCGTGGCGGAGTCGGCGGACAAATGGGAGCCGAACGACGACGCCGGCATTGCGGTGGACTTCCCGCTGAGCACGGACGCTACCATCAGCAGCCTCACCGATCCGCTCGACAAGTACATCCTCACGCCGGCGACTGCCGATCCGATGCACGTGGTGTTTGACACGCCCGAGGAAGGCACGTACTTCAGCGCCACGCTGGAGGACGCGGACACCATGACGCAGCAGGACGCCTACTACTGGTACGGCGATGCCGACTTCCTGCTGAAGTCGGCCGGCCCGGTGGCCCAGGTGCTCACGATCAGCGGCGGTACTGAAGGTGATGCCTATCACATCGAGGTTGATGAAACGGAAGGCTACTCGATCAGCGGCACAATCCTGGATGACTCGAGCGACGTGGTCTGGCACACCTACATCTACAGTCCGGACATCGAGGACGACATGCACGTCTGGACCGGCGAGTACGAACTGGGACCGTTCCCGCCCGGCAGCTACGAGATCTATGTGTACTCCACAAACTACTACGTGGAACCGCACAGTCCTTTCACTGCGGTGTTCACCGACGCCGATCTCGTCCAGGACTTTGTGCTCACCGAGGACAGCAGCGACTCCTACGAGCCCAATGACTCGCCCGGCGAGGCGTTCACCATCAGCAGCGGCTCGCCGCTGGAGGCCAACGTGGGAGGTCCGTTCGACTCCAGCGACTGGTACCGGTTCACCGGCGGCCCGGGCCTGGTAAGCCTGAGCGTTGAATTCCAGCACTGGGCGGCCGCAGTGCTGATGGAGCTCTACGATCACGATGGCACGACCAAGCTGGCCGGCTCCTGTCTGGCCGGCGGTTCCTGCCAGCGGATCGACTATGTGCTGCCGGCGGCGACCAGCTACTACATCAGGCTGTACGGCGGCGGCAATGAGTACACCGTCAGCGCCAACTTCTGATCGGCCGTCGGCCTGCGCCAATTTCTCACAGCGGGTAAACTTGTCAGGTAAACCGACACACGAACCGAACCATAGGGGGTTTCGGATGAGTAACGATGCTGCTCGCGTTGTCTGCCTCAGCACGCTCCTGGTCCTGCTGGCGGCCTGCGGTGGAGGCGATCAATCGGCGCCGGTGACCGCGCTGCCGGATCTGCCGGCCGCTGTCACAGATCTGGCCAGCCTGCCGGCGCTGCCGCCGGGTGGCAGATTCCATCCCGCCAGGATCACCTCGGCGGTGACCGCCACGCGTACCGGTGACCAGGCGGTTGATTTCTCGCCGGCCTCGGTTACGCTGGCCGGCGCACAGGCGCTGTTTGACGTCGGGCCCGGCGAGATGGGTTTCGCCGTCTTCGAGTTCGTGGGCTCACCGAGCGACGAGCTGGCCAGCGTCGAGTACGTGGTCAGCAACCGCGACTTCAATCATTCGGTCTACGTGGCGATCTCGAACTACGCCGAGGGTGCCTGGGAGTTCTTCGGGAGGCGGAATCAGGACACCGCGCAGCTCGTGCCGACCGGAGGGGAGGGGGACTATGCTTCGCCGACCGGTTACAGCTATGTAGCGGTGTTCGCCTTTGACGACGGAGATTTCGACCTCGACTTCGTGCGGGTGACCTACGGCAACCGCTACCCGGTCAGCGGCCAGGTGCTGAACCGTGCCGGGATCGGAATCGGTGACGTTCTGATTTCGTCATCACTGGGGATTCCGCCCGTAGTCACGGACGCCACTGGCAGCTTCACGCTGCCCGCGGTGCCGGATGGCAGCTGGCATCTGATGGCGACCAAGGCCGGCTGGGTGTTCTTCGACAATCCGACCACCGTCGCCGTGTCGGGCGCGGATGTCGGCGGGGTCGAGTTCCTCGGCGAACGCAACCTCAGCCACCTGGATCCGCTTGAGGACGAAGAGCCGAACGACGTCTGGTGGCAGGCACCTGAACACAATGAGACGGACATCATCGAGGAGTGGCTCTCCGCCTCTGATGATCCCGTGGACTGCTATGCGTTCGCCTTCAACACGCCGGGCCTGTACTACCTGCGCTACGAGGGCGACCATTCGCTGCTGTTCCCCAACATCGCGATGCGCGACCTGGACGGCAACTTCATCGACCAGTCGGAGTGGATTCGCAGCGGGGTGCTGTACATGCCGTTCACGATCGCCGATAGCCGCTGGATCGTGTTGGAGGTCAGCTGCCAAGGCGGGGGCGGGCAGTACACCCTTAGTACGGGAAGCGGCCCACTGTACGGGATCTCAGGCTCGGTGACGGCGGGAGGCGAGCTCGAGTTCGCCTGCGTCGGGATGGATGCCCCCGGGGAACTGACCTACGTCTACGCCCATGACTGGAGCGGGGATTACGAAAGCCTGTACCGGCTGCCGGCCGTCTATACGGTGTCAGCCGACCCGTTGGGCGAGGATCCCTATACCTACCTGATGAACCACTTCAGCATTGACATCACGGCCGGCGATGCGACGGGAGTTGACTTCAGCGG
>Ga0180429_10000333_pt1 | contig 42319 bp, 45 predicted proteins | sample SS_ome_FD_132428 | JGI IMG/M metagenome (GOLD analysis project Ga0180429, IMG submission 132428) | Hypersaline lake sediment archaeal communities from the Salton Sea, California, USA - SS_1_S_1 metaG | ecosystem: Environmental > Aquatic > Non-marine Saline and Alkaline > Hypersaline > Sediment ... | reverse complement strand
AGCAGCGGCAGTCACCGCTTCTAAACCTTTGAAATTAGACGCGGACAAGAAACTCACTTCTGGCGACATTGATTTGACCGCAGAAATTACAGGTGTTCTACCTGTAGCAAATGGTGGTACAAATTCAAGTTCAGCTCTAAACAACAACCGCGTTATGATCTCAAGTGGAGATGCAATTGTCGAGCAAGCTGCGCAAACGGCAAATCGCGCTGTTGTTTCAGATGCTAATGGTCTTCCGACCGCACATGGGTCTGTAACAGACACAGAAGTTGGATATCTACAAGGTGTTACTTCTGGCATCCAAGACCAAATCAATGGTTTGTCTGCTGGTTATAGTAGAAGAAAAGTTGTTAAAAGTATTATTGCCGATAACACAGTTCAACCGCCTACAGAAGTTAGCGGTGACAGATATATTCTATCTGTTGACGGTGGCGCGCCACACGCTGATTGGGACGGAGCGAGCGCAGGTGATATCGTTGAATTTAACGGTACATCTTGGGTAGCAACATCTCCAGTGGAAGGCTATGTTGCGTACAGCGATGCAGACAACAAGGATGCTCTGTACGTTGACGATGGAACACCAGCCTGGGAATTGCGACCTGTAGCGGTAACGGATCATGGCGATCTTTCGGGATTGGCCGATGATGACCATTCGCAATATCATACAGACGGTAGAGCAAACACTTGGTTTGCAACAAAAGATCTTGCTGATTTGGCAACAAAAAGCCATACCAGCTTGACAGATATCGGAACAAACACACATGCTCAGATTGATACACATATTGGCGATGCAACAAAGCATTTCGCCGAAGGTGATATCGATCATACCAACATTCAAAATATTGGTACAAATTCCCATGCTCAGATTGACACTCATATCGGTGACGGAACAAAACATTTTACCATGTTAGATGAAGACAACATGGCATCTGACAGCGATACGCAAGCTGCAACCCAACAGTCAATTAAAGCGTATGTGGACAATGCTGTTGCCGGTGCTGCACCAGACGCAGTAGATTTTGAAGCTGTTGCAGGAGAAGCAATGGCAGCAAATACAACATTTGCTGTTCGTAGAGCTGTAAGCGGAGAAACAGCAGGACGTGTTTATAAAGCAACAAGCGACGAAGAAAACTCACCGGGCAAATATCGAGTAATTGGATTTGTTCAAACTACAGATGCAGTTTCTGAAGGCGGAACTGTTACAGTTAAGAAATTTGTTAAAGATATCGCTCTCAAATCTGCTGATTCAGTGGTTGGTTCCGCTGCAACAGATAATGGCAAATATCTTTATCTTAACAAAGCAGGCGGATTTTCTCTTGATCCTGCAACAGGAATTACAACAGGCGAAAAATACGCAGTTGTTCTTCTTGGTATTCTTAACGAATATAACGCAACCAACACATCAGAGAAAATTCTGATGGACGTTGGCGTTGGTGGATTCCAAGGAATCGACCTAGGCCCATAATTGGAAAGTTTAAATGAGGGGAGGGTTTGACTTCCCCTCACGTTTGGAGATAACGAATGGGAACAGCAATAAAGTTTGTCAACGGTGTACCTACGACAGTTGAAGTACAGGCTACACCAGATTTGACGTATTATGATGAAAGTATTCCTGTCACAACAGATATTGGCACACCCGGAACCGGATATGATGCAGCTCATGAAGTGTTTACCCTACCCAACGCAGAAACTTACGATGCCACAAAAGATCAACTTAAAGTAGAAGTAAATGGTGTCGGACAGGTAGAAGGGGTACACTTTAATTATGGTTCTGGAACAGAAGCAACGACGATAACATTTCTCACGCCTTGGCAACCACCAAACGGTGCTAGGGTTAGACTATTTAAGGTGAGCTAATGCGAAAATATAAGAAGAAACTTAAAAATTGCGATGGCTGCAAATATTTGTGTTTTGTCCTAAACAAGAAGAAGGAAAAACAATATTATTGTGCAGTCTACAGCACTTATTTTGCAAGCGAATGTGATCGCAAGAAGACAAGGAGTGACTGATGGTTCAACTATATCAAATCAAAGATGATGCTGCCCGAAATAAGATAGGGTCAGTAGCTGGCGAACAGTTAGACAATCAGCATACGCTGTTAAATGATAAGTTTGACCAGCCATTGGACGCTACCCTAAGCGGTGACGTTATCACTGTTGAGGCAGGCAAAAAACAGAAACTAGAAAGTGATGGGTCTGATGGTACACAAAATGCGTACAAATTGAGACTTCCTCCGCTTGGTGGTGTTGACCTGAATCCTGTTCAGTCAACAATCGATCTTACAGATGGCAGCGTTACCGGAGATTTTGATAGTCCTGCAGAATCTAAAAGTATGACAGCTAGTTATTGGATTCAAATGGGGATTGAACTTCGTGACGACGGAAAATTGTATGTTGTTTGGGGAGATGAAAACGCAGTAAAAGCAAACACTACATTTCCTCCATTTAATGATGATGCAATCCCAGTTCTTATGGTTTTTCTGCAAGATAGCGGAGGTGGAGGAACGTGGAATTATAGCACACCCGCAAAATCTGACATTGAGCTGTTTGGTGCAGCAGGCGCAGGTGGTGGCGGTGGAGGCTTAACTGCCTTCAAACTCAAAAGAATGAGCGGAACTGTCGCCGTTATAGGCAAAGGTTATTGGAAGATGAACGATGGGACGGTTCTTGTATCTGGAAGTGGAACGACAGAAGCCACAATGCCAGAAGAACTCAACATTGATTTAAGTTCAATAATCGGATCTCCTACGACAAATACTACGTATTATTTATACGTAGACAGAGACACTTTAAGTGAATCTACTTACACAGACAATGGACGAAAAGTTTATAAAGTTAGCAGTGCAAGCAATTTTGATCTCTTTACAGATTCTGACGATGACGTAAATTCACTCCGGTACGTTTATGTTGGAATGGTAAGAACAGTTGCAGCAAGTTGGACTGGAGCGTTGGTTGAAACTTCAGCGGCAAGAACGCACGATTCTATGTCGAGAATGTTTGGTCTTCCAGAAATAAAGAAGTCGAGCATAACCTCGGCGGCAGCATCAAATGTAATTGCACATGGATTGAGCCAAGAACCACAACACGTTCAATTGTATTTTATAGATTCATCTGCTGGTACAAAAACAGCGTTGGATCTTTCTTCACACTTGAACGATAAAGATGCAACAAATTTAGATATAAACACAGCAGGACTTACGTTTGACAGTGGCGATTCTGTAGAAGTTGTTGCAACGTACATGCCAAGTCTATCGAACGGATCTGCTAGTTTGTCGCACAGTTTTAAATCTGCTTGGATGGAAAACACATCTGTTACAACTCTTCCTCATGGTCTTACTGACATGGAAGACATTGCAGGTTACGAAGTGCAGGAATGGGACGTTACGGCAGGCAAACGCAAGAACATTGACCGTTCTGGTTTAGTGGTAAACTTCGACGAGACAAATTTCTACTTAGATTGGACAGGAATAACACCTAGTTCGACTTTAAAATATAGAGTTGTGACAGGTGGTTCACCGTTGCCACAATCTGCAATTCATGGAACAAGAAATGTATTTGAATTTACAGACGGCACAAGTCTAACAAGCGCAACAACGGCTTATCCTGTAGATATAGAGCCAGGAGACAATGTTCATTCGATAAGAGCGTTACAAAAAACATCAAACGGATGGCAAACCGTAGATACAATTGGAGCGTTGGTTTGGATAACAGACGATACAAACCATTATTTAAGAGGAGATATTTCAAGTCTTTCTCCTTCTTCTAGCAATCCAGTAAAAATCATAGTTCAAGGTTCAAATGTACTTCTTAATGCACACCAAGATGCAAGTGCAACACAGAGCGGAGTTGTTACGGCTGGGCCACAAGAATTTGCAGGGAAAAAAGTATTCAGAAGTGGATATTTTAAATTGCTGAAAAAGACAACAACTTACACAGCTTCAAGTGGAGATCACATTGCTGCTGATACAAGTAGTGCAGCTTTTCAAATTAATCTTCCTGCAAGTCCATCCGATATGGACATGGTTGAAATATTTGATTGGTCTGGCACGTTTGGATCAAACAATTTAACTGTAAGCGGAAACGGTAAAAATATTGTTGGGAATTCAAGTGTGGTTATAAACGATCCACAATCGAGAACAATATTTGCTTTTAATTCAACAACGGACGATTGGAGGGTATTCTAATGCGTAATATATTACTTCTTACAATTTTAGTTTTGTTTTCTTCGAATGCCTTTGCAATCGATATCGGAGATTTGCTAGGAATTTCAAAACCCGCGAAAAGAAGTTTGAAAAAGAACCATGTCATAATGAACAAAGTATCGTTCGATATAGATTCAGACGGAACGTGGGACACTTGCACGACAAAGCCTTGTTCGTCTATCAAGAATAGAGCCGATATGTTTGATTTGTCTCAAGATCTAATGCCTAGAATTGGTATTAATAGGATTCCGATTCAAGAATTAATGTTGTTACAAGATGAAAGTGGCCCAAATGGAGAACTTGTTTATAAAATTATTAACGATAAGTTTGGTCGTATGCGATGCGTAGGGACTTGTCAGTCTGCTGTTGATGATCAGGGTTATAGGATAAACCTTTTAGACCAAAACGATTTTATAGAAGTTACTTTCTGGGGAACAGGTCTTAATTTACTTACTAATTATAATGGGACTGATGATGATTGGAGAGTAAACATAGATGCTGGAGGAGAAGGTTCTGATATTCATGAAAATAGTAGTGATGTTATAGCTGTTAAATACTGCGCTCCAAATCAGGTTCGTAATCTCACTTCTGGCTTAACTGAAGGGTGGCATACTGTTCAATTAAAATTGAACGATACGAGCCAAATTAAAATAAATGGTTTTGAGATTATAAATGAATCTTCTAATATTAAAACAAACCCAGGGTCTGCTATCATTAACGGAAAAGTAGCAAAACTATCCTCTCAGGATTCAACGTCTTATAGTTCTGCTAAAACTGGAACAAAGGGTGGTCATGTTGTTGAGTACCTAAGAAGCAATGGTTCAATAGGGTTTGGTTGGCAAGCTACGGATTCTACAGCTCAATATTTATCCAGTACAGATCATTCTAACGAAGAACTTATTAGAAATTATTTTTGGAGAGAGTTTGGTATTGGCTTAGGTGTTGATTTTGCAAAACTTGTTGCTAGTAATGATGCTGCTTTTACATTAGATGATGGTACTACAGGATTGATAGGAAATGATGTTTCTTCTAGTAGCGAGATGTTGCTTCAGAGTGCTACTACTGATTTTATAATTTTTACATTTGTTGGTACTGGATTGGACGCTTTTATTGCTGGTAGTATTGCGGATCTTTCAAATGTGGCAATTGAAATAGATGGTTCAAAAGTTGGGAATTTAGCTTCTTCGGGATGGACTACAAGCCCAAAATTACAACCAATAGCGTCAGGTCTATCTTACGGGACTCATGTAGTTAAAATTTATAGAGAAGAAGGTGGCGGAGATATTTATTTAAAGTACCTCCATGTATATGCACCAAAAAAGCCTACTTTACCTTCTGATGCAATAGAATTGGGTCATTATTATATTATGGCTGACTTTGTTGCTAATGATACAGCAGGACTTCAAACTATATCTACCGGTGTTTTAAGAAAAAGTGCAGTTAGAGAAATGATATATTTTGAAGGAACAACTGGTTCTACAGACTGGACTATGAGTGGTTTAAGCACAACAATAACTACTAGGGTCGGGGCTTATGAGGTTTACACTGATAGACTTGATGCTACTGTTAGGTATGGATTCTTTGGTACAGGATTTGAATTTCGTGGATTTAGAGGAACTAATAGAAGTGATAATATTCAGATTAAGTTGAACGGAACAAATGCTAGTGTGGGGACAGGAAATAATTTTCCAACGGCATCTTCTTTCACTTATGGATACCCAGGAATAACAGATAGCACAGGTGTTTTTAGTACGGTGGGTGCTTCTCTTAATGGCTGCGGGGCAGGAATCAAAGATCTGCCTCTAGACTTTTATGTAGTAGAATTTATTAGTCAAGATTCTGGGGAATATATAAGTATTGATGCACTTGATATTATCACGCCAATTCATTCTCCTAAAAACAATGGCCCTTACGTTGTTCAAAACACTTTACCTGTAGGATCTCAAAGTATTGGAGATTCAAGGGTTTTCGATGAAGACGTAATAAAAGTAGATCCGATGTCTTATAGAGGGACAGGAGCGATTTCAAATATAACATCTACATCTACGCAACCAATTTATGACATAATTCCAACTATTTATGTTGAAAAGAAGGGTAGATATGCGATTGATTTTCAGGGGTTGAAAGACCAAGCTAGAGTTAGCGTTTTTCATTACGTTGATGGAGTTAGCTTGGGGTTAGAGTTTATAAGCTATGATGGAACGAGCGTACAATCTATGGTGGCTCGGGATACAGTTTACTTGGATAAGGGTTATCATACAATACACGGAACTTTCTCACCATCTTCTGGTACAGCCAGATTTAACGGATATTCCAGAAGATTCAATGTTTATAGAGTTTCTAATTAAGGAGTAAGTCATGAAGAAATTATCGTTAATACTTCTCGTTTTTATAGCCACATTTGCTTATGCAGATGTAGCAGATTTTATAATTCCAAACCGTCAAAACGGTGGGAATGTGATTATTCAACCAAAAGATGCAAGTGGAACGAAGAAGACGATGATCACAGCCGATCCCGATGCGGAACAAATATCGTTCTCGTATCCAGTGACAGGCATTTCGTCTAGCTTAGATCCTGCAAATGGCACCAATATAATTTTTGGATACAATTCAGATTTTGAAGGTGGGTCAACTTCTAACTGGACAAACTCAGGTGGTACGTTAACAGCGACAAATACTGCTTCTGAGATAGGATCAGGGACATATTCTGGTAAGTTTGTAGCAACTGGATCTGGACAGTATTTTGAAACGGTTTTAAGAACTGTTCAGAATGCAATGGAAGGAAATTCCTGTTCAACTCAGATTAAATATAATACTGCGAACGGCTCAACTTGGAAGATTCAAGTTTATGACAATGCAGGAACACCTAATAAATTAGCTGAGGCTGATTTATCAGCAACAGACGGTTGGTTAAAATCAACTCCATTAGCCTTTACCTGTCCTAGCGATGACCCAAATGACCAAATAAAAGTTAGGGTAATTTCTTCGGCTGCTGGAACGATTTATGCAGATGACGCTTGGCTTGGTACTCAAAAGAATGAGATAGATTTAAGTCAAGCTGAAATATACGGAGAATTAGTTTGGGCTAATGATGCTTCTTGTGATTCTTGGGATTTAAGTAGTACCTCCTATGTAGACTATCCTGCTGATGGCGGGTGTGTTGTTGAATCTACAGAAGGTTATGCTAGTGAGCCTGATACAAAAATACCTGGAGTAAAATTTAACTCACTACCCCCAGGAAAATATGAAGTAATTGCGAGGGGGTTATTTCGAGCGGGTGCTTCTGCTACAAAATGCGGCTATAGAATTTCGGATGGAACAAATGCAGAAGGTGAAACTTTTGTTCAACAGGATCATGACCGATCAAGAAATAATATAATTGCTACGTTCACTTATGAGCAAGCACAATCAAACATTACGTTTAAAATGCAGGGGAAATCTGTTGATGGCGTTCTTAATTGTCCGGTTCTTGCAAATTTATACACAGGAGATCAATTAACTTGGATTGTTAAAAGATTCCCTCTTTCCTCAGAAAAAGCAGTAAGTTTAGAAACGCAAGGCATGGCTTACTATGGATATTTTGAAGAAAACTGTGCGTTTGGCGAAATAACAAGCAGCACATACGCTGATTTTCCTGGGGATTCCACATGCACACTAACTGAAAATATTAATAGAAATATTGGAACAGTAACGGCAACATTAGATGGTAGTAATAAAATACTCGGTATTGATTGGACACCTAGAAGAACTGGTATCTATAAAGTTTGTAATTATCAAACAACTATTGTGAAGGGGTCTATTGTAGGGGATGTGGGGGTACGCCTCATTGATAATAGCAATGTTTTAGACGAATGGTCTTTAAATAAACCAGACGGAAGCTATCAAACTATTGATTCAATGTGCGGGCTTATTGATGTGACATCTCTTTCCACTAGGACTATAAAAATACAAGGTAAAAATTCGGCTGGAAAAATTACTCATTTTTCTCTTGATAATGAGGACATGGTTAGTAGTTTTGTAATATATCCAATAACTCAAAACTTCCCTCAAGCTGTAGCAATAACAGACATCAATCCAACATATATGAGTGCAAGCGCAGCTACTAAATTAGGTCGCTACGAATATCTTTGGACGCATACGGAAAATCAAACATACAACAATGGAATTGAGCCGAGCGTTTCCGGCCCTAGTGGTGGTACATTTAGATATTACCCGTACCAGTTGAATGATGGAAGCTGGAGGCTAAAATTTACTTGGTCTTGTTCGTTGTCTTCTAGCGATATTATGACGTGGACAATTACTGGGGTTGATATGGTTACGTCTCAATCGCTAGTTGCTTGGGATAGTGCTGCTTCTGCCGAGACAGAGAGAGCCGCAGTCCAAGCGAGCACTCAGATAAAGTTTCATTTTACTAGTGCTATTACAGGAATGTATGGACATGGAGATATTAAGTTGAATGCTAAGCCAACATGGGCATATTAATTAAGGGAGATTTATCATGAAAAAACTATGGTTACTTTTAATTGTTCCTTTCTTGTTCGCAGGAGTTATCAAGGAATCAAAAGAAGACGAAGACATCAGCTTTTATGTTAATAAAGGCGGTGTGATGACGAAAGCATTAGAAGTAGATGGAGCTACTGCTAATGTTGACTTTACGAATGAATTGAATGCAGCGGATATACCTAATTTATCTGCTAATAAGATTACATCTGATACATTAGACACAGCTAGAATACCTAATCTTTCAGCAAACAAGATTACGTCTGATACATTGGGCACAGCCAGAATACCTAATTTAGATGCCAGTAAAATTACAAGTGGCACATTGGATATAAGCAGGACACCTTATAAAGACGAAGATAATATGTCGTCTAATAGTGCTACTCATCTTGCAACACAACAATCGATAAAAGCTTATGTTGATGTTAATCGTACTGAATTTTATGGATCAAAAGAATGGCAAGCTACGTCTAGTTGTATTTGGACAATTTCTAATACGGGGTGGGCAATTTTTCCTTCCGATGAAGATTGTGATAATAACACTAGAACTTTCGAAGGGAATGCAGTAGCAGATTCTAGCAATGATGGTAAACAACCAAAAATAAGATTTTCTAGTTTAGAGCCAGGATATTATCGTGTTGTTGCAACAGGTAATTTTACTACAGCCTATGGAACAGACCCAACGACTTGTGAATTCGGTATAAATGATGGCACTAACACTAAATATGTTGGTGGTACGACTATGATAAGCGGAAGAAATGTTTTTTCTTCGATTGAAACAATTTTTAAATATGAAACAACACAGGGAGATACAACTTTTTCGTTGGGGGCATATGGTGATAGTGACGGAGATTGTTTTATTATCGCTTCACTTCGTAGTGCTTTAAAAATAGATGTTTATAATTTTCCATTATAAACCCTCGATAAATATATAGGGAGGGAAATCATGAAATATATTTTACTTGCAATACTTTTAGTTTTTACTGCATGTAAGACTTGTCCTGATAACAAGATCATTTCAGATCATCTGTCAACAGCAATAGTTGGTCATTTTGAATGTGGTGATTCACAGCCAATAATCTTAGATATTGAGAAGGCTGTTAGCGATATGGACTATTGTGGAGATTTTGATTCCACTAAATACGTTCAAGCACTTCCAGATGGAAATTGGACAGCTAAAGCTATTTGTTGTTGGGCGGTATTACCTAAGTTAAAAGAGAAGGCTAAACACTGGAAATGTAAAAAGGATATTAAATTTAAAACACTTGTAGAAGAGTGTCAAACTTTAGAGTAAGGAGACTGAAATGTTTAGAAGTTTACTACTAACAATTTGTCTGTTGGTATCGTTCAATGCTTTTTCTATTGACGAAAAAGTTATTATGAACCCGAAACAAGACGGTGATTTGACCATCAAGGTCAATGATGGCGGTGTGATAAAAGATGCTATTTCAGTAGATGGAGCCACAGGGCAAGTTGATTTTCTTGAACAGTTAAAAACAAAAGATATTCCTGAATATGATTCAACTCGTCGTAAGAATTTCATTGTAAACGGTGGGTTTGATTGCTGGCCTAATGGTGATAGTGGTGGTCAATTTGTAACAACTAGAGATGATTACTCCGAAGGCCCAGCGAGATGGGCATTGTATCGTGATGGGAATGACCATGTCGATGATGAATGGCGAATGGCTTCCGTTGCCGGGACTCTTACATGGCCTATGCTAAACATAATAAGAGGCATACCATCCGCTGGTGATGGTATTAGATTATACCATTATGTATCAGCAGAAGATGCTAAAAAATTCCAAGAGACAAATACTGCTTCTTTATCATTTCAAGTTATATTTGATGATAGCGGTTCATATGGTGGTGAAGACTTTCTTGCAGCGTATATTTATGCCGCTGATGCTAGAAATGATTTTAGTTCAACTACTTATATAGATGGTGCAAATATAAGCTCTAGTATTAGTGATGCTCAAGGGTCATATCATACCTATAAAATTGAGAATTTAGATTTTAGTTCGAGCCTTGTTAAAAATGGTCTTAGACTACAAATTACAGTACGTAATGACACAGACACAACACCCATCAAATTTTGGATAGGTAATGTAATGCTAAACCAGGGCGCAACTGCTGCACCGTTTCAACGAGCAGGTGGCTCAGTAGATGGCGACATAGCACTATGTGGTGTACCCGATGCTAGTGTAGATTGGTTTGGATATGTTCCGGCAAGATCAGATCCAATACAAATGAGTAATTCTTTAGCTACTAAATTAGGGTATTATCAATACGTAGGTGGTCAGACATATAATAGTGTAGACTTGGATATTACTGGATATGGTAATACCACAACGGCAAATAATGGGGTATATAGGGCTGTTTTAATTCCATATCAAATGCAAGATGGTTCATGGAGATTAAGATTTAACATAGCAGGAGCACTTGATGTAGCTGCATCTGGGTGTACAGTAACTATAGCTGGTGTAACTTTTAAAAATACTAGTAATTTTCATCAAGCAGTTTCTTGTTCAACAGGAGCATCTTCAACGTATGATAGAGGTAGAATAACCGCTAATTCTTCTATAATCAACTTAAGCGCAGGCGGTAATACAGCAGCATATAGAACTTCAGGGGATGTTGAATTAGAATCAAAACCAACATGGGCATATTAACATGAAGTATCTTTTAATCACATTTCTACTTTTCGGTTGTCATTACAAGGCTAAAGATGATGAATCAACAGATGTAGACAAACATCAAAAGAACATCGAAAAGAGAGATTTCTATTGTTCTCAAGAACTCAATATTTATGACTACGTTGATCGTTGTGATGGAGCTACATTCATCGGTCTTTACAATGCCTATTGTCGTGGAGATGAAATTTATGACCACGAATATTCGTACACGATTGACGAAGAAATGAATGTGACGAAAACGGAGAAAACGGGTCAACTTAATCGAGACGTACAACCTTGTTTTGAATTGGATTTAGATGGGGATGGGCGAACCGATTCGAGATCGGGGTGTTCGTTTGAATCTATAGTTGGCCCACTTCATAACTTTTATGCGAAAAAAGACGGTGCAATTCTAAAACGTATTTACCAATTTGCACAACGCGAAGGGTACGTTTTCGGAGCTGGCCCAAGAGAATACACCTATATGCCACACCTGTATTTCATCCTAGATAAAATGGTTGACAAATACACATTACAATTAGCTGAAGAAGAAAATAGCGAAGATGCCTTGCCAGATGTTATTGAAAAACTTAAAGGATACAGAGGGAAAGTAATCGCTCTTTATCTAGACCTTAAAGGTAAAGTTTATGGCTATTTGAATACGGCAGAAATGGGACTTCTCGTTACTGTTTACGACCAAGATCCTGAAAATCCAATCTACAACAAACTAATGGGACGCTACGGAAAAGATGGACAGAAATATTTAGATAAGGCAACAGAAGTTCTTTACGACGAAGAGTGGTTCCCGTCTGATCGTTTACCAGATAAGAATTATTTTGATTGGGGTGATGATGCACCTTGGATAATTTACGCTTGGGTAATGTCTATTTAGGGGTATGAATGGAAAAAATATTACCAATGCTTATAGGATTTGGCCTAAGCATCATTGGTATGCTTGTTGGTACGTTTATCCGCGGATATTTTTCTAATAGAGACAAAAAGCAAGACAAACTTGAAAATTTTAAAGACGAAACAATTAAAGAGAACGCTGTGTTGTCGACAAAAGTCGAAGCACTTACAAATGGTTTAAGCAAATTAGAAGGGAAAGTAGAACAGAATACAGAAATTCTCACAAAACACGTTCAGCTCATGGATCATGTCTCCCGACAGCTTAAACGCCTATTTGAAGTAAACGGACTTAGAAAGGGAGACAAAGAGGAGGTGACGTGAGAGTTCCACAAACACCAAGAGAATTTGCGATAGCTTATGGGTGGTCATTTATTGGGCAATGGTACAAATGGGGTGGTGACGATCCAAGCGGATTTGACTGCAGTGGATTTCAAATTGAGATCCTAAAAGCTGTCGGTGTGTTACCGCGACGGTTCGATTGCACCGCAGCAGATTTATTCAACAAATTTAAGAAGTTCACCGTTCGTGAACCCTATCCGGGGTGTCTTGTATTTTGGGAAAACAGAAGAACAGGTAAAATTGTTCATGTAGAAATAATGGTCACAAAGAATTGTTCGCTCGGAGCAAGTGGTGGGGGATCCAAAACCCTGACAGTCCAAGATGCTATCAAACACAATGCCTTTATAAAAGTCAGAGATATTCATACCAGAACAGGCATTTTTGGCTTCGTAGACCCGTTTAAGGACGTTGTATGGTCTTGACATATACCAAGATGAGAAAACGCTTCAGAATGGGCGAATTAGCCGCCCTAGATGTACCTAAAAGAGACGATGCAGAGCAAATCAACTCTCTAATTCTTGCACTTGCTAAATTGGTATGTGACCAACTTCCAGATGATAGACCAAAAGAAATAGCTTTAGAAAAACTAGAGGAATTTCAAGTTTGGGTAAGAAAATCATTAGGTTAAAAAGGGGAGAGAACAGTTCTCAATCCCCCAACAGAATTTACCTACAATATTTTATCGGCATAGCTAAGGATTTCTTTAACCGAACCGATGTATAATTATGAAAGGAGAACAGTATGAAGAAATTTTTATGGATGTTCGTTTTTAGCTTTCTGGTCTTTATCTCATTTATGGGCATAGGTCTTGCTCAGGAGGCCTCTGAGGTCGCCAAACCGACCGTGGCGGACCTTGTTGTTAAATGGGTAGAGATCGTCCTTCAGTTGTTTGGTGGGCTGGCTGTGATCGCCACGACAGTCGTTAGGGTCATTCCTGGCAAAAAGGACGACGAGAAGGTTTTTAAAATCGTGGACAGAGTCCACAAATACGCAGGCTACCTACCGACATTCGGTGTTAATCCTCGTACAAAAGAATTAGAAGCTGCGCTTGCAGAATTAAGAAAGCAAGCAGAAGAAGTTAAATGAGCGACGATAAAAGCAAAACCATGACGGCATTAGGGGCTTTGTCTGCCGTAGGTAAAGCCCTATCTTTTCTAGAAAAACTTTTAATTGCAGGTTTTTTCATGATGCTAGAATTTTCTAGGATCAAAAGAAAACAAGCAGAGAATAAGGCTGCCAAGGCTGAAGCCGATTTAGCAGTCAAAGAGAAACACGATGAGATCGAAAGGGAAAATGAGGGGAAAGATAGCGTTGATGTTATCGACGATTATCTTGATGAGCAATCTTCAAACGACGAGTAGTGAATGTTTCGCCTCAGAAAAGCAGAACACGATTACTTCAGCGAAGACTACGAAGACGAATACGACTACGAAGAAGAATACGAAGAGTCGTTATTCTCCTGCGGACTGTCTAGAAGTAGAAGGCTGTTGGTGTTACACTCCGACGGGACTGGACGGTATAGCCAAGGGGTTAACAGAAGCGAGAAAATGCAAAGAAGAACTGAAAATTATGAAAGTGCTAATAGACGAGCGCGTTCAAAAAGTAGCAATTCAAGAATCAGCTTGGTGGCAAGAACCAACAGTGATAGTATCGGGAATGGTGATAAGTTTCAGCGTAGGCGGACTTTTGGTTTATGCTATGACAAGGTGATTTATGAAGGAAAAAAGAAAGCTAATTCTTGATATTATCAAATCTTTTGAGCAAAACCCAGAAAAATTCAAAGGAACACTTCTAGCAGACCTCATAATGGAACGGAAGAATTTGGCTGTAAGGGAAGAGAAGTACGTTGAAGAAATCAAAGCCATGCAAGAACAGATCGCAAAGATGATGAGCGATTCGTCGCAGAAGTTTATGAAGCTTAAAGGAGCGATTGACTATTTAGAAGGAAGAATCTTAGAGCTATCCGACGAAAAAACTCTGCAATAATAGGCCAAAAGCCTAATTCCTCAGTAATAACACCGACTTATAAAAAATTTGAAACTTTTTCTTGTCTTTTTAAAATAGGCAACATATAAATATATTAATATAAAGTTGACTTCAGAAAAAATTTTTTAAGACAGGACGTTTTTTCTTGACAACATATTTATTTAAAGATATCAATATATTATGAATAATTAAAAATTGCCTGTCTTCGGCCAAAGGGAATATAGAATGGAATCACCCGTAACCAATGGAACCCTTCAACAACCGCTTCTCGACACTATTCCTTGCGAATCCATCCTAGAATATTTCAAAAAATACTGTAACGACAGAGACACGTTGCAGCTTCTTGTCGTGGAAGACGTTAGCGATAGCGGCACTTATAAGTTGTATGGATTAAAGAACGACAGGACGAATCAGATTTATGTTGTCGGGGGTGAATGGTGTTAGTTGAAGCCAGAGAACAACTTTACGTTAAGACAGACAATAAAGAAATTGTAAAGGAATTGAAGAGTTATCTTAACAAGCCTAACCCTGAATATGCGAAGAAAATGCGTATGGGGTTGGCCGTTTACAATGTTCCTCCGCGAATAATAATGTACGAACAGAAGGGTGATTGGCTTCTTATTCCGAGAGGGACAGGCCGATTGGCAAGAGAATTGGCCGAAAAATACGAAGAACCGTTCGAGCTGAAAGACTTTAGAACAGACAATGTGCCGATAAATGTAAACATGAACGAGGGGATTGTGCCGTTCTGGTATCAAAACGAAGCTTACGAAGTAATGGTCGAAAAACAACAGGGAATGGTCGAAGCACCATGTGGTGCGGGAAAATCCGTTGTAGGTCTTCTGTTTATTTGTCGTCAAAAACAAGCAGCCTTGATTATTGTTCACACCAAAGAATTGTTTAACCAGTGGTTAGACGAGATCCAGAAAAATATAAACGGTCGTTTTAAACTTGGTCAGATCGGAAGCGGGAAAAGAAAACATGGTGACATTACGGTGGCCATGGTTCAAACCCTTATTCGTTTTTCGCCTAAAGAGTGGGCGGAAATTAAAAAGCGATACGCTATTGTTATTACTGATGAAGCGCACCACGCTGGTGCTAATTCATATATGCTTTGCATGCAAAACGTCCAAGCTAAGTATTCTATCGGATTGACTGCGACACCTAAACGAAAAGACGGTAAAACTTTTATCGTTCATAATTATTTGGGGCCAGTTATTCATAAAATTACTTACAATGATTTGGAGGTTAGCGGCAGAGCTGTTTCTTGCAAAATTAATATGGTTAAAACAGGTCGTAGTTACAACTTTACAAAGATGGGGGAAAATTATGCCGTACTCGGTGCCGTAATGGCTAAAGACAAAGAGCGTAATAAAATAATAGTCAATAAAACACGTTATGATATAGACGAGGGAAGAAAACCGTTATTGCTGACTGAGCGTGTGTATCAAGCCAAATTTCTACAAAGTTTGCTAAGATCCCAGGGATATAAAGTCGAAAAAATCATCGGAGACAGTGAAAGCCATGTAAGGGATCTAATTAAAACGAAAATGAAGAACGGCGAATTAGACGCATTAATAGCATCGAAGCAGATTGCTGCTGAAGGTTTAGACATTCCGAACGTCGATTCAATTCATGTGTGCTTCTGGACTAGCAATAAGGCTCTTGTAAAGCAAATGATTGGCAGAGGAAGACGAGTTTACGGCGATAAGACCTACTGTAGAGTTTGGGTTTATAAAGACACTGTTTTAAAAGTGGAAGTTGACCATGAACTAAACGAACGAATGACTGAGGTTCCGGGGTTCCGCTACCAGTTTCTCAGTCTTCGTAAGTATTTTCGTGATCAGAGTTTTGACGTTAACGAAATTGAATCAGGAGATGAAATAAACATCTTATGAGCCAACCTTAGCGGATTTTTATTTAATTGACAAGTATTTTGTTCAATTACAGGGGATTCTTTATGCTTTTTACTTTTACTCAATATACGTGTGTACAGACTATGGCTTCAAGTCTCCCTCTCCCGTCCATTCATACCAGATCATATAAATACTACGTATTTATATTATATCTGGTATTAAACATGGTCAGAAAAAGAGCGAAAGACAGAAACCTTGTCTATAAAATGCGCGCGTGCGTTGGACGATGGATTCTCCTAGAAAAAAGGAGGGTTGGACGTGAGCGTTAAGAAGAAACCCAAAAGAACCCTAGCTGAAGCACGAACAGAGGCGTCGGGACGTAATCGGTCGATAAACGAACAGATGATCGGTAGGATAGCGAAGGAGTCTAAACTAACGGCAGAAAAAATAGACGAACTGTTAAAAACGCTGCGACTGCGAATAGACACCGCTAGAACTAAACGGTTGTTGGAGCACCTTTTCGTGTCAGACGGTAAGGCTGCGTTTTCGGCTGTAAACACGTTTTTGTACGACAAGGGGAAGTACGAAGGTGATCCGCAACAGAAGTTGGTTAAGACGTTTTTGAGGTATTTGGTGTACGAACAGGAGGTTTACGAACGGGACGGGTTTGACCTAAGTGAAGAGACACGAGTGATGCCGGGAACGTATGACAGGGTGGACGACGAAGTAACGAAAGACGAGCTAGATTTTTGTGTCGATGATTTTGAGGATTAAAGACGATGAAAACAACGGAAGAAATTTATAGGCTACCTGACTGTAAGGTTTGCGGTAATACACGACGGGTAAAATACACGGATAGGGTGTTGGGTGAACGGTGGAAGACGTGTGGGTGTATGGTTTACCAGAAGCGTTTAGACCTGTTGCGGAGCAGTAAAATTCCGGAAGGGTATTTGGGGTATGAGTTTGAGGATTATCGACCAGAAATTGGAGAGGATCCAAAATTTATTGAAAGCAACCGTAAGACCTTAGAAGAATTGAGGTTGTGTGTTGATAAGCACGACGTTTTGGTAAAAGACAAAATTAGTTTGTACATTTACGGTGAGGGGTTGAGCGGAAAAACGCTGTTGTCGACGGTGGTACTTAAATCGTTGATATTACAGCACGGTTACAGAGGAGTGTTTGTTACTGGAGATGAATTGTTGCTCATGGCACTGGACGAGATTAAACTAGGAGGTTCGACTCACGGGCGGGAAAGACGTTGGAATTTTTACGAATTGGAAGAAGCGGATTTTATGTTGCTTGATGGGCTACAAAATATATCGCCAGTTGATAAAACTGTGCCGGAGTTGGTGAGAGTTTTTGTGTCAGATTTTGTGAGGAAAAGAATTTTTAGCGGCAAACCTATGATCGTAACAGGTAATCAGGCGTTGCACATAATGGGTAAGCGTTACAATTACGCTGAAGATCTGTTGGGCGTGTCGCATAGGTTTAAGCTTCAAGGTAAAAGCGGACACTTGGCTAATGAAATGCGTGGGGAAAAATTAGGTTTTAAGCAAAGGAATTGCGAAAAAGTAAAATGATGGGGTTGGTTGATGTTTAAGGTGAAGGAACAACGGAATACGACGGGTGGACACTTTAGGATTGCTAAGAAACAACAGCAACCGCCACAACAGAAAGAAGAAAAACAGGAAGTAACACGAAAAATTCCCATAGACCGCAACAACGAACAGTGTTTGTTGGGACACGCGCTAAACGAGAAAATCAGCTTAGAAAAACTGTGTGGTGAAGTAACACCTGAAATGTTTTTGTATAAAAACCACCGCGCAATATTTGAGTCGTTAAAGTACCTGTACGACCGTAACCTTGAAGTTACGATAGATGCTGTTGACGCAGTTCGTAGTCGGTTCGTTGGGGGTGACAGTGTTAGGTTGTCGTACCTTGGCGAGTTGAAGTCGATATTTTCTGACTACATAGCGGAAGAGAACTACGGTTTTCATATTGAAAAACTTAGAGACGACAAGATTAAAGACGAGCTGACGTTGAAGTACATGCCGGAATTTGCTGAGACTTTGTTGAATCCTCGCGCTACGACAGAAATGTTGATGGACGGTATAGCTAGGATAAAAGAACACATTGAAAATAATTTTGTGGATACAGATTTTCGGTTTGCTGATCTTAGGGTTGTGGACACAGAACATACGGAATTTCAGAAACAACGTGAGTTGGGCAACGTGTTTGGTTCTACGGGTTACGAACGCCTAGATAAAATGTTGAACGACGGGTACTCGAAAACGAAGATGACGGTAGTGGCAGGTCGAACAGGAATGGGTAAGAGTTCGTTCGTCGTAAATTCGTTTATGCGGCTGGCGTTGGCTGGCGTTCCTGTTGCGATTTACAATTTTGAGATGGACAGCATTTCGACTTACGACAGGTTGGTGTCGATAAAAGCAAACATTCCGCTAGAACGTATAATTAAACAACGCGAACAAATGACAGAAGAAGAAAAACAGCGAGAACACGAAGCAAAAGAAGAGCTAAAACGCGCACCGTTGTACTTGTATAATGGAGCAACACAGACGATGGAAGGGTTGAGGCGGGATATTCGTATTCTCAAAGAACGCCACGGGGTGCATACGATAGCCTATGACCTTTTCGACAAGATGAAATTTAAGATGTACAACAACCGTTCGACAGCGGACACGATAAACGAAGGATTAAAGCAGATACAAAACATTGGACGGGAGTTTGACGTACATCAAGTGTTGGTTGTGCAGGTGGGGAGAACGGCAGAAAAACGAAAAAACAAGAGACCTAAACTTTCTGAACTGAAGGACGCTGGTGGTTACGAAGAACGCGCCGACAACGTGTTGTTTTTGTATAGGCCGGAATATTACACGTCGGCACAGGAAGACAAAATAGTTACGCCTGAGACTTTTGAGCCAGTAGAAATTATTATTGCGAAGCAACGACAGGGTGCAGGCAACGTAAAAACGTCGTTTGAGTTTTATCCTGCATCGACAACAATATCAGAACCAGTGATGGATAACGGTGGAGGTAACAGTGAGTATGAATAACGGTTCGGGGTTTATTGTAAAAAAGACAGACGTTAAAACGAAGATAAATTATTTGACGTCTAACTTAGCGGTGGTTGAGAGTCAGCGTCATATAGATGCAATTTATTCGATGGAGCGTTTTCATAAGAGGTTTGGCGAAGTAACGGAAGACCAAGAACGGTACTTAGATATTTTGGTCGATAATGTGAAGAGAACGAAAGATGTTGGAAGTTTTTAAAAACAAAGATCACATTCCTATGATGGAGTTGCCGATGTGCGCTGTTTGTGGACGACAGGTAGATTCCATGGAACGGACGTTTAACACAAATACGATGACAACGGTTTTTACGTTTAGGTGTCACGGGGAACAAGAAACTATAGCACTGCACAGCAAAAAATATTTAGACAGTTTGAATGTAAGTTTAGGAATGGTATTTAAGAAGGAAAACGAAGAGGATGTTGAATTTTGAGGTTCTTTCAGAATCGATAGACATTGCAGACTACTTGTTTAGCGATTTGGGTGTTCGTTATCATGGCAAAAGCGGTAAAAATTATGTTATCGATTGCCCTAACCCAATGCACCTAGATAAGAACCCATCGTGTTTCTTTGATCCAGAAAAACTTATATGGCATTGTTTTGGTTGTCGTGAGAGTGGAACGATAATTGATTTGGTACAGCGGTATAGAGATATTTCTAGGATGGATGCGAGAGAAGAGCTGATAAGTTTGATGGGGATGGGAGTAGACCAAGTATCGAAATCGTTTAAGAAGCGGTTTGAAGATACGAAAAAGATGACAGAGTACAATCTTTCGACGGAGTATAGACGAGATTGGGTCAACGCTAGAACAGAAATTTTGCAAATGGTAAAACGTAGGCGGTTTAACCTGTTGTTGTTCGATAAGTTTTTTATTGGGTTCAACAATTTTAAGATAACCATCACGATGCCAATTGTTTACAGAAAGAAAATTATCAATATTGGCGAACGATATGTTTTGGGCACGGGAAAGAGCAAGATAAAATATTTGCCTCGTGTGTCGCCTGACTATTGTGTTTGGGGTATGTTCACAGACGACTACGATCCTAACGATCCTCACCTTACGGAAGGTATATTTGACGCCATAAGGTTGCGCGAAGCTGGGTTTAACGCTTACGCCTTACTTAGCAACCAACTTTCTGAGAATAAAATGCGATTTATTTATAATCATTTTTGCGGAGAGTTTACAGTTTGGCCAGACAACGACAAGGGTGGTGAACTGTTAGTAGAAGACTGGAAGAAGGTTTTACATTTTTCTGATGTTAAGATAGCAAGACTGGAAAAAAGCAAAGACCCAGACGAAGCCAGCGTTAGCGAACTAAAGGAGACATACACTAACAGGAAGAGCCTTAGGAAAGAAATTTACGATTTTAATATGAAGGTTAAAGAGGAAGTTTGTAATACGATAAACAGATAAGAATGGAAATAGGAATGAGAGTTACACACTACATAAAAGCAGACAGAATTTTATTGTTCGATACGTCAAATCTTTCTTACGTTAGTTATCACAGTCACAAACAATCGATGCCAGAGAACGGACACGTTTATGGATTTTTTGAAAGAGTCTACGAGATGATAGCGAAGTCTGGGTGGGAGTCCGTTGGGTTGGTGTTTGCGCTGGATGGCTACCCTAAACGAAAGAAAGACCTTTACCCTGACTACAAGGCCAATAGAGAGAAGCGAGATTTCGACCCGAAGCCGGATATTTATAAAATGCTTCGCTACATGAACTGTTGCGTAATAAGTAACGATATGGAAGAGGCAGATGACCTAATAGCAACATTTTGTAACGAGCGAGAACGTCCAGTTGACGTTGTGTCGTCAGACCAAGATCTTTGGCAGTTGTTACCGTTCGAAAATGTAAGACAATACAATCCGATGAAAAGAAGATTTGTGACGACAGAAGATCTTTACGAGAAGTACGGAATAGAAAGTTGGACGAAGGTTCCACTGTGGAAGGCAATGTTCGGTGACGGTGGAGACAATATAAAGCCAGCCGTTCCGCGCGTTCGTAAAAAATTGGTTGTACCAATGATAAACGAATCAAACGGTTCGATAAAAGATTTTTACAGAATAGTGGAACGGGATAAAGACAAGTTTACACCGTCTATGTTCGAAAACATGACGAATGGAAGAGATAAACTTATTGAGAATGGGAAACTGGTGGCGTTGGATCTACAGTGCGACTACAACGTCATTTATAACAAAGGGAATAGAAAATTTTTGGACGTTTATTTGAAGCGATTCGGTTTGAGTCACTTTACAAATTTAACGGGATTATTTTCGGGAGAAGAACAATGAGAGGTTTTAGAGAACAGGGGCCAGCTTGGAGGTCAACTTGTTTAAAGATGGACACTAACGTGGAACCAATGATTCGCGAGGTCGTGGTGAAACTTAGACAGCGTGGGTACAACGGCATGAGCAAATCGTTTTTGATGAATGCGATGAACGAGTACATGTTGAAGAACTACGACGAACATGGAATGGATTACATTTTAAAAATAGTCGATCCGTACTATGAGAGGATATCCTGTTAATGGTTTATTATTGCACTAGATGTGATAAACCGCTTACGCCGAAAGAGGTGAAGGCATGTCAGTGTTCTAATTGTGGTCTTGAATTTAAAATCACAAAAAACACTGATGCCTCTCTCTTTCAGGAAGACCTTCTTATAGAGCGACTGTCTGAAGAAATTTCTACTAAACCGAGAAAGATAGACTATCACGAAACAGCGGTTAGGTTTTTGAAAGTTTATCTTGGCGACGTTGTTATTTTGCGTGGGGTAAAGTACACGAAGTTTTATAGGGTTTGGGATCAGGAAATTGTAATGTTAGTTTTTGCCTTGCGAACAACAGCACGGGAAATTGTTTTGGAATTTGATAGAGTTTTTCGTTACGTTGATGTTGTTACGATACCACCAGAAAGAAGAAAATCGAGAGCGTTCGGTACGATGAAATCTTATTACAAGACACGCAACATAGAAAAGGCTTTAGAAATCGCTATGGCTGTTTATAAAGTAAAAAGCAAAAAATATTGGAATAGGGAAGCTCCAAAGAACCTAGAGATAAATTTTTATAGGAAGTCGAATGGGACAAATTGAACTAAACGGATTGATAAAGTCAATCATAGAAGAAAAGAAAACAAACACCCTAAAAACCTATACGTTTGAAGGTAAAGTTTTTCAGGTTATATTTTGGGACGAGTTTGGTATTCCGTTTGTGCCGGAGACTTATAGCAAACCTAGACGAATACCATTGCTTATGATTTGGAAATGTGGCGGTGAGATACTTCATAATTGGCACAACATACTTAGATTTATTTGGATAAATTCGTATCGTCCTGGCGAAGAAACCAAAACTGGTGTTAGCGGTTATTTTATCGAGCGTTATTACGTTAAAGATATTTCTCATTTTAATGCGGAGCAGGCGTTAGCGATTTTGGATGGTTCGTACAGAAAAATACATACGAAGTTTTCAGATATTTTTTCTGACAACCAAATTGTTTTTCTAACTTATCGTGATGCGTTCGATGGGCTGCGTTATAAGATGGTTAAACGTGGCGTTGAATGGTATTTCTACGTTAAGAGTGCAGATGTTCCAAAAATGTTAGAAGTGTTGGGGGAGATAAGTTATAGAGAGCAAGTAAAGCGGATAGAACCAGTAGGAGAATGGACGAGGGTTTACACGGACAACATTGACAGCAAAGACTGGAACGATGCTAAGAAGAAAAAAGCAGATCCGGCGAGGGTTATTAGAGAATATTTGAGAGGAAGGGTAAACACTTACGAAGCCGACGTATCAGTGTCTAAGCGTTACGCTGTAGATAATAACATTAAAATAGAAACAGACTTAAAGATTCTATATTTTGACATCGAGACAGACGATTCTACCAAACAGATAGATATGGAACGTAATCCGATATTATCTATAGGAGCGGTGGATTCTGATGGGAATGAACATTGGAAGTCGACGAAGAACGAAAAAGAACTGATAGCGTGGTGGATGCACTGTTCTCTTCATTATGATTTGATAATTGGGTATAACTCGTACAATTTCGATGTTGATTATATTTTTACTCGCGGAAAAATGTACAACCTATATTGGCATCCGATCCAACCCAAGTACAGGATTGGTCACATAGACATGATGAAGCGAATGATAGCCACGTTTGGGCGTCATTCTATTTTGCGTTCATACGCTCTAGATTATGTTTCTAAACACTTTTTGGGTGAAGGGAAGGTTGAATACGAAGGGAAGATAATAGATCTTTTTAACAACAACCGCAAAAAATTAAAAGAGTACAACTTAAATGACTGTTGGTTATTGAAAAGATTAGACGAAAAGCTTGGCGTATCTAAGCTGATGGTGGAGATGTGCAATAAAACTGGTTCGTTTATTACGCTTTTCAAACCTACACGTTCGGCTGTTTCTATGCACGTTGCCGAACTGTTGGATATGTATATTCTCAGAACAGCAAAAGAAAAGGACATACACTACCCGACAGCGTTTTGGGATTCGGAAAAGGGCAAAAAGTTTGAAGGCGGTTACGTTATGGAACCAGTGCCTGGGATCTACCGTGACGTTTATGTTTTCGACTTTAAGTCTCTTTACCCTTCTATTATTTGGACTTTTAAAATTAGCCCAGAAAATCTTAGCATAAACATGTCAGAGACTTCTCACGAACATGAAGAAGCGGACAAATTAATCAAGACACCAAACGACACCTATTTTCATAAAAACGAAGAAGCGATATTCCCTTATTTGGTGAATCAGCTTATGGACGAAAGAAAAAGATATAAGAAGCTGATGATGGAACAGGAAGAAGGGACACCGGAATATGAAAAATTTGATGTGATGCAGAAAGTGTCGAAAGAAATTTGTAATGCAATGTACGGTGCAATGGGTCAGCGCGGTAGTAGATATTTTGATTTCAACATAGCTGGTTCTGTTACGGCTGTGGGGCGTTACCTTATTAAAAAGACGAGGGAGATTTTAGAGACAAAGGGTTATAAGGTTGTTTATGGTGATACGGATTCCGTCTTCGTTACTGATTTGCATAAGAATCCTAACGAACTGGCTCAAGAAATAAACAAAGACTTGGACGTTGTTATAAAACGTGAATTTAACGTAGATAATTCCATGATAGAAATTGAGTACGAGACAAAGTACAAGAAATTTATTTCTATTAAGATGAAAAACTATTCAGGGCTAAAATGTGAATCGGGTGGGCATTTGGTTGACATCGTAGCTATTAAGGGTTTGGATTGTGTTAGGCGTACAACAATAAAACTTGCAAGAGAAAAACAGAAGGAATTGTTAACGTCGTTGCTTAGAACAGATAAACCAATTTCTTATTACATTAATTGGATAAAACAACTGAAAGAAGATTTTTATGGGAGAGAACCAGACGTTGAGGATATCGTTATTAAAACAGCCATTAGTAAAAGTCCATACGAATACAAAAACGAACCTCCTCACGTTAGAGTTGCTAAACAACTGATAAAACAAAAACGAGAATTTTATGTTGGTATGCAGATTCCTTACATCATTTCTGATAAGGCTACCAAAGCTGTTGTCCATCTTGATGATTATGATGGCCATTTTGATCGTAATTATTATTGGGAGCGAATTTTTACTCCACTTAATAGACTTCTTTCTGTCTGCTACCCAACATACGATTGGAAAACTAACCACGGACCTAATAAGACAAGAACTGTTAGGGTGAAGAAGGCGCGGTGTCCTAATTGTGGATACGTTAGGTGTCGTTGTGATCAGACAGAAGAGGAAGAGGATAGACCGTCTATTTATTTTAAAATGCCAGAACTAAATGTCCCTCAGCGTAAAGGGTTTGTTAAACGTCAACCACCACCGCGTAAGTCGGGATTTAAGGTGAAGAAAACGAAGTTTAATATTTTGTTTGATGAATAGGAGAATGAAATGACAAGAAGGGTAATAGCAACGCCAAGGAATTTTGTAGACAGTTTGATGGAAATTGGTGTTGACGCTTTGGTTTACGAGAAAAGAATGAGAGTTGTTATTGTTACAGACAAAGACAATTTAAAAAGAATAGATGAGTTGTTTGATGGTAATACACCTATTGGTATAGACATTAGGGTAAAAGCAAGAAGGCGTTGGCAGAGACCTATTGTGGGTGTTTCTGTTAGGTTGTTCCGTGAACGGAATTGGTATAAATTTTGGAGGAAGAAATGACATTTCAAACGAAAAGCGACACTTTAGAAAAATGGGACGGGAACGATTTTACTAAAATTTTAGAATGGTCTACAGATTCATTCTCTAAGGTTTTGATGGAAAGAATCGTAAGAGAAACTGAGATCATAAAAGAGGAGAGGTCGGAATTTGACATGACCGACATAAACAGGATCTTGGCGCGTTATCCTCAATATTATGCTTGGGTCGTTATAGAAGCCGAGCGTATATCTGAAGTTGTTGGTAAGGCGAAAGATGAATATGAGGATTGGTATAGGATAAAGTACATGGAAGCACAGAGTCGTATGCCAGAGAAAAAACCTACGATTGATGCTATTAAGGCTGAAATTGTTAACAGACACGAAAAAGAATTAGCAGAAAGGAGGGACATTATTCGTAGTCTTGAGGCCAAGTCTAACATGGTTAAAGGTCTTGTTAAGGTTTGGGGGAATGCAATAAATTCGTTGCAATCCCTAAGTAGGAATATCTCGGTTGAGTTCGAGATGATGAAGCGTAATTTAACTGAATAGAAGGGAATTAGGAATGGAAAACAAAATGTCACAGAACCCAAGAATTAGTTATACGGTTGGGTATAAAGGCATTGTAGTTGGTGGTCACAGCGATTATCATCCAGAAAAAGTTGATGTTAGCTGTACTCGTACAATTGATTTTATTGAAGGAGAATCGTCAGAAGATACGCAGAAGCGTTTGGATGCGATGAAATCCGTAGAAGAATTACTTGTTAAGTCAGTTGAAATGACTGTTATGGAAAAGGTAAACGCAATAAAAGAAAAGTTGAAAAAATCGTATTAGAATAGTCAGGTCTCAGAGCAATATGGCATGGAGATCGACAAATCATGAAAGGATTAATTATGACTGATTTTTTAGACATGTTTACGAACAGAGATCAATTTAACACAGGTTCTTTTCAAGACAATTCTAATTTGTTGAAGAAATCTTTAAGGGACGGAGACAATGTTTTTAGAATTGTTGGAAAAGGAAAGTATTTTTTCATCCACAGGTTTGATGCTATTAACGGTGTCAGAGTAATGTCTGTTTGCACGAAAGATGAAGATGGCAATGGTGAGTGTGAAGTTTGTAAGGCGTATCACGGTGCTTGGAAGATTGTTAACGATAATAGAAAAGCACAGGAGAACGGAGAACAATCTAAATACGATCCAGAAGTTGTCAGAAAAGCAGAGATTGTTGCTGGCGAACGTGTAAACCCGATTATTGGATTTAAACAGAGTTGGGTTGCTCGTAAGTACATTGCTTTGAACGTGATAGACCGCGAATCTGATGTGAATTTTAAGGAGAAGCACACTTCTATTTTATGCAAGAACAAATATGAGTTAGGTATATCGGCTGGTCAGCGAGGAATCTATGAAGAAATAGTGAAATTGTTGAACAGAAATAGAGATGAGATTAAACAGTTTTTTAGCACTGGTGTTGATTATCTTCCGTTTGATATTCGTTTGATCAAGGAGGGTAAGGGAATAAACACCTCTTATGACAAAGAACGTGCAGAGACTAGGAATCTTACACCGGAAGAACTGGCATTGGAACGGTACGATTTCGATTCAATTATTAAGCCCACGGACGCTAACGTCGTGCATAGGTGGTTGACAGTTGGCACGAAGAAAAAAGAAGGAGAACAGGCTTCGCAGCCAGTCCAACAAGCTGTACAGCCAGTTCAACAGCCAGTTCAACAACCAGCACAACAACCGCAGACGGAGTTGGATAAAGAAATACAACAGAACGTATTTCCTGTTCAACAACAGTCTCAACCTTCGCCCGTTCAAACTTCTGGTGGGTTTAAGCCGAAAGAACCAGTACAGCAACAACCTGTACAACAGCAACAGCCAGTCGAGATGGATTGTTGCCCGTCGTGCGACAAAATGATTCCCATAACGTCGACTAAGTGTCAATTTTGTGGGACGGAGTTTGAAGGATATACGCCAGATGTTGCTCAGGAAGTTGCACAGCCAGTCCAACAACCAGTTCAGCAGGCGCAACAGCAACCAGTTCAACAGCAACAGTCACAGGAACAACGCAGGACGTCACCTGCACCGTTCTAGGAGGTTTTTATGGACGTTCAAACAGCAAAAGATTCGGTTGCTAAAAAGTACGGTGCTGGCACGTTGATGACAATAACAGATAAGGGCGTCCCTGACGTCCTTTGTCCCACAGCGTTTGTTGGTCTTGAAGAAGCTATGGGTGTTCCGGGAATACCAAAAAACAGGATCGTCGAAGTTTACGGACCGGAATGTATATCTGGAGATTCGTTCATTCCTTATGAGGTTTGGTCTAATGACGATAAGATTAGACGGAATCATAAAGGAGGAACAATACGAAGGTTATATGAGAGGTTTCACGATTGTAAGACTAATATCGGTACAAAACAAGGTAGACATTTACAGAATAACGATTCTAAGTTCTATGTTAAATCGGTAAATCATAATGATTGTGTGGTTAGAAACGAGGTGTTGGATGTTGTAAAGACTGGTATTAAGCGTTGTTTTAAATTGACTACCGAAGATGGGCAAATTATTTATGCCACTGGTGAGCATAAGTTCAGAACTGCCAATGGTTTTGTTCCGTTGTCTGAGTTGCGTTCCGATGATGTTGTCTTTGTGCATAACAATACAAGATTTAAAGGTAGAAAACATTACGATTGTAGACCAGAAGTTTATGTGAAGTACCATCCTATGTTACCGACGAAAATTGTTGATAAATATTTATATTATCGTGGTCGTGTTTCCAGAATGACCTATGAAGCTTTTATGAATGGTATGTCTTACGATGAATATATTGAAGCATTGAACACATTACCTAAAAGCGAAATAGATAAGTTTAGATTCATACCTGATGATATTCATGTTCATCACGAAGACGAAGATTTTACTAATAATGATATAAGTAATCTTGTATTAGTAGATCCGTCTGAACATGGGAGAATACATGCTAACGATAGATTAAAGAATCTTAGTTTTGTTGTTGCACCTACCAAAATCGAGAGTTTGGTAGAGTATGGTGATATGGAAACGTATGATTTGAAATGTGCGTATCCATATAATAATTATATTGCTGATGGTATTGTCGTACATAATTCTGGAGGCAAAACAACATTGTCGTTACATTTTATTAAGTCTGTTCAGGCTGTAGGTGGCAAGGCCGCTTTTATAGACGTAGAACATGCTTTAGACTTAGACTATGCTAGGAATCTAGGTGTAAATGTTGACGATATATTGTTGTCGCAGCCAGATTATGGTGAACAGGCCATAGACATCGTTTTGATGTTGTTAAGGGTTCAAAAAGCAGACCCATACGAACCGTTTATTATTGTTATAGACTCTGTTGACGCAATAATACCAAAGAAAGAGTTGGAAGGAGAGTTCGATCCAGATGCAGACAAGAAAGATCAGCGCGGTGGAGGGCTAGGTCTTAGGGCTAGGCTTATGTCTGCTGCGTGTAGAAATATTTCTTCTGCTTTGAAGGATTCGAATGCTGTAGTCATTTTCATTAATCAGGTTCGTTCTAAAATTGGCGTTTCTTTCGGGTGTTTTCATTATGATACGCTTGTTCATTTTGTGGATGGTAGATCTATTCAGATTGGTAGAGTGGTCGATGAGAAGATTAAGGGCAAGATATGGAGCTTAAATGAGGACGGTGTATATTTACAGAAAGAGATTACAGGTTGGCATGATAATGGTTCTGTAGATTGTCCAGAAGATTTCATCCATATTCAGACAGAGTCGGTCGATGGTGGTGGAAGATTTGGGTTTACTTGTACTAGAAATCATGAGGTTTTAACTGTTGACGGGTATAAGAAAGCAGAAGAAATAAACTATCGTGATGTGCTGGTGTCGAAGTATGAAAAATTGTTCACTGGCCATTATGAAGATTTGTTGAATGCAGTTGCAATAGGTGACTCCTGTCTATCTACACGTTCTAGAAATACCGCTAGTCTTAGATTGCAAGATAACGAAAACCCTGATTATGTTCAATGGAAGGTAGACATACTTTCTAACGTGGTTCCTTTTCATGAAGTTTCTATATCTCGTGGTTATAGATATGACACAGATTATTTGTATGAGTTTTCACATTTGAAAGATAAAATTCAAAATAGATGCCCGTTACATTTTCTAAAGCATCATTTTACCCCCATTGGTTTTGCTATCTGGGTTATGGATGATGGACATTTTAGTGATGAAAATGGGACTAGGAATGGTAGATATAAGATTTCAATGAAAAGATTCAAGGATGATCTACATATACAGTCAAAGATATTGGAATTACTGAAAACTAAAAATTTGGAAGGGGCATTTGATGGTGATGGTACATTGACATTTACAGTCAGTTCGTCAAATCTGATTGCCGAAATGATTTCTAGATACGTGCCAGATTGTATGCAGTATAAACTTCCTAGAGAATTTCAAGGTAGATACGATTATCTCCCAGAGAGACCATCTTTTCCAGATTATGTAAAAGCTGGTGTTAGGGTTATTGAGATTAGAAACGCATCTTCGCGTCAGATGAGAAATCCTAGAAGGTTTGATATAACTGTTGATGGGACACATAATTACATGGTAGGTGGTTGTCGTAATGGTGTTGTTGTTCACAATTCTCCAGAAACTACAAGCGGAGGAAGAGCGTTGAAATTTTATGCTTCCATGCGACTAGACATTAGAAACATTGGGCAGTATAAAGAAGGCGACAAACCAGTTGGACACCAGTTTAGAATAAAGGTGGCGAAGAACAAACTTGCACCACCGTTTAGAGAGTACGAAGGGTTGAACATTTACGGAAAAGGATTTCAACAGAGTTGGGATATCTGGGAGACCCTTAGAATGAAAGGCCATATACAGACCTCAGGGTCATGGTCTACGTTGAAGGGCACAGACATAAAATTTCAAGGATATCGGCACTTTAGAGAAAGATATGACACCGAAGAGGATGTGGCTTCGAAGGTCATGGATCTCATAGAGTAACGGTTTTAGCGAGAGGTTAACTTTTTGTTGACCTCTCTATTTTAAAGGGATAGACTTTATCGAAAAGTCAATGGAATAAAAGGAGAATGGAATGTTTTCAATGTTACACGTCGCAGACCTCGGACTTAAGAACCTACCATACGGCGGAATAAATCCAGAAACAGGGCTAAACAGAAGATTTGAAGACGTTAGAAATAATTTTCATTTCGTAGTATCAGAAGCTATTAAACGAAAAGTAAAATATTTCGTTATAGCCGGAGATATAAACGAAGAACGCAATCCAGATTCTCTTCTTATAGAAACATTCAGTGGGTTTGTTGCCGATCTAATAAGTCAAGGTATAATTGTTATCGTGGTGGCCGGGAATCATGACGTAGATAGCGCGAAAGGGACTTCGACTAGCATTAGTTATTTAAAGTCTCTCGGCCTCGTCAACACTTACATTGCAGACAGGGAAGTAGAACGGTTTGAGTTTGAAGATGCTGTATTTCACTGCATACCAACAATGTACCACAGTTCGTTAAATTTAAAAACGAACGAAGAACTCACCAATTTCCTCGATAAGTACATCAACGATATTAAACTTCATCCAGAGAAAGCGGATATCTTAGTTTCTCACTATTCGTTAGAAACCACGTTTGCTGGGTTGGGTGTTGATGAAGCTGTGCTGAAGATAGACAGTCTGTCTAAATTCGACTATGTCGCTCTCGGTCACATACATAAGTATGAAATGTTTTCTAGTTTTTGTGGTGGGTACACCGGATCTTTGTTCGTAAAAGATTTTGGAGAATCTTTTGAAAAGTTTTTTAATGTTGTTGGGTTTGATGCAGAAAACAGCGCAAGGATATCAAAGGTTAGTGTTCCAGAACGTAGATTTTTGCAGTTCGACGTTAAGGTTCCAGAAAAGGACGAGAATATTTGCACGTCAGAAGAACTGCTAGAATATGTAAAAAATGAAGTAAAAGACATAAAAGATGCAATTGTAAAGGTAAGGGTATTTACGAAAAAACGTGTAGACCCAAAACCAATTTACAAATGGTTAAGAGACGAAGGTGCATTCCATTATGTTCCTATAGAATGGAAAATAACACGCGATTATGTTGCGAGTAAGCTTCAGGTTGTGGATGGAATGTCCGATGTCGATATTGTTAAAAATTATTTAGACGAAAAAGAAGTTGACGATAAAACGAAAGAAAAAGTTGTGACTTATGTTGGTCAAGTTACAACGAAATGGGATCAATTAGAAGCAGAATAGGAGAAAGAATAATGGAAAGAGAATGGGGGTATGATTTTCAACCGAAAGAAATTTCTGATTCGGATAAACCTGTTCTTAGAGATGTGAGGACAGCGTTTGAAACACTTGCAAACGCACTTCAAGAATCTTTACCGGACGGAAGGTATAAATCCATCGTTAGAACTAAACTTGAAGAAGCGGCGATGTTCGCTACAAAATCTTTTTCTCATAAATGAAAGGAATTTAGGAATGGAAATACACGAATCTTTAAAAGACATAGCAATAGTTGACTTTGAAACAACAGGACTGAAGGCTGGGTTTAATAGAGTTATTGAAGTTGCAGCCGTAACAGTTCATGAAAATGAATTGGTTGGGGAATATTCTACGCTTATGAACCCCGGATGTCTTATTCCTCAAGATATTGTAAACCTAACAGGTATAACGAACGAAATGGTTGTCGATAAACCTAAGCCGGAGAAAATTATGCCTGACCTGGCCGAGTTTATTGGCAACCGTCCAATAGTTTGCCATAACGCTCCGTTTGAGAGTAGATTCTTCGAAGCTGAAATGAATTTAGTTGGCATAGAGGTAGATTGTCATTTCTTGTGTACGTTGGCATTGGCTAGAAGATTAGTTCATGACGTTGATGATCATAAACTTAGAACATTAACAGAATATTTTAGGGTTCCACCTGTTAGAGCACATAGGGCTATGAGTGATGTTTTGTTGACACTTGAAGTTTGGAAAGAGCTACAGAAACTTGTTTTTAAGCTTTTCAAAAATGATCCTCCAAATCTGGAGACATACTTAAAGTTAATGAAGACACCTAAGAAGAAAGTAATGGACAGTATGAGATTAGAGGGAATGCTATAAGGAATGGGATATGAATTTATTAAGATTGAAGATCAAAAATTATCTTAGTTATAAAAGCGAAGATATAGATTTTTCTGATAAAGATGGTTTGTTTGCGATTATTGGCCGTAACGATGAAGGAGTGAATGAAGAGGAAGGTAACGGAGCGGGAAAAACTGCACTTATCAGTTCTATACCTTTTGCGTTCTACGGTAGATGTCGCGGAAATTTCGATAAATCTCTTAACAATGAAGACGTAATTTATAAGTTTGAAGATGACAGTAGAGCGAAAAAATGCGAAATAGATGTTGAATTTTCTCATGGCGGAAAATTTTATCGCGTTTATAGGTCTGTATCAGACAAAGGAAGCCAAACGCTAAATTTCTATGGAAGGGAATCAGAAGAAGCGGATTGGAATGATTTAACTTTAAAAGCTGGACTCAACAAACGAACAGGCAAACGCGAATCCGGCATATTTAGAACGGAGCAACGTATAGCAGACGTTCTCGGTTGTAATCTCGACCTCTTCATAAATTCTGTTTACTTCGAGCAATCCAATATAGACACATTCGCTAAAGGTACGTTATCGGAAAAGGACGGAATCTTTAAGACAGCCATTGGGATGAATCGGTGGAATGATTATGGACAATATATGTCTGAGGATCTTAAATTTGTAGAGAAAGATCTTTCTAATATTCAAGCGATAATTGGAGATTGTAAGGACAAAGAATTTTACAAGTCTAGGATTTTCAACACAAAGGAAGAGATAAAGTCGGTTGAGACGGAGATACAAAACAATCGTAATCATTTAGAAAAGGAACGTGGCGATTATGATGACGTTGCAAAACAGTTATCTATTGAGGAAGATAAAATACAATCAAGAGATTCTGTTCGCAAAGAGTTAGAATCTATTCGTAGGAAAATATGCGATTTGGATTCTAGCATAAACTTAAAAGATAAACAGAACCAAGAGTTGAGATCGACGATAGAACAGAAAGAAAACCAAATCGAATCGGCAAAGAAATCGGTTGAATCGCAGGCAGAAGCTATAAAGCATTTAGAATCCGAAGTTTCTAATCGAACCGTAGAAGACAAAATGAAATTGGAAACTGCCAGAACAGACGTTTTAGCTAAAAAGGTTAGAATGTCAACTCTAGTGGAAGAGATCGTAAAGAAAGGAAAATCGATCCCTACAATGACATGTCCTTTGGGATTGGATTGCGAACAGCTAACACCGGAAGCAAAGGAACGATATAGGCAGGAATGTCTTTCGGAGTACGACAAATTAAAAGAGGAAGAAGAAGACTTAACGGCAACATTGGAGGAAGTGGAAGGAGAACTTAAAAGAACTAATCTTGAGTTGGAGAAGAAAGAAAAACTTTCTAGGGCAGTTGCACAAAAAGAGTCAGACGAAGAGAAGATAAAAACAGCACAAGAAGCTGTTAGTGAATTTCGTAAATTGGAATCTTCGAACAAAACACGTCTCGAAGAAATGATAGACGAGATAAACGAAAAAAGAAAAGCAGAAAAAGAATTGGTAGATAAGTTTAATTCTATTGATGTTTCTGTTTTAGAGAAACTTAAAGAGAAAATGAATGAAATTAAGAATGGGATAAGCGAACGCGAAAATATGATTTCATCGTTAAGAACTAAGCTTGGAGAGTTGGGTAATATAATTAAAGAATCCCAAGCAACGCTAGATAAGATTAACGAATTGGAATCTCGATTTAAGGAATTGGAAGAGAGAAAAGCAATAATTAAATACTCACTAGACCTAGTACGAAAAGAAATACCACACATTCTTGTGGCAAATGCTATCCCAGAGATAAGAGACTACGCTAGAGACTTCATTTATAAATTATCCAATGGTCGGTTGGACATGGATTTTAGAATGGAGAAAACTCTAAAGACGTCAGATATAACAAATGCTTTTGATATTTGGGTTTGTGTCGATGGGCGTTGGCTTAAATACGAGCAAACGTCTGGTGGTGAACGTGCGAGAACTGACGTTGCCCTGCACTTAGCATTTGTATGTTTTATGGCTAACATGGCTAAAACTCGTCACGAAACAATTTTTCTTGATGAGGTTGGGGCTGCATTAGATAAGAATGGTGTCCAAAATTTTGTGGACATACTTGGTATTTTGGTAACTCGTTACGGCTTTAAGAAGATTTTTAACATAACACAAAATGTTGATATCAAGAAAATGATAGACAACAAATATTTGGTTGTTAAGACTTCTGAAGGTTCAAAGGTCAGGGTAATATGAAAGACTTACCAGATTTAGAACGATTCATTGTTGGCATAGACATAGGATTTGACGGAGGTTTGACCTTTATGTCTATGGATTCTGATTATATAGAAACAATGCCAATGCCAATCTTTGTTGTAGAAAAAAGAAAAAGCAGAAAAATAAGAAAGAACGAAGCCAACCCAAACGACAATAAAACAAAGACTTACACCGCTAAAGTTAAGATTATAGATTTGTGTGGGTTGACTGAAATATTTAGGAAAAGAAAACCTTGGATTGAGAGAGTTTACATTGAACAGGTGGGTGCTAGAAGAGAAGAAGGTGTATCGAGTGTTTTTAGGTTTGGAGAATCTTTCGGTATGGTTCAAGGTGTTTTAGCATCATACGATATCCCGTTTGAAATGGTAACTCCGCAAACGTGGACTAAAGTTATGTTTTCTGGAATACCTAAAACCATTGATAAGAAGGGTCGGTCGAAGATAGCAGCACAGAGAAAATATCCTGAGCTAAATTTTGTTTTCGGTCGGTGTCGTAGCCCGCATCTTGGGTGTGTTGATGCAACACTTATTGCGGGTTATGGCCTCTCGTTAATTAAAGGAGAAATAAAATGACTAGAATTAAATTGATGTTTTACTGGATAGTGTTGGAATTTATTAGTGATTGGTATTCTGTTTATAAGGTTCCAAAGGGATCAGACAGAATTCAATTTATGTTTGGGCAGCTTAATAAGCTAAAAGGAAAAATCAGAGACATGTTAGAAAGTGAGGGTTCAAATGCAAGTAGTTGACATCGAAAAGGATCATACGTTGTTTATTTTAACGAATAAAGAACTGAAAACAATTAAACACTGTAAAGATCCTGTAACACTAAATTTATCCAAGGATGATAAGAAGATTAAATTTTCGTTTACGAATATCCATGCGTTTAATGCCACAGTTGCCAGACAACAAAAACAGTTGAAAGAGTTCAATAAAAAGTTGGGGAAAGAAGTGGACAACAAATTAGACGATAAGGATAAAACAGATGAGAACAAAAAGGAAGCAAAGGCTGAAAACAAGACTAAAGAAGAGACTGTCGAAAACAAAACTGGAGAAAAGAAACAGAAAGAACAGGCTAAAGGAAGTAATGAGAGCAAGGAAGCCGTTCGCGGAGACGGAGAGGCTAACACCGCCGAGCGTGAGAAGGGCACTGGAGAAGCTGAAGGAATACGACAAGGAGCTGAATCTGGACAATTGCAGGATAATACGAAGGAATGTGGACAAGACGAAAAAGAAGAACCTATCCCAGAGAGCAGCGCAGAGCATGTTCAAGAAGGAGCAACAACCTAATGAGCAATGAGGAAAATCAATTAAATTTTCTTAAACCAGAATATAAGAGCGTTGGCGTTTACGAGATATCGTTTAACGAAAAGAATGTTCGCAAGATAAATAGACGTGGTTTTGAAAAACTGAAAAGAAAGATACTTGAAAATGTCTACGAACCAATAAAAGTTTGGAAGCGCGGAAATATAGTTCTTTCTGGGAATCAGCGTTTAGCCGTTATTAGAGACCTAATAGAAAACGAAGGCTACGATATACCGAGCGTTGACGTTGCAATTTATGATGTCGACGAGCGAACAGCTAAGTTTATAGAGTTATCTTCGAACGAACACGAAGGCGATTACGATTTCGATAAATTGTTAGAAAATTGGGACGATATAACTTCTTTGGATTTGGGAAGCGTTCTTGACGATAAAATGACAAAGAAACTCGAAGAGAAGCTGTCTAGTTTGGATGTGCCTCCTCCAGAAGATGAGGATTTGAGCAATCTCGATAGAACTATGGATGATACTGTTGAGGTGGAGAGTACGAAGATAACGATAGCGAATGTTCCGAAGACAGAAAGTTATATGTTTTACGATTGTGTAGACAGGGTTAGCAAGATAACAGGGCTAAAAAGGGAATGGGATTGTATAAAAATAATATTGGATATCGTTGACAACATGGATGCAAACGATATTCATGTTGAAAATGCAGAAGAGGTTTAAATGTCTGAAGAAAAAAGAGTAAAAATTAAATTTGAAAAGGTAGAGTATCAAGACGTTGATGGTCTAATGGATTTTCAGGGGAATCTTAAAACGCTTAGCGACGAGAATTATGAAAAGTTTAAAGAGAAAATTCTTAAACTTGGATTCGTAGAACCTGTTTGCGTTTGGAAAAATAATATTCTTAATGGGCATCAACGCATAAAAACATTAACCAGAATGCGAGATGTTGAAGGTTACGAAATACCAAAGATTCCAGTTGCAATAATAAATGCGGAGAACAAGAAAGAAGCAAAAGAAATGGTTCTTTCGCTAACTTCGCAGTTCGGTAAGATGTCTGAGCAAAGTCTTATAGATTTTGTCCGTAGAGAAGAGCTGGATCTCAGGGAAGTCATCAAGGGTTTTGATTTTGCTGGTCTTGATATGGATAAGATTGACGATTCTATTTTGGATGACATAGACGTTCCAGATTATGACGATGATCTTGGAGATGTTATGCCTGACGTTGATCTTCAGGGCGAGATAGAACCAAAAATAGAATATTTGATTTTGACGTTCGAAAAGAAGTCAGAATTTGAAATGATAAAAGAGCGTTTAGGGTTAGGCAAGATGGATCGAAGACTACCTTATCATGAGTTTATTGAGAAAATAATTGTAAGGGAAGACGATGAGCAAGAGGATTAAAATATTATTGTTAGATCCTCCCTATGAATACTTGGTTAGACCGAGCGTTCAAATTCCTTTGGGGTTGCTTTACGTTGCTTCATCGTTAGAGATGAATAAAGAATACAATGTTGGGTACATGGATCTTGGCGCGTACACTGAAAAACGTGCGACACAGAAAATACCGGAAGCGGATATTTACGGATTTACTGGAACGATTTTAGATAATTCCGTAATCCATAGAATATCTAAGAAACTAAAACAAACTTATCCTAAATGCAAAATTATGATGGGAGGGTCTGTATCTCTTTTAACGGAAGAACGCGAAGCAATAGATTTGAATGTCATAGACGCTGTTATTAAAAATGAGGGGGAACGTGTTGTTCACGAAGTCGTAAAAGACCTGTTAGAAAATAAATCTAAAGGTGTTTATGTTGGAGAGCGAATCGAAGATTTAGATAATCTTCCATATCCCGCTAGACATTTGGTGGATGAGAACCGCCACGGTGTTAGTATTTTCTATGGAGATCGAGAACACAAACATGGCGGAAGTACAAACATCATGGCAACTCGCGGTTGTTATTTTGATTGTGCGTTTTGTGGTTCTAAGTCGTTATGGGATAAACACGTTACGATGAGAGATCCTAAGAAGATCGTAGAAGAGATAAGATATTGTCGCGATAAGTGGGGGATACATCAATTCCGTTTTAGCGACGACAATATAACCCTTAATGCAAAATTCATAAGAGAGTTGTGCGAAGAGATAAAGAAATTGGAAGTTGTTTGGCGTGTAAGTATAAGAACGACACCAAACAGCGTAGAAATGTTCAAAATGATGTATGAAGCTGGATGCAGAGAAGCGTCGTTTGGGATAGAATCTTTTGACCCGAATGTTTTAAAGGTTTTAAATAAGAGATCGAGTCCAGAAACTAATAAGAGGGCATTAATGAACGCTAAAGAGGCCGGACTTACGGTTAGGTCGCTGTTTATGATCTCTACTCCTGGCGAATCTGTCAAGACCGTTGATTTAAACATTGAAGGATTTGAGGAAGTTGCAGGTTGTGTAGACGCTGCACCGCTCAAAACATTCGTGCCGATCCCCGGTACAGACATCTATAGATATCCAGATGATTACGGAATAAAAATTTTAGAAAGAAATTACGATAATTATAATCCTCTTCTTTATGGACCAGATGGTGAGAATGATGTTTATAGCGTAATACGAATAGACGGAATGACAAAAGAAGAGCAATACGAAAATATCCGTAGGATGCGAGATTACTTTAACGCTGTTAATTTGAATAATAAGGGATAGTGATGAAGAAAATAGGTTGGATAAATTATTCTATGACTGGAGAGATAAACCCAAACAACGCTAGAAGTGCAGGTGGTTTGGTTATGCGTTTATCTTTCATAAAATTTTTAACGGAGATGGGATACAAAATAGTTTGGTACACTCCTCTTAAAAACGATTCAGAACAATACATAAAAGAATGTCAGTATAAGGGTGAACATGATTATTTGGGGAATATCATTTACAAACCTAAGTCCGTTTGTGTTGACGACGATGTTGATTTCGTTATTGTTGAAAATGGACCGGGGAATTTAATGTTTTCTAACAAATTCCATAACATGTCTTCCATCGGATATTGTAATAACATGCTAAGAACATACGAAGGGGTTGTGTTCTATCTCTGTGTAGACCTATTGCTTCCATTCCTGTTTAACCCAGAGGAGTTCTATGTAAATTGGATAAAAGAAGAACTACAATATGGTACTCCTGTGGATTTAGTTAGGAATAAGTATTGGGTATTTTTGAATACGACACCGAACCACGATCCTTGGATCGAAAAGTTTAAGGGTAACATTAGAACGCCACTTTATGATCTTAAAGATTATATCCATTGGGAATTTGTGCCTTACACAGATTTGACAATAGAGATGACAGATAAAATGAAATTCAACCCAAACCCTATCGTTCCTTTGTGCATGATAGGTAACGAGCGTGGGAATGAACGAGCTACAGCGGTAAAAACTTTTTATGACCGTGAAGGAGCCGTTGTCTATGGTAAATGGGACGAAAAGGCGCGCAATCTTTTCAAACACGCTGAGTTTAGAGGGAAGATAACAAGCGATAAGGTTATGGGTGTCTATAACAACTGCAAATTGCACATAGTTTGCGGCGATAGGTCTATGATTAAGCACGGGATAACACATTATCCGTATAGAATAATGCAAGCTATGATGGCAGGATGCCCCGTTCTATTCCAGAAGGGGTGTGTTGATTTAAAACGAATAGGTCTTCTTGATGAATATGAAGTTGATGAGAATAACAAAGACGAAAAGATAGACAAAATTCTTAACATGTCTCCAGACCAGAGAAAAGATTTTAACGAGAGCCAATTACACATATTAACAAACCCAGGGCGAATCGAAAGAACCAAGAACACCCTAAGTGAAATGATAAATGGACACCTTAAACAAGCTAAGGAGACAAAAGATAATCCGTTGCACACTAAAATTATTGAGTTAACGGATATAGCACAGCAAAGGGGATTAGAAGATGAGAATGAAAAACGAAAAGAGAAGTATGAGTTTTTGGCGGAATTTAAGAAACAGTTTTACAATGATGATCATACCGTTCATGGGAATAAAGTTATTAAGGAAGAAGAAAAGAAATCAAACGCAATACTCATGGAGAGAACCTATGGGTCTCCACGATGGACTGGAGAGATTTTAGACTGTTCTATGCCAATGACGTTCGACACTTACAATAAATGCTCATACAATTGCCTTTATTGTTTTTCATATTTTCAAAAATCTCATTCGCTATCGGAGAAAGATTACCAAGAAGGTGGAGGTCTTAGTTGTGTTAACGTAGACACAATAAGAGATATGTTCGATATGAAGGATTCTGTATCTGAAGCCTATAAACAATTTTACGATTACATTAGAGACAGAAAGGTTATGCAGTGGGGTGGACTTGCAGACCAATTCGATATGTTTGAAAAGAAGCATGGCGTAACTCTTGAGTTGCTTAAAATTTTAAAAGAGAAAAATTACCCCCTATGTTTCTCTACAAAAGCAACTTGGTGGGTTTACGACGAGCGATATAGGGAGTTGTTTAGAGGGCAGGACAACTGGAACACCAAATTTTCTATCATAAACTTAGACACCGACCGCGCTAAGAGGATGGAAAAGGGTGTTCCTTCCCCTATGGAACGCTTACAAGCCATGTCTGATCTTAGCAAATTGAATAAAGGTGGTGTTACGTTAAGGCTTAGACCGTTCATAATTGGATTTTCGGATAAAAACGATGAATACCTAGACCTAATTCGGTTGGGCAAAGAACATGGAGCCACGGCAGTTAGCACGGAATTTTTCTGTTTAGAACGCCGAGCTGATGAGAGATTAAGAAACAGATATGAAATGATGAGTGACATAGTTGGGTTTGATATTCTAAAGTTTTATAAGAAGTATAGCCACGGAAGCGGATACATTCGATTGAATTATGGAATAAAGAAAAAGTATTTTGAGAAGATGGAAGAACTGTGCAAAAAACTTGACATGCGTTTTTATGTCTCAGACGCAGATCATAAGGGTAAGTGCCATAATGGTTCCTGTTGTGGATTGGATGAATCGTGGAATTATAGTAGAGGCCAATTTACAGAAGCCATTGTCATAGCAAAACGTAATGGGAAGGTTTATTGGCACGATATAGAGAAAGACGTTCTTCCGTATAAGAAATTTTTATGGAATCAGGCGTTTGGTTACAACACTGGTACTACGTTTGCTAGAGCTAACCGTCTAAATTATACAATGTATGACTATGTTAGAGAACAGTGGAACACACCAAACTCACCTAGAAGCCCGTATAAATATTTTTCTGGGGTTCTTATGCCTGTTGGTTTAGATGAAAACAAAAATGTTATTTATGAGTACAAGGAAAAATAATGGCCTACGAACCAAACATAAAGGATGAATCTTCCGTTCAACGCGAAGCGTTTAAATATTATTATGAGGACGGAGAAAATAGATCTTACGCGAAGGTTGCAGTTAAATTTCAAAAATCATTGTCCACAATAGAAAAGTGGGGGAAGTCCTTTAAGTGGCAAGAACGCGTTGAAGATTTATCGAAAGAAAAACAGAAAAGAGCAGAACAGAACGCGATAGTAGAACATGAGCTAGATTATGTCCAAAGAAATTTAAAGATAGTTAGGCGAGGTATTTTAGAACACGCTAAAGCTATACAGAATCAAGAACTAAAATTAAGTTATAAATCGTTAATGGAATTAATGGAATTGGAGAAAAGACTTAGGGAGGGTGTCGATGGTAAATTTGAAGTAAGACATAAATTTGATCTTAGCGGTTTAACCAACGATCAAATACAACAAAGAATAGATGAGCGTTTACAAAAATTAGAAAGGTTTAGGCAAGTGGTATCTTTCGATAAACTGAAAGATCCTTTAACCATTGATGCTGATTATAGCGAGGAGAAAAATGACTAATACAGAAAAACTAGAATTGGGTCAGAAGAGTTCAAGTGTT
>Ga0180429_10000331_pt1 | contig 42352 bp, 35 predicted proteins | sample SS_ome_FD_132428 | JGI IMG/M metagenome (GOLD analysis project Ga0180429, IMG submission 132428) | Hypersaline lake sediment archaeal communities from the Salton Sea, California, USA - SS_1_S_1 metaG | ecosystem: Environmental > Aquatic > Non-marine Saline and Alkaline > Hypersaline > Sediment ... | reverse complement strand
TCGATCGTTGCGGCCATGCTGGTCGCCAACGTGGGCCAAGCGGCCACGGAACAGGCCAAACAGGCTGCGATTGACGCGGGTTTGGCGTACCTGGCTGGCAGCCAGATCACAAGCGGCACCTATGACGGAGCCTGGGAGTATCGTCGAACTTACAACAGCGGACCCAGTTACGACGGCTATCTTGCCGCCACGGCCTCCGCCGCCCTGGCCTTCATTGAGGAAGGCTATACACCGGGTGACGGCTCCATCTATGACACCCACGTCACCAAAGCGGTCAACTACATCTTCGACAAGGCCAAGGTAGATCCCTACTACAACAACTACGGCCGAGAGACGGCTGGCTACACCCGTTACGCTGAAGACTACAACAACGACGGCGTGGTCAATTCTCTCGACGTAGGTCGCAACAATCAAGCCATCTACTTTGACCCTTACAACAGCAAACGGGACATCTACACCAACGGCCTCGTCGTGCCTGTCATCTACGCGTTAGGTCAGGCGCTCGGAAAAGACACCGTCGTGGGAACGGGAAGCGCCACGGTCAGTGGCATGACGTACAAGGAGGTCTTGCGAGATGTCGTCGACTGGTACTCCTATGGCCAAGTCGAGCCCGGCGTTGTTTATGGTGGTTATGCTCAGCGAGGCGGCTGGAGGTATACGCCGAATTACAATTCTTCGGACAATTCGACCGCTCAATGGGGCGCCTTGGCTCTGCTATATGGCGAGGAGTGGGGGTTGAACGCGCCCGACTACGTGAAAAACGAACTCACTCTTTGGGTCAACTTGATCCAGAATGACAATACCCCGTCCGATTGGCGCGACGGCGGTTCAGGATACTCGAACCCCGATCAATATGTCAATGATGCGAAAACCGGCGGTCTGCTGCTGCAGTTGGCGGCCATCGGCGCCGACGTGAATGATCCCCGGGTCCAAGCCGCGCTCGGCTTCCTCGACGGTAGATGGAATGACCCGGCCCATTATTCCCATGACGAATGGTTCCACGGAAATCTCGATAACCCGTACGCCATGTGGGCCATCTACAAAGGCCTCGAAGAATTCGACGTGACGACGATGTCCAACGCCCCCGGCGGGTTCATTGTCGGGCAGGACTGGGATTCTCACACATCGGCTGCTGGTGATTGGTACGCGCACTACTGCGATTGGTTGGTCAACGACCAGAACAGTGACGGAAGCTGGGATGGTTTCGAGAGCCCCGAGCATAATAATAGAGCCTACTATTGGAATGGCGCGTTGGCGGACGGCTGGTACATCAACATCCTCAATGCCACCGGACTGCCCGAACCGGTTGTCCCGGAACCCTCGACGTTCGTGATCTGGTCGCTCCTTGGCGCCGGCGGAATCGGCTTCATGAGCTTGCGTCGCCGCCGCTCGAAGTTAGGACGGCCACCGAGTTGAAACGACTTGACTGGTCTCCGCGAGGGAATTGGAGCCCCGCATCAAACAACCGCTGCGGAATGAACAACGCAGAATACAGAAGAGCCCGTGCCAATGGCGCGGGCTCTTTGCAATTCCGTGCAATTCCGGGAACACTATTTTAGTTCATCCTCTTTGGCGGACACCCGCCCCCCCACAACCAACAACGGGCTATCGCTGTCGCCCACGCCGGCGCGGTCAAACCCGCCGCCCGACCGCCGCCAGAAACAGATCGTTGCCGCCGAGGCCTTCCGAATGAGAGATCGGCTCGACGCGGACGTCGTCGCAATGGGCCGAGAGCCAGCCGCTGAGTTCCTCGGGCGTGAACCACCGCTCCCAGGGCTTGTGTTCGCAGAGCGGTTGCCGGGCGAGGTGCTTGTCGATTATAAGCACCCGGCCTCCGGGCCGCACGATGCGGCATAATTCGCCCACCGCACGACGAGGCAACAAGGCGTGCTCGAGCGACTCGACCGCAAACGCACCGTCGAAGGCGCCGTCAGCCGCGGGCACACAAAGCAGGTTACCCCGCATCGCAGCGGTCGCATCCGGCAAGTGAGCGAGCAGAGGGGTGGAAATGTCGATGCCGGTCAATCGGGCGGCCGGAAACCAGGCGGCCAGATGACGAAGGAACCGCCCCTTGCCACAGCCCACGTCGGCCACTCGGGCGTCGTCCGAGAGATCGGCAAACCAGCGCCGCACCGCACGCACGCGACCATCGGCCGGATCGATGTGGTTGGGCAAATCGAGTTGCTCGGCGTCGAACGCCGTTTGGACCTGCAACAGGGCCGCGTCGAGATAGTGCTTGGCCGCCCAGGCGACCTCTTCGTCGGAGGCGACCCCATCGGCACACGTCTCGCAGTCGTGCCAGTCATCCCGTCCCCAGGCACCGCGCCCCCAGCCACCACGTCCCCAGCCACCACGTCCCCAGCCACCACGTTCCCAGACACCGCGGAATCCGCCCGAGGGGCCCTGACGCCGTGCCAGGTACTGCATTGCGCTGTCGGCCCGGTCGCGACGGCCCAGCTTGTACCAACAGCACGCCAGGTGGGCCAGACTCGTGCTGGAAACCCAAGTGCCGCTCGACACGGCCGGAACCGAGCCATCGCGGCGTTGCAATACGTCGGGCAAACGCATCGCCTCGGCCGCCGCGTCGCGGCAGTCGCAATCGGCCAGGGCGTCGATCCACCACGCCAGAAGGTGCGGCGGCAAGTTCGATCGGATCGGGTCGCTGTCGCGGCGGAAACGTACCAGGGTCCGCCGAGCGGAAGTGGCCCAGTCTGCTCGCGAGTATCGCCGCGCGGCCTCCAACAGCGGCGGCAGACACCAAAGCGGCGGCAAGCGGCGCCGTCCGACACCGGAGTCGATGTTGCAGAGTTGCTTTTCGATGTGCCCGCACGCCGACATCGCGGCCGGCTGCACCTCGGCCAACTCGCTCTCAATGGCCAATAGTCCCCGGGCGGCCTGGGCCGTGTTGAAAACAGACGCCGCGCCGGACGCCGGGCCGGGCCACGATCCGTCGGCTTGCTGGGTCGACATCAGCCAGCGAGCCCAACGGTGGGCCACGTCCCGGGCACCAAATCTGACGGCCGTTTCGATCGACCCGCCGGTGACACCGGGGCAACCGTGCGTCTGGCCGGCGGTCGCCGGCACGCCCTGCTCGCCGCCATGCCGTGCGAGCCAGTCGAAGGAAGCTTCGGCCGCCGCCTGGCGGTCGCCGACGGTCAGGCACGACCACGCGTACGCCGCACGACGCCGCACGGCACTGGCCAATCGGCCACCAAGACTACGCCGGCTTTCCGGCCGATCGAGGTTGGGGTAACGCGAGGCGGGTTCTTGCCGGCAGCGAGGGCTGAGAACGGGCATTACGCTTCTCCTAGCGTACAACTCGGCATGGGGACGCCTGGCATGATTCTGCCGGGAGGCGAGGCCCTGGTAACACCCGTTCGGCGCTAAGGCGGATCGACCCCCCGTATCCTTCCTTCGGTATTATTTACGATTCGATCTGTTTCGCCAATGCCGATTTGGTATCTTTAGGTCGTTTAACCCGAAGCCGCAGGCGAAGGCCGTTGGTTGCGCGGCTGCTGCGCAGGACAACCGTCGCCTGCGGCTTAGGGTTAAACGAGGAAGGTACTTGTCAGTTGTCCCTGAGAGTGACCCAAGAAAGGGAGTCCAACTCATGACCGATGCCATCCAAGTGATAACTACTACCGAGAACAGGGAAGACGCGGACAGGATTGCCCAACGACTGGTCGAAGACCGTCTGGCGGCCTGTGTGCAGGTGCTCGGGCCGATCAGCAGCACGTACCGCTGGCAGGGCACCGTTGAAACGGCCCAGGAGTGGCAGTGTTTGGTCAAGAGTCGTCGGCAGCTTTACGATCAACTGGAAGAGGCGATACGGCGAATCCATCCATACGACGAGCCGGAGATCCTCGCCTTGCCCGTCCTGGCCGGCAGCGAGGGCTATTTGGCGTGGCTGGGCAAGCAAGTGAGAGATTAGGTGGTGGCCGACAGATCCCGCTGCATCACGGCCAGCCGCTCCGCTAGAGCCGCCTTGATGGCCGGCAGATCGCCGGCCGGATCGGGCCGGCCGTAGGCAAACGTGTAGAACTTCACCTTCGGCTCCGTGCCCGACGGGCGGACAGCCACGTAGTTGCCCTTTGCGTCCAGATCGAGGATTACCATGTCGCCCGTTGGACCGTCGAGCGGCTGTGGCCCGACGCCCGGCTCGGCTATGGTGCCGCCGAGATAGTCGCGCACTCGGACGACCTTCATGCCGGCGATGCTCCGCGGCGGATCGGTCCGGAAGCCGGCCATCAGGTCCTTCATGTCGTCCATGCCCTTTTCGCCCGGCATGCGAACCGATACCTGCGACTCGGCGTGGCAGCCGTAGCGGCGGAACAGGTCGTCGAGCTTTCCGTGAAGCGTCAGCCCTTCGGTCTTCAGCCGGGCGGCGTACTCGGCCAGAAGCATTGCAGCCACCGCCGCGTCCTTGTCGCGCACGTGGTCGCCGGCCAGAAACCCGTAAGACTCTTCCGCGCCGAAAACAAACCGATCGGGCCCTCGGGCGTCCATCTCGGCACCGATCCACTTGAACCCCACCAGTAAATTCCCGGCCGTCTGCACGCCGTAGTCGTCGGCGATCCGGCGGATCAGTTCGGTGGTGACCAGCGTCTTGACGACGTAATGCTCCGGCGTGAGCGTGCCGGCATCCCGATGAGCGCTCAACAGGCAGTCGGTCAACAGCGATCCGATCTGGTTGCCGGTCAGCGTTTCCCAGGGTGAATCGGGGTCGCTCGTCAAAGGCGCGGCGGATCCCAGCCGGTCGCAATCGGGATCGGTTGCCATGATCAGATCGGCACCGGTCGCCTTTGCCCGCTCGATGATCGTGTCGAACACTGCCGGGTTTTCGGGGTTAGCGACGTTGTCTGGCACGTTCGTGAAATCGGGGTCCGGCTCGGCGTGAGGACCGAAAAGCTCGACGTCGTCGAACCCCACGGCCTCTAGTGCCGGAAGCACGGCCGACGAGCCAACGCCGTGCAGAGGCGAATAGATGATCTTCAATTCGCGCGGGCCGGGCATGCTCTGCTTCTTGACCGCCTCGACGAACACCGCGTCGACCTCCTCCTGGCAATAGACGATCTTGCCCTCTTCCAGGGCCGAGGCGAACGACGCCCGTTCGATCCGCGTGACCTGTTGCATCCGCGCGATCGAGTTTTTGTCGTGCGGCGGAACGAACTGACCTCCCGAGGGGCCGTAGACCTTCACCGCGTTGTCGCTGGGTGGATTGTGGCTGGCCGTGATCATGATCCCGCAGTCGCAGTCCTTGTAGCGGACGGCAAACGACAGTTCGGGCGTGCTGCGGTATCCGTCGAGGAAGTAGACCGTGAAGCCGGCCGCCGTCATGATCTCGGCACACAGTTCGGCAAACTCTCGCGAGCGATGCCGCGTGTCGTACGCGATCGCACAAGCGAGCGACTTCCCCTTGACCTGCTCTTTCGTGTAGTCGGCCAGCCCCTGGGCACTCTCACCGATGGTGCGGTCGTTGATGGCGTTGCACCCGATCGGATACATGCGGCCGCGACGCCCGCCGGTGCCGAAGGGAATGATCGTCCAGAAGGCGTCGTCCAGTTCTTTGAACTTCCCGGCGGCCACATGCTCGGCAACCTGTTGGGCGTACTCCTCCAAGTGCGGCTCGGTGAGCCAGCTATCGATGTTCTCGGCGGCAGAGGGCGAAAGATCATCCCGTTCTGCCGCGGCCTTCAGTTGGGCTCTGGTCGTTTCGATCTCTATCATTGATTCTGCATTTTCTTGTACTATCTTTCGGCCAAGAAAGTAGGACGGGTGCTTTGCACCCCCGCGTCTTTCCGCACGGGGATTTCCTGAACCTCCCCGCGTGGGCGCAAAGCACCCACCCCACGCCAGTTTAGCCGTGACATTCCCGTTGACAACCCGGGGCTACCGGGTGAGATACGAGGCCGGCTATTCACCTTCCCTAAGTCTTCCTTCTTCTCTATACTCCATGCTGACATCGGTTCAAAAGGAGGATGCGGTGAGCGAGTTGATCATTAGCGTATCGGGTATGAGGGGGATCGTCGGCGAGACACTCACGCCGGAGGTGGCCGTTCGCTACGTGAGGGCGTTCTCGGCGCTGGCCCCGGAGGGGACGATCCTGATTACGCGGGACGGCCGTGCCTCGGGAGAGATGCTTGCCCGGGCGATCAAGGCCGGCTTGCAGGCGGCCGGCCGCAATACGTCGGACGGCGGCGTCACGGCCACGCCGACCACCGGCGTGCTGCTGCGCGAGATGGGTGCCGCCGGGGCGATCCAGATCACGGCGAGCCACAACCCGGCCGAGTATAACGGCCTGAAGCTCTTCTCTCGCGACGGCCGCGTGATTCCGGCCGGGCCCGGCCAAAAGGTGCTCGATCGATACAAGACGGCCGCACCGGATCAGGCCCCGGCCGCGAACGTCGCTCGGCCGTGCGATTGCCCCGATACGGTCTCCGTCCATTCTGCGGCCGTGTTGGCCACCGTCGACGCCGAGCGGATTCGGCGGCGGAAGTTCAAGGTAGTACTCGACGCCAACCACGGTGCCGGGGGCGTACTCGGGCGGCCACTGCTGGAGGAACTCGGCTGCGAACTAACCCTGCTCGGCGGGGAGCCCAACGGCCGTTTTGCCCATCCGCCGGAGCCGACCGCCGAGAACCTCGTCGGCGTGCTGCCGGCCGTCAAGAACAGCGACGCCGAGATCGGTTTCTGCCAGGACCCCGACGCCGACCGGCTGGCCGTAATCGACCACACCGGCCGTTACCTGGGCGAGGAATACACGCTGGCGATGTGCGTCGACCACGTGCTGCGGCATCGCAAGGGACCCGTAGTGACCAACTGTTCGTCCAGCCGGATGTCGCAAGACCTGGCCGAGAAGTACGGCGCGCCGTTCTATCGCTCGGCGGTCGGCGAGGCGAACGTAGTCGACGCGATGCTCGAGCACGACGCCGTCTTCGGCGGCGAGGGCAACGGCGGGCCGATCGACCCGCGCGTGGGACTTGTCCGCGACAGCTTCGTCGGAATGGCCCTGCTGCTCGACGCCATGGCAGAGCGGGAAACGTCGATCGCCGAACTGGCCGACGAGTTGCCGCGATACGAGATCGTCAAGACAAAGATCATTCTTGCCCGGGAGAAAATCCCCGCGGCCCTCGACGCGCTGCAAAAGCACTTCAGCAACGCGGCGGCCGGCCGGCTCGACGGCCTGCGGCTCGACTGGCCGGGCCGATGGCTGCTGGTCCGCGGCAGCAACACCGAGCCGATCGTCCGCGCGGTGGCCGAGGCGGAAACGGTCGCCGAAGCAAGAGAGCTGTGCGAAGCGGCAGCGACCGTGCTGGCCGATCTGTAGCAGGTTGGCGGCACTCGTTTAGCGGGGCTGCATCGCTGCCCGTTTTTCGGGTGTAGGGGATCCGCCCTACTGTGCGCTACGCACCTCTTGCACCGTCCGCCAGGCGATTTGCTGCAACTGGCCGGCAAGCTTCGCATCGAGCTTGACCAACGTCTTGCCACCGCCGCCGAGTTCGGCCGGCAGCCCGACGGGGCTCTTCTGAAGCAACGTCGCGTAGAACACGCAGGCGGCCAGGTACGATCCGGCGGGGTTTGGATGGCTGCGGTCGTCGCGGTGGAGAACCAACTGAGCGTCGGCCGCCAACGCGTTCTTCCAGGCCATGCCGACGGGGGCCACCTCGGCGTCGAGTTGCTCGGCGATGGCGAAGTACGCGGAATTGAGCCCTTCCTGCATCAAGGGGATGTGCCGTCTGGCCCAGGTCAGGAAGAAGACGGTCTTGGCGCCCTGTTTGTCGATTTCGGCGTGCAGCTTTCGGGCGAAGCGGTGCATTAGCTCTGGGTCGACACACGGCATTTGGCTCTGTTCTTGCAGCACGACGACGTCCCACTTCCGCCGCCGGATTTTCTCGACGGCCTCACCCTTCTCGAAGTGCTTTTGGAAGGTGAACCCACCGTGGACGCTGCGATCGGTTTTGATCTTTCGCTCCCCGGCCGCGTCGGCCAGCGCGGCCACCAGCGCCGGCAGGTTGTTTCCGGCCGTGTAGCTGTTGCCGATAAAGAGGACGCTGAGCGGTTCTTTCGCCGCGCCGCTGCAGATACCGGTAGCCAAGAGAACGGTCGACAGCAAGACAGATGTGTTGATTCGCATTGTGTGCTCCCAATAGTCGTTGTTCGCTCCGCGAACAAAGGAAATTCAAAGCGGTGACAAGTCACCGCACTCCAAAAACACTCTTCACAATCACGGAGCGAAACACTACAAAAACGTTTGTTCGCGGAGCGAACAACGACTATGCTCTCGCCTCGATCCGCTCTTTGCCTACAAACGTTTGCAGCATCTTGGGCACCACGATCGAGCCGTCGGCCTGCTGGTAGTTCTCCAGGATGGCGATGGCCGCCCGGCTGATGGCGATGGCCGTGCCGTTGAGCGTGTGGGCGAACCGGGTGCCCTTTTCGCCCTTGACCTTGTAGCGGACGTTCAACCGCCGGGCCTGGTAGTCGGTGCAGTTGCTGGTGCTGGTGATTTCGCCGTACTCGCCGCGGCCCGGCATCCAGGCCTCGAGGTCAAACTTGCGATAGGCCGGGCCGCCCAGGTCGCCGGTCGCCGTGTCGACCACGCGGTAGGGAACGCCCAGTCCGTCGAACAGCCGGCATTCCAGGTCGCGAAGCTGATCGAGCATGGCGTCGCTTTGGTCGGGCAACGTGTAAGCGAACATCTCGACCTTGGTGAACTGGTGAACGCGGTACAATCCCCGCGTGGCACGGCCGTGGGCGCCGGCCTCGGTGCGAAAACAGTGGCTGGTGCCGCAGAGCTTGATCGGCAGCGCGTCGGCCTCGATCGTTTGCCCCGCGAACAGCCCGCCCAGTGTGATCTCGGCCGTGGCCACCAGGCTCAGATCGGTGTTCTCGACGCTGTAGATCTGCGTCTCTTGTCCGCGCGGATTGAACCCGATGCCTTCGAGCACGTCGTTTCGGGCAAGATCGGGCGTTGAGGTCGGCGTGAAGCCCTCGCTCATCAGGACTTCCAGCGCGTAACGCTGCAGCGCCAACTCGAGCAACACCAGGTCGTTCTTGAGGAAGTAAAACCCGTGTCCGGCCACTCGGGCACCGCCCTCGAAGTCGACCAGGTCGAGCCGCTCGGCCAACTCGACGTGATCGAGCGGCTCGAAGTCGAAATCCGGCAGCGGGGTCTTGCCCTTGAACAGCTCGAGGTTCGCCTTGTCGTCGGCGCCGATGGGAGCATCAGCGTGGGCCCGGTTGGGGATCGTCTTGTGGATCGCGTCCAACTCGGCGCTGAGTTGGTCCAACTCGGCCCGGGTCTGGTTGGTCTTCTCGCGAAGCCGGCGGCCTTCTTCCTTTCTGGCTTCCCGCTCGGCCTGGTCCTTGGCCTTGCCGATCGACTTCGAGACCAGGTTGGCGTCGCGGTTGAGCTGTTCAACCTCGGCCTGCATGGCCTTTCGCCGTGTTTCCAGTTCGACAAACCGGTCGACGTCGGCGCCGACGCCGCGGTTCGTACAGTTCTGTTTGACTTCTTCAACGTTTTCGAGAATGTACTTGCGATCGAGCATGGTAGGATCAAACGCCCTCATAGTCGTTGTTCGCTCCGCGAACAAACGCCGGTTCGCGGTGGGTGGTTCTAGGTTATCGCTTCGAGACGTTTTCTGAAAGGTCTCCTGGCGGAGGTCAAACGGATGTTTGCTTGACATTCCCATTGTTTACCCCCAACAGACGGGGTATTATGCCTGAAAGGACAGACAACTCCCTCGTTTAACCCTAAGCCGAAGGCGACGGCTGTTCCCCGATGCCGTCACCAACCAGACAGCCTGCGCCTACGGCTTCGGGTTAAACGGCCTGGCAGCCGAACTCGCCGGAGGAAGGCGATGGACGAGGTACCACCGCAATCGGACGGAACCGCGGAAGGCCGTGATCCGTCGGACAACGCGATGCCCGATTTGGCCGCGCTGACCGACACGACCTCGTTCGCGGAGCAATTGAAAAAGTCCTGGTGGACACGGACCTCGGCCCAGCGGATGGGTCGCCAGCAGTTCAGCCTCTCGTGGATGCTCGGACTGACGGTCGGCGTGGCGGTGCTGTTTTCGTTTGCGAGTTGGTCGGGCATAGGATTCGCGGGGTTCTTCCTGGGGCTGTGGCTGATCGCGTTGATATTCGGCCCGTTCGTGATCTTCCTTGTCTTGTTACTCTGCCCGTGGATCGAACCGCGTCATCGCAAGTGGGTCGCGTTGGCAATCGGTCTGTTGCTGTTGTTTTCGATTCCGTTTTTCCCCGGGCTGATGGATTTCAGAACGGCTTTGGCCTTCTACAGAGATCTCGCAAACCTTCTCGGCATCATGGGCGGCACGCTACTGTGTGCATGGGCACCACAGGTGTTGTGGCTATGGATCATCTTCTCCTGGCGGCCGATCCGCGGCCTCGCCAATAGCACGAATCCAAGCGGCCGGCCGGTTGAAGAGGCGCCCGATGCGTTCGATTTCGACGGCGAATAGACGGCGTTGGGTGCCACTGCTGGCTTGTCCAGCAGTGTATCTGGTGAGTGTTGTGCCCTGCCCCACACTGCTGGACAAGCCAGCAGTGGCACCCAACGCAGAGCACCCACCCTAAATTTCAACCGCCGCTCAGTTGGGCCAATTCGTGCCACAACCGCGCACTGGCCTTGATCCCGCGATGGAAGTCGACCAGGGCGAACTTCTCGTTGGGGCTGTGGGCGTTATCATCGTCCTGCCCCCAGCCGAGCAACAGCGTATCCACCTTCAGCGTCTCGTGGAAAGTGGTGACGATCGGAATCGAGCCGCCTTCCCTGGTATAGACGGGCGGGACGTCGAAGGCATGCTCGATCGCCCGGGCCGCCGCCGCCACGTAGGGGCTGTCGGGCGGAACCAGCACGCCCGGCGACGCGTGCCACTCGATCAACTCCATCTTCACGCCCGGCGGACACAACTCGGTCAGACGCGCCCGTAACGCCGCCGTGATCTTGGCCGGGTCCTGGTTGGGTACCAGCCGGAAGCTGAACTTTCCGGACGCCGACGCCGGCAGGATTGTCTTGGCCCCGTCGTTCTGATAGCCGCTCGACAGTCCGCAGATGTCGTACGTCGGCCGGGCCCAGCGGCGTTCCAGGGTGGTGTAGCCCTCTTCGCCGACGGCACCGTCGACGTCGAGTTGCCGAAAGAACTCTTGCTCGTCGAAGCCCAACGCGTCGAACTCGTTGCGCTCCCGCTCGGTAAGCGGCACGACGTCGTCGTAGAATCCCGGCACCCGCACCTTGCCCGAACCGTCGATCAACGCCGCCAACATGCCGGCCAGTGCGTTGGCCGGATTGGTGACCGAACCGCCGAAAGAACCGGAGTGCAGATCCCGCCGCGGCCCGGTCAGCTTCAGCTCGAAGTAGGCGATACCTCGCAGGCCATAGGTAATCGCCGGCCGGTTCCTCGCGAACTGGGCACTGTCGCTTACGACCACGCAGTCGCACGCCAGGCGCTCCGCGTTCTCGGCGATGAACTTCTCCAACGCCTGGCTGCCGACCTCTTCTTCGCCCTCGATGATGAACTTCAAATTGATCGGCAAGCGGCCCTCGACCCGCATCCAGGCCTCGGCACTCTTCAGATGCGTGAGCATCTGGCCCTTGTCGTCGGTGGCGCCCCGGGCGAATAGACTGCCGTCGCGCAGCGTGGGCGTAAACGGCGGCGAAGTCCACAACTCGATCGGATCGACCGGCTGAACGTCGTAGTGTCCATAGACGAGCGCGGTAGGGAGACCGGCGACCGGGGCCGATTCGGCGTAGACCAGCGGGTGGCCCTCCGTTTCGATCAGTTCGGTGGCGAACTCCAGACGGCGGAATTGCTCGGCCACCCAGCCGGCCGCCCGGCGCACCTCGCCACTGCGGGCCGGCTCGGCGCTGACGCTGGGGATCGTCAGGAACTCGCAGAGTTCCGCCTCGAACCGGTCGGCCTGGGATTGCAGGTAATCGTCGATATTGGGCATTGTGGGAATCCTTGGGGAGATAGATTGCTTGATAGTCGTGGTTTGCTCCGAGGCCGTTAAGAAATCGTCTTTGGAGTGCGGTGACTTGTCACCGCTTTGGATTTCTTTTCGCTTCCCCTGCCAAAACGCTCTTTTCGGGAATAAACCGTCGTGAAAAAGGCAAAGCGGTGACAAGTCACCGCACTCCAAAGGAATTCTTCACAGCCTATCAGCGAGCCAGCGTTTTGTTCGCGGAGCGAACAACGACTATGGTCTGTGCAAACGGGCCAGACTGCAATATAATGCATCATGGCAGCTTCGACTACTGGGGCCCTTTTCGTACTTAGCAGCGAGATCCCAAAGTGAGCGAACAAGCCGCTGTCGCCGTCGCCGAGCCGCTGGAGGAAACGCTTCCCGACCGGCGGACCCGCGACGTGTCTCGGCCAAAACACCAACCGCGGTACAACGTCATCCTCTGGAACGACGACGACCATACCTACCAGTACGTCGTCGTGATGCTCATGGAGGTGTTCGGCTATCCGCCGGAAAAGGGTTTCCAGATGGCCGAGGAGGTCGATACCCAGGGGCGCGTGATTCTCTTGACCACCACGCGCGAACACGCCGAACTGAAACGCGATCAGGTGCACGCCTACGGCAAAGACGCCCTGATCGACAGGTGCAAGGGTTCGATGTGGGCGACCGTCGAGCCGGTACCGGGGGAAGCGGAGTAGACGTTTGCGGCCATGCCTACCCTGAAAACCGTTACCCTCGGCTGCAAGGTCAACCAGTACGAAACCGAGTACGTCCGCGGCGGGCTGATGCAATTGGGCTATCGCGAGGCCGTCGGCGGGGAACCGGTAGACCTGTGCATCGTTAATTCGTGTACCGTCACCTCGACGGCCGACGCCAAGAGCCGAAAGGCGATCAGGCGTCTCGCCCGGGTGTACCCCCGGGCCGAGATCATCGTGATGGGCTGCTACGCCACTCGGGCGGCAGAAGAGGTCGCCACCATGCCCGGCGTGGTTGAAGTGCTCACCGACAAGCGGCGGCTTCCCGACCTGCTGGCGCGATTCGGCCTGCTCGATCCGCCCGAGGGGATCAGCGCGTTCGGCCGGCGGCATCGGGCGTACGTGAAGGTGCAAGACGGCTGTCGCATGGGGTGCAGCTATTGCATCATACCGAGCGTCCGGCCGGTACTGGCCAGCCGTGCGCCGGATGAAGTGATCGCCGAAATCGGTCGGCTGGTCGACGCCGGACACCGCGAGATTGTCATAACGGGCATTCACCTGGGGCACTACGGCGCCGAACTAACGGCCAGCGAAGCGGGACTTGCCCGACTGGTCGGCCGAATTGCCCGGCTCGACGGCGAGTTTCGCCTGCGAATCTCCAGCATCGAAGCGGCCGAGGCCACGCCGCAGTTGCTCGCCGTGATGGCCGACCACCCGACTCGAATCTGCCCTCATCTGCACCTCTCGATGCAGAGCGGTTCGGACGCGGTGCTGCGGCGGATGAATCGGCGTTACAGCGTCCGACAGTTCGTCGAACGCTGCGAGCAGGTCCGCCGGCAGTTGGACCGCCCGGCACTTACGACCGACGTGATCGTCGGTTTTCCCGGCGAGACGGACGAAGATTTTGCGGCGACCTGTCGCGTGGTCGAGGCCGTGGGTTTCTCGAAGGTGCATGTTTTCCGCTTCAGCCCTCGGCAAGGCACGCCGGCCGCCGAGATGTCGGACGACGTAGCTGCGGCGGTGAAACAACGTCGGGCCGCCGAACTATCGCAACTCGCCCGGCGGCTTGGCCACGAGTTTTTCGAGAGCCTCGTCGGCCGGCGGTTGCAGGTATTGGTGGAAACTCCCGTGGAGAGTCGGCCCGGCTCTCTGCGGGGCACCTCCGCTCGTTACGTTCCGGTAGAGCTGCGCGGCAAAAATGAACTGCTTGGCCGGCTCACATCGGTCAATGCCACAGCGGTGGCCGAGGGGCGGATTCGTGCGGGACGAGGCGACACGCCATAGACTCTCTAAGCGTTCACCACGCGGCGCGGATACTGCTCCAACGACATCACGCGGGGCTACTCAGACTGCAACGAGCGAAACCGAAACTACTGATCGAATCGAATATCGAGAACCTCGAACTTCAGCGTCCCGCGGGGTACTTCGATCTCGACCTTGTCGCCGGGCTTCTTGCCGACCAGGCCCTGGGCCAAGGGGCTGGTGAAGAGAATCTTGTCGTTGTCGTAGTCTTCCTCGCCGGCGCCGACCAGCGTGAACTCCTCTTCGTCGTCGAAATCGAGGTCCTTGACCTTCACGGTGCAACCGAAACCAACTTCATCCTTGCGGAGTTGCGAAGGATCGATCAGCAACGCCCGAGAGAGCTTGTCGCGGAGCAGGTTGATTCGGGCTTCCATCAATCCGCGGCTCTCTTGCGCACCGTGGTACTCGGCGTTCTCGCTCAGATCGCCTTCACCCCGGGCCGTTGCCAGCCGTTCGAGTATTTCGGGCAGTTCGACGGTGTTGAGTCGGTCGAGGTCGTTCTTGATCTTGTCGTAACCGGCGCGTGTCATGGGGATGCGATCGGACATGGCAGTACTCCCGCGAGGATGAAAAAAAGTCGACCGCCGGCCGGGCCGGCGGTCGCTACCCACATTCTATATCGCATATTTTGGCCGATTGAGCCGATCGTGTAAAGGCGGAATTCCGTGTAAGGTGGGTGCTTGCACCCACCCTACGCACCAAGTCCCCCCGCCACGGCAGACTGGTTTGCCATTTTTTGCCTTCCCGGCTATAGTAAGTGGGTCTGTGGAGGGTATTTTGCACTAGACGAGGGTTGCCGTGGCACTCTGGAAAATGACGTTCCCGATCCTGTGGGGATCGGCCCTGTGGGGATTGGCCCTGCTGGCCCCGGTCGCCCCGGCGGCGGCCTTGCCCTATATCGAACTCGGCCCGTCCGACGGTCTGGCGCTCGACCAGCCACGCGTCACCGTGGAACTGTTCTCCGACCCCGACGGCAATAATAGTCTTGGGCCCATTCTCAACAACGTCTTCTTTCTCGACACGGGCGCAAACAGCATCATGGCGATGAAGTCGGCGGTCGACTATCTCCTGGGCTGTGAAACCCAAGGCACTTTCGTCGAGCAGGGCATTGCCGGAGACCATCCGCTGGAGACGTCCGAGCCGTACCGTTTCGACTTCGCCGGCACCAGCGGGCTGCGCCGCACGATAAACGACACTTGCATTCTTTCCGATGAATTCAACGATTTTCCTCTCGGAAGCCCCCCGGGAATCGTGGGCATGCCGGCGATGGTGAACCGGGTGACCACGCTCGATTTCACCGGCTGGGTGGACGGCCTGGCAAACATGGTGATCTACATGGACGTCGCCCTGAGCGATGGCCCCGAGGATCCGCCGCCCGGCAACGGCCATCGCTATTCGGTGCCCGTCGACAACCGCTTCCAGTTCGATCCGGCCGATCAAGACCATACGGGCGAACTTCCCGTCTGGGCCGACGTGCCTTTCCTCACCGCCACCGCCGTGGCTGGAGCCGACCGGCAGACGACCGATTTTCTTTTCGATACCGGCGCGCAGATGTCGCTGATCTCTGAGGACCTCGCGTTCAGCTTGGGTGCGGATGCCAACGGCGACGGCGACCTTCTCGACGACCTGTTACCCAACGGCACCGAGCAGATCTTCGGCGTCGGCGGCGTTATCGAAGTTCCGAAGTTCTGGATCGACGAGATTCGCGTCCCCACCAACGAAGGCGTGGAATTGGTCTGGACCGATGCGCCGGTGCTCGTGCTGACCAACGCCAACCCCGCCGATCCGCCCTTGGGCCAGCTTCCCTTCGACGGTGTCTTCGGCTCCGACCTGCTCACCAGCGGTTGGCTTGCGGCCTGGCTCAGCGAGAGCGACGGAGGGTACATCGACTACCTGTTCTTCGACTTCCGCGAGATGGAAGACGAGGGCCTCGGCACGATCTACTTCGACTTGAATCCCGCCTACGACAACGTCAGAGTTCCCGAGCCGGGGTCGCTGGTGTTGTTATCGGCCGGCGGTTTTTTGTTGCTCTTGTGGCGACTGCGCCGGCGGTCGAGCAAGTGACGCAACGCCAGGATGGGATGCCGCGGCAACATCCGTGGCCCGGCGTAACGCATCACCGCTTTTGCCTTCTCGCGCATCGCCGGCGCGTAGCAGTGGATAGTGCACTCGGCGCAGGTCGGCTTGCCCGAGCCAAAAGGACAACGATCCAGTCGGGCGAAGGCGTAATCGAGCAACCGGCGGCAGTCGTGGCAAACCGCTTCACGCCTGCCATGATGATCGCGGCAGTAGATCCGAACCATCGCACGAATCGTCCGCTTTTCCCGAGCGATACGTGGCAATTCGGTAGACATGGTTGGTAGCGGGTAGTGGTTGGTGCGTGAGGATACGCTTCACTCGGCGCGGGGCTGCTCGCGCAGCACAACCAGCCGATAATGCCGCTCGCCGCCGTCGCAGTCATGATAACGGTAATCGGTCAGCGTCAACAACTCTTCCGCCGTGGCGGTGGCCAGTTGCGCGTCGATCAGGCGGCCAAGCGTAGGATCGAAAGCAGCACCTTCCGCGGCCAGATTTTCGGCCAGCAAAAGATGCGTGAACCCCGCCTCGCGCAGCCGGCGGGCCAACTCGGCCGGATCGGATATCTCTCGATCGTAGTGCGTGTAACGCCGATAGACGTTCTCTCTGGTCACGCGGCAATTGAAGTGGAATCCGCGATAGTCCTGGCTCAGCAGGTGGGCGTCGTCGCTGAAGAGTTCGTTGGCCACCGCGGCGGCCGGCCAGGTGGGCTCGCTCCGCACGAGGTAGTCGCCACGATCTTCCACGCCGATCGCCACGGCCAATTGATTTCGCGAGCGTCGTAGCGGAACGGCCACCATCGCGAGCACCACCGCGGAAAAGACCGCCGCGGCCGTCCACCTCGCCGTGGGACGCAGTCGCCGCAGTTCGATCCAGACCCAAACCGTCGCTACGCACAGTGGCGGGACCACCGGGAACAGAAACCGCACGTTCTGGCGCAGCAGGAACCAGAGCACGCCGTAGACGGACGACACGGCCAGCAGAGTCCCCAGCCCACGAAGCCGCCGGCAGAACAAGAGCCCCGGCAAGGCCGCCAGCAGGATCACGCCCAACTGATGCCCCCGGCCACCGAATCGCTCGGGGTGCATGGTTATCTGCCACGGGGCCACGGCCATCGCCATCGGGCCGCGGCCCAGCGGCGATTTGCTCGCCGGCAACGTTCCACGCTCCGGGGCCGGGGCTCCGTCATCGGCGAACACTTCACTGAAGAAGGGAAACACCGGGTTGCCCCGATACCAAGCCGCGCGGACGTACCACGGCCCGCCCACGCTGACGGCCACCACCGCCGCCACGGCCGCCCCTTCGATCAGCAGCCGGCGCCGCCGGGGTCTCAGCAGCACGGCCCACAGCCAGGTTGCGCCGATGGCGGCCACGAGCAACAAGGCGACGTACTTGGTTCCCAGGGCCCCGCCGGCAGCCAGGCCGGCCACGACGAACCAGCGGCGGTTCTCGTCGCCGTTGATCGCTTTCCACCAGGCGGCCAGCGTTAGCGCGGAGAAGACGGCCAGGGCGACGTCGTTCATTGGGGCGGTCATCTGGTTGTTTACGCCGGGGGTCAAAACGACCACCGCACCGGCCACGCAGGCCCAAGGGCGTCCGAGTATCGGCGTGGCCAGCACGACGGTTGCCCCGGCCAGCAGCAGCCCCAATCCCCAATGGACCAATTGTGCACAGACGCCACCGCCCAGCGCCAGCCCCCAGAGATACAACATCTCGGTCAACAGCGGAAACGTGGCGTTGTCGTGATACGGCAGCGCCGCGATGCGGTGTTCGAGCAGGAACGTCTTGGGGAGTTCCAGGTGATAGCAAAGTGCGTCGCCGGCAGTGGGAGGGGCCAGGGCACCGACCAACGATCCCAGGCACGCCACGGCCGCCGCCGCCAGGATACCCCACAACAGCCAAACCGCCGGCGGGGCCACGGGCGCCGGCGGCCACTCGGCTAGTTCCTCGGCGGAGAGTTGCTCCACGGTGAGGGATTCCGGCAGGCCAAACCGGGCGCAGCGACGCACAATATCTACCAACGCCCAGGCACAGGCGGTCGCGGTCAAGAGCGCAATTACCGGCACGTACAACAGGCCGACCATCCCCAGCCCAAGCAGCAACATGCCCGTGGCAATCAGCCCCAAGGCCATGCCCCACACGAAGGCCGAAAGCCGATCCTCATGGCCCACGCCAAGCCCTCGCACAATCGGCCGTCCCAGGGCAAACGACGCGACGATCATGCTGAAAAAGGCGAGAATCGAGAGCAGTTGGTAGAGCATGGGGTAGTGGATAGTGGTTAGTGGATAGTGGTTAGTGCTCGATAGCGATTTGCCAGTGTCGTTTAGCGGGCGAGCATCGCTCGCCGCTTTCGTGTTTACCGGATCTTGACCATCTCCTTTCACAACAACCCGAGCATATATGCAAAATACACTCCCACCGTCACCACGACCCAACTCGTGAAAACCCACGCTTTCCAGCCGGGCACCTTCGGAGCGACATCAAGGCGGGCTGGTTGCTCCTTGAACAACGTAGACGCAATCAGTCTTCGGGCACGCCGCATCCCCGGCGTGGTGTGAGGTTCTGTTGTTTGCTTGTAGAAGGCAATCATACGGGCAAGTCCTTTTTGATTAGTCCCATAGTCGTTGTTCGCTCCGCGAACAAAACGCCGGTTCGCTCCGCGAACAAAACGCTGGTTCGCGGAGCGAACAACGACTATCCAATACTCGCACGACCTCAAGGGCAACTTGCTCCGGCGGCAGCCGATTCATGCAGGGATGTCCCGTCCGGGGGCATCGGCGGCAATGGCAGGGCGAGCAGTCGACCCGGTGGCGTACCACCACGACCGACTCACCGCAGGGCTTCCACTGCCGAGCGCTGTTGGTTCCGCTGAATAGCACCACAACCGGCGTGTCGACGGCGGCGGCAAGATGGGCCGGCCCCGAGTCGGCGCCCACTAGTACATCCGCCCCTCGGAGCACGGCGGCCAGTTCGACGATGTTCAGCCGCCCGGTGCAGTCGGTCACGCCGGGCCAGACCCGCCCATTGAGCAATTCCGCGGCAAGCTGCCGATCGCCGCCGCCGCCGATCAACACGATTTCCGCCGCCCGGTCGACGATCAATCGCCCCAAGAGTTCTCGCCAATGGGCAACCGGCCATTGTTTCGCCGGCGTGCCGGCACCGAGGTGAAAGATGACCTTCGGCGTACCGTACGACAGGCTTTCAGCCTGTCCAGGCGTGCCATTCCGTTTGGACATCTCTCCCCGTCCAGACAGGCTGAAAGCCTGTCCTACGGCAACTGATGAATCCCGCCACCGCGGCCACCGCCGCCGAACGTCTTCCGGCCGGCGTAACCCCAGTTGGGCCATCAGGGCCCAGCGCGACTCGACCTCGGGACGGTCGGCAATGTAGCGGGGGCTGTCGGTCAACAGAAACCCGCCGCCGCCGCAGTCCCAGCCCAGCCGCCGCCGGGCACCGCAAAGCCATAGGATCACGGCAATCGGGAAATCTCCCCGTACGTCAATCGCCAGATCGGCGCGCCGCCGCCGCAGCCGGATACCCCACCACAACGTGGCGGCGATCCACGCGAATCGTGCCATGCGGCCTCGGGCAAAACGGTTTGCACGAGAGACGTAAACGCGATCCACTTCCGTCATGGCCTCGAACACCTCGCGGCCCGCCGGTCCGGCAAGCACCTCGATCGACGCGTCGGGATACCGCTCGCGCAACGCCGGCAGAATGGCCGTCGTGATGATCGCGTCGCCGAGATGGTCCAGTTGAACGAGCAAGATCGTGCGCGGGTCGCCTTGCGGCGCGGCGTGTCGTCGGAACAGTCCACGGCGAATCAATCGTGCCGGCCGGAAGACCCAGTGCCCGGCGAAGTCGATCACGGCAAACAGCACGCGCCACCGCAGCCGCACGTAGCGGTAGCGTCCCCGCGGCCGTTTCCGCAATCGCCGGGTGCCACTGCTGGCTTGCCCAGCAGTGCCGAAGACACGGTTGGACAAGCCAACCGTGGCGCCCGTATGCTCAAGATCACTAGACGACTTTATCATACGCCTCTCGTGTTATTCGTGCGGCTGCCTTCCAGGAGAAGTTGTTGCGAACGTGTTCGGAAAGCACGCGGCTTCGCCCTCGCGAGAGGGCGATTTGAACCGCGCGCCGGATACCGCCGAGATCGTCCGGCCGGACGTAGAGCGCCAATTCGTCGAAGTACTCTCGGGCACATCCGCCGTGTGGCAACACCAGCGGCGTGCCCGACATGCCGGCCTCCAACGCGACAAGCCCCGGCGTTTCAAACCAACTCGCCAAAACCAGGCATCCACAGGCCGCGTATGCCGCCGCCAGACGCGGGTCGTCGTGATCCAACCGCGGAACAAACTGCACCCGCGGACCGGCCGCGCGCCGGCAGGCGTTCATGTACGGCTCGAAGCCGGGCACCACGTCGCCGAGAACGACGATCGGCAGGCCGGTACCTCGCATTGCTCGGAGGAAGTTCAGTTGATTCTTGCGGGGTTCGATCCGCCCGGCGTAGAGAACGAAATCGCGAACGATATCGCGCCGGCCGACCGATAGCACGAACCGATCGGCGTCGGCCGCGGCAAATCGCTCGTCGGCACCGTTGGGGGTGATGTGGATTCGCTCGGAGGGGATCCGGAAATAGCGCCGGAGTTGATCGGCCTCGGCGTTCGAGTTCGGCAGCAGCATGTCGACCGACCGATACAGCCGCCGTCGCCAGGAAGGCAGTTCGGGGCACGCGGCCCGGGCAAGAAAACGCCCGCATGCCGCCAACCGTGCCGCCGCCGTCCTTGGCCGCCGCCGGCAATTGGCCAACTCGAACCAGGCGATCGGAGAGAGTACCACGGGGAGCTGCCGCCGTCGGGCCGCTTCGACAACAGGAATATGTTCCGGCAGGCTGCCGAAAAGGTGCAAGCAATCGGCCTCGGCCAGCGAGTCTTCCCAGGGCCGCCACAACCGCGAGTCGACGCCCGCCGTCGGCAACGCCTTGGCCATCGAAAGCATCTGGATTTCACCCCCGCCGGGCGCAATCATCGCAGTCAATTTGCCCGCCAAGAAGACGCGCGGCGACCCCGACGCGGCGAACCCTCTCTTGCGAGAGTCTCGCTCGCGATCGACGGCCCGTTCGGCGAGAGGTTTGTTCATCAGGCACTCCATCGTCGTAGGGTTCGCTTGGCCAGATTCCGCCAACTGTCCGTGGGTATCTCGTCTATCGGAGTGACGCATTCCCAATCGATCATCCGGCGGACGTGGTCGCGGAGCCCCTCGGGCCAGTCTACGCGGACCGGTCGCACGCCAGAGAGGTGCACGCGGTTTTCGTAGGCCAGCGCCGAAGGCTGGAACCGCAACTGGAGTCCATCCAACGGCATTCGGGCAACGTGCCGCCCGCGAGAGAACTCGACCCCGACGCGATACCCGGGCGGCAGCCGGCGCGATTTGACCGTGAACTGTTCACCCTGCCGCGTCACGCTCAGCCGCATGCTGCCGCGGACGCGCCACCAGGCGGCAAAGGCCGTCAGCGAGGTCTTCCATATTGCGCCGAAGGCGTCGGCCGTGTCGAACACCGCGCGGAGCAACTGCGGGAAGCGTCCCAGGCGGCGGGTCGGGTGCCCATAGAAGAACAGCGGTTCGCCCGAGCGATACCTTGCCCTGGCGGTTTGGCGAAAGTAGTCGACCGCCGCGCGAACGACCTGTTGAGTTGCCGCCGCGCGCCGCGGACCGTCGCCGCGGACGTTTTCGAGAAACATCCCCAGGCAAAGCGGGTGAATCGGAATCTGCAGCACCGCGCTCTCCACGCAACCGCCCGGACTTCCGTACGGGAAGAACGGCAGGTCGTCGTATGCCAGGGCGAACTCGCTGCTGTGTCCGATCCGCAAGGCCTCCATCGCATCGAGCAACCCGCGGTTGAAACGCCCGTGCGGGGCAACGAACCCGGAAGGCTCGATCCCGAACGCTTCGAGCGATTCAATCCCCCGGCGGATGTTCTCGAAGTTCTCTTGCCGGGTGCGATACGTGTGATGGCGAAAGCCGTGCGATCCGACGTCCAGCCCTTCGAGCCGGTGCAGCACGTCGGCATGCGGCAGGTATGCGGCCGCGTTGACGAAATGGCTCGTGGCCTCTTCGTGTCCGGCGATCGCGGCCAGCGTGGCGTCGAAATCGGCCGGGTCGTATTCGTCGTAGTCGATGCGGAAATTGATCGCGCTGCGGTAGGGATACGGGAACGGCGATACACGAAGCCAAATGCCGCCGGCCGCTTCGAGCCGCCGGCGCAACTGCCGAAGCACCAGTTTCCGAATCGCCCGGCGATCGACCCGGGCAATATCTTCGGCCACCGTCAGCGATGCGATCTGCCACTGGTAGCGTGCGGACCGGTGATCGAGCAGGGCCTCGAAGGGGTCGCCGTCGGACCCTTCACGAAGTCGGTCGACGTCGATACCCTCTTGCCCGTAGCCCAGCGGCGGACACGGCCCGCGGCGCGAATCAAACAACACGAACCGGCCCGACATCGCGCCCTTCCAGCGGTGACGAAAAGGAACGCCCTCCTGCGCAAGCGCCTGCACGAGTCCCATCGGGACGTTGTCGAGGATCAACGGCAACAGGGGTAGCTCGTGGTTGGGCATGTTTTTGTCGTCTTTTTCCGAGCGTGTTGGCTCACCGCGGTTGTGAATCAATGTGTACGATGGGCCTCCGAGCCCGTCGGAAAGTCAGAAATATCCTGGATTCGACGGGCTCGGAGGCCCATCGTACAAGCTGTTTCCGAATGATCCACAACCTCTCTCCGAACAAATGCTGGGCACACCAGCCGACGATGTTCTCGAGCGAGGACCCACTCGGAAAGCCCGCTCAGAAGGCAGAAAGCCCAGCCGGTGGGGCCGTCCAGCAGACCGTGTTTCCAAACCAGTCGGCGGAACACTTCGCGCGGCGGGGCCACCCACGTGTCGTACAAATGCGGCCGTCGGCCGGCTAACGCCCGGGCATTGGCCTCCAATCGCGTGTAGCGGTGCATCTTCGCGAGGAAGTCGGCCAGCGTGGGCATCGTCTCGTGTACGAGCCAGTTGTCCAATCGCCCCAGCGGCCCGTTGACGCACAACACTTCGTGTACCTCGCCGGTCCAGCGGGCCCGGCCGCGTCGAAACAGCCGCACGGGGTGATCGTCCTGGGTGCCTGAATATCGCATCGGCCGGCGAAAAATCGTGCTGCGAATCGGAACTCGCAACGCCGCCGCCGCGGTTCGCGCCGTACGCCTCCGAATTTCCTCGGCCAACCGCTGCGTGGGACGCTCGTCGGCGTCGATCGAAAGGACCCAGTCGCCGGTGGCCATCCGCGAGGCACGGTTTCGCTGCCTGGCAAACGTATCGAACGGCCGGCTCACCACCCGGCAGCCGTGAGATTGAGCTATCTCTACGGTCGCATCGCGGGAACCGCCGTCGACTACTACGATCTCGTCCGCCCAATCGAGCGACGAGAGCAACCCGGCAAGGTTTCGCTCCTCGTCGAGCGTGATTACCGCCGCCGTGATCTTGGGTCTGCCGCTCATTGCACACCTCCCAGACGCCGGGCAACCAACGCGTAGCGGACCATCCAGCGGGCGTTGTAGTAAACGGCCACCAGTGCCAACTCGACCGTCAACCAGCCGGTCATCAACGCAAGGGCCAACAAGTGTACTCGAACGTCGGCATTGCCGGGCAGATGATACGCGCGTCGCAGTACGCTGGTGGCTTGTCCATCTCGACTTTGCAGGTCGGGTGCCACTGCCGGCTTGTCCAGCAGTGCCGGAGACACGGTTGGACAAGCCAACCGTGGCACCCGTGCGGGCCGCGAACCCTCTTCCGTCGTCAGCCCGTACATCAACAGGTACTTCCCGGCCAGAAAGGCAACCAGCAGTGACCACGGCCAGGCGGTGGCCGTTTGCTCGGCCGCTGCCGCCGCCACGGCGACGTGCAGGCCAACGTCGACCAGTTCATCCACGTTGGCGTCGAGCCACGCACCCAAGGCCGAGGCGGACCGTTGCCGCCGGGCCAGTAGGCCGTCGGCCCGATCGAAGAACCAGTAGGCCAGCACCAGAACCGCGGCCAGCGGCATCGCCTGGGGAAGGAAGATCAGCACGGTTGCCGCCGCGATGGCCGCCGTCAGCCCGCAGAAGGTCAGTTGCACCGGCCGCACACGCGTCGGCGCCAACGCCACGGCCAACCACCGGGCCGCCGGGCGAAGATACCAGCGCGAGACGGGGTAGTTTTCTGCCCTTTGCTGCTCCGTCGCGTCGTCGCCTTGTGACACTGCTTGCCTGCAAGTTTCAGGGGCAACCGACAGGTAATTCTCCAGTTTCCTGTAGGAGGCGAGTCCAGTCGCCGATGGCGATCCCGAAGACAGCTCTGATCGGCAACTGGAGTCGCCTCCTACAAAATCACCCAAAGTCGGCGAGTTGCTCATCGGTTGCCTCATACAGTCCTTGCCATTTCTCGCCCGGCGTGGCGGTGCCGCACCGTAGTAGCCGTCTCGCTCATCCACCGCGGATGGAACCGGCGAAAGAACTCCCGTTCGCGTGCCGTTGAGCCGGCGGCTCGATGGTCGTTCGAGCTTAATCGTCCGAGTCGCGACAAGGCCGCCAGTAATGCGCGAGTGAACGCCAATCTCCGGCCGCTCGGCGCCAACGGCGTTCGGCACATGTCGTAAGCCATTCGCACGGGCAAGGCGGCGATATGCCGGACGACGTGCAGCGGGTGCCGCAGGTTCTTCCATTGAAACAGCAGCGTGTTTCGCAACGCCAGCCGATCGCAACCCTCGGTGCCGAACGCCTTGGCGAAACTGGCCATGCCGCGATGATAGGCGGCGGCCTCGGGGACGTACCGCCCATGGTAGCCGGCCATGTGGCCGCGGAAGGCGAAATCGAGATCCTCCAGCCGGCCCGGCAGGTAGAGCGGATCGAAACCACCGATGGCCGTGAACTTGCGGCAATCGACCGCCAGCGCCGCCCCGGCCGACGCCGTGAAGGACGGCACGTCAATCGCCGCCTCGTGGCCCGGGAACAGCGCCGTCGCCTGAACCAGACCCCAGCGCCAACGAACGGCCGTCTTGAAACCTTCGTACGTGCTGCCGTCGAACAGCCAACAACGCGGCGCGGTCATAAAACACGCCGGGTCGCTCTCCAAGGGCTCGATCAACGGGTCGATGCAGCCGGGCGCCAGCTTGATGTCGTTGTTCAGCAGCACGGCCACCGAATCTCCCAGGTCGGCCACTACGTCGTTGAACGAACAGAGCCCCCGGTTCGGCCGGCGAATTACGCCGATCCGCGGAAAGTGTCTTGTCAGCCAGGCAACCGAATCGTCGGTCGAGTCGTTGTCGATCACTGCCGCCGCGCACTGGTGGCGCGAACCCTCGGCTGCACGCAGCGCCGACGGCAGACATTCCTCCAACAACGGACGTCCGTTGTGGTTCAGCACCAGCAAATAGACACGCATGGGCGGCACACTTTACGGAAAATCGCCCCCAGGCGTCAAGGACGAAAAAGGGGTCAGGACCCTATTTGGCAATATGGGCAACATTCATGGCCGGCCAATGCCCTGCGTTACACGTGGAGGGGCTTTCGCGGACGCTCGAATAGCCTATCTTGCCACTTAGGGTCCTGACTCCTTTTCTCTTCGGACGAACCACCAGCCGTCGAGGAACACGATCTCCTCGCCGCTGCTGGGGCGAAACCAGGCGGCGAACTCGCGTTCGGTGGTGCCCTGTTGCTGGGAGCGGACGATTGTCCAACCGGCGACCGCCGCGGCCGTGGGGGCCATCAACGCGAGATAGATCGATCCGGAAATCAACCGACCATCGCCAAGTACCAACTGAGCGACTGCTATCACTGCCAGCAGGTTGACGATCACGTGTGGCTCGCAGGCCTTGCGAGCGAGCCAGGCGGCCAGCGGTAGCGGACGGCCGGGCGCGGGCGGTTGCGGCTCGGGGCGTGCCGCGCCGCCGCCGATGACTTCCAGTCGGCCGTGTACTCGTTTCAATCGCTTGATGAAGGCCTTCGATCGCGCGTCGTGGTGCAAGGTCAAAAGCAGCAGCGAAAGACCGTAGAGCAGCCCGGTCGCGGCCCAAAGCGGTTGTGACGTCCGCGCGAACAACCCCCAGCCGATCCCCAGCGGCACCACGAGGTTGATCGTGTGGTGCATCATGTAATCGAGTTGAACTCCGTCGAGCGAGGCGGTGCCGCGTAGTCGGGCAAGCTGGCCGTCGACGTGGTCGAACAGGTACCAGGCCTGGAGCATCACGGCGCCGATGATCCATCCCCAGATCGTCCCCCAACCCAACGCGGCGGCGGCCCCGAACCCGAATCCCCATGCCACCAACGTGGCCATGTGTGCCGAGACACCCCACGGTGCGATTATCTGCGTGACTTGCAGCGCGGCCGGCCGGCTGACGTTTCGGGCCATCCAGTTGCCCACCAGCCGATGGTCCGGCTTCTGGCAACGACGTTCGAGTTCATCAAAGGGAAGCCGGTTCATGGCGGTGGAGAATCCGCTTGTACGATGGGCCTCCGAGCCCGTCGAATCCCAAGCATTTCCAACTTTCCGACGGGCTCGGAGGCCCATCGTACACATTGATTCACAACCCCCCGCAAACAAAACGCTGGTTCGCGGAGCGAACCACGACTATCTCGGACCCTTCTTTGGTTGCGGCCGTGCCGCGCTGGGTTGTCAGCCGCTCCGCAACGCTTGCCGCCACCCGCCGTACTGCCAGCCGGCGGTGATGGTAAGGCCCCAAACCAGGGCGACCACTCCGATGCTTGCAACGATTGCATCGGGCCACAGGTGCCGAAGCAGGAAGGCCGAGGCTAACGTCGGTCCGAGGGTAAACGCCAAGCCGACGATGTAGCGCAAACGTTCGTCTACGTCAAGATCAATCCAGAACGAGACGGCCACTACCAGCACAAAATACAGTGCGTATCCGGCGGCGGTTGCGGCGGCTACGCCGATCAGTCCGTATCCTCCACGCAGTGCCGCGTAGTTCCCACAGGCAGCCGCGACCGTGGCGACCAGTACGGCGGCCAGTGCCCGGCGCTGCCGTCCCACGGCAACCAGCATTTGACTTCCCGGCAGAGCCAGGGTCAGCGCGACCGCCCCCGGCACCAGCCATACGAGCGAGGCCAGACCCGATCGATAGTCGGGCAGCAGCCGTTCCAGCAGCGGCGCGCCGATCAGCAGTGCCACGGCGGCGGGCAGTGCGATTGCGGCGGCCTGCAATTCGCCGCACCGGGCGGCAAGCCGAGCCACCGCGCGGCGGTTGGCGGAGTTGCCGAACTTCTCACCCAGCCGCGGCCCGATGACCATTGCCAGCATGTTTCCCAGCCCGAACAGTTGGCCGCTGACCAGTAGCGCCAAGGAGTAGCAGCCGAGTTGATGCTCGCGATCGCTGAAGAAGCCGAGGATCATCAGCTTGTCGAGCGAGCGAAAGAGCGTCGACACGGCGCCCGCCATGAGGATGGGACCGCCGATGCCGATCAGCCGGCGCATCTCGGCCGGGTGCCAGGCCCAGCGAAGTTCCGCTGCCGCGTGGCGTTGCAGGTAGACCAGCGAACCGAGCATCACGACCAGCGTGCCGGCCAGCAGTCCCGGCAGCCCAAAACACCAGGCGGCCGTGCAGCAGACGGCCAACGTCATCAGCCCTTCGATAATCGACAGCCGCGAAGTGACGGCAAAGGCCTGTTTTGCCCGCAGTATGGTGACGTGAAACGAAACGTAGCGGCCCAGCACGGCCAATGCGGCCACGGCGATCAGTCCCAGCGACCAGGCGCCGGCCAGGGCACCGCCGCCGGCCAGGGCAACCCACGCGCCCGCACCGACGAGAACCAGGGCATAGAGCAAGCTGGTGAGCGTGTTGACGGTAAAGGCCAAGTTCAGGCCGTGCCGTGCCTCTCGCGTATCGCCCGCTCCGGTGGCGACGTTGAACTCGCGGGCGGCCCCTTTGCTGATGCCCAGGTTGGCGTAGTTGCCGTAGCTGAGCATCAGCTTCAGGGCGCTGAAGATTCCCATGTAGGCCGGGCTGATGAACACGCGCAGCAGCAGGCTGGTGGCCGCACCCAGCAAATGGCAGACCGCCGTTGCCGAACCGACCGTCAGCCAGTCGGCGAACATCCGTCGCCAGCCGGTCAGGGGAGCGGAAATCATTGCGGCAGAGGTTCCAGGCACAGTGTCATCCCCTCTACGATTTCACTTTCACGCGAGCGGCGTTGCTCGGGCGGCCGGGCTGGAGTTGATGCCTGGCCGATGCAACGTCGAGCACCTCGTCGGCAATACGCACGATCGACGACACGTCGAAGCGGGCAAACACGTTGGGATCCGGGCCGGCCGGGGGTCGCCAACCTTCGACCAGCACCCGGGCAAGCAGTGGCTGGAGTTCGGCCTCGGTTCGTGCCGTCGCCAACATCCCCCATTCGTCATGCGGGAGAAGATCGTTCGAGCCGGACGGCAACAACTGAATCACCGGCACGCCGGCCGCCGCTGCCTCGACGCCGGCGCTGGAGCCGCAACTGAGCACGCAGGCGACCATGCCGAGCCACTTCTGAAACGGTTGGTTTTTGACCACCTGGACATTAAGTCGAGGGAAGTCGGCCCGAAGTTCCCGAACCACCGGGTCGTCGGGGCAACGGGGATGGAGCTTGACGATCAACTCCGCGCCGGCAATCCCGGCAACGGTTGAAAACGCGGTTCGGAGCATTTCGGCGTAGCTGCGGCCGGTCATCTGCAGAGCCACCGCGTCGGGTCGACCGTCCCGCGGCGGAACCGAGGTCAGCATGAGGATCCGTGGGCGATTGCCCTCCAAAACCACGCTCTGGCGAGCGTAGCTACACGTTGGCCCGGTAATGCGAATCTGCTCCGGCGGCACACCCCAGCGGATCAGTTGTTCTCGTGACGACCGGCCCCAGGCGAGCACCCGGTCGGCCGCCGGCGGGGCGAATCCGAACCGGCAGCACGGCACGCCGTGCTGCACAACCAGCGAGCCAATGGCGTGTCGGCGGCCGACGGCCACGGCAGCCCGGGCCATCGGCGTGGCGTCTTCGTCCAGCACCAGGGCATCGGGTTTCACGCGGCGGAAGTGTTCGTCCATTTGTTCGATCAGCCGGGTCTGGCGCCGCCCGTGTGTTTGCGTGCGCTGGCAAAGCCAACGTTCGACCGGCGCGGCCAGGTTTACGCCGCGGCAATGAAGCCGCCGGGGCACCTCGACCGAAAGGCGGTTCTCGCGTCCCAGGTTCGAGTCGCAGACCAGTTGTCGCACACCGGTCGACTGCCAACGCGCCCAGGACCTGAAGGCGAACCGGTCGTAGAGCCACCAGAGGTTGCAACCGCGAGCGAGCAACTCCCGGCAGAGCGGATCCAACAGGCGAGGATTGCCGCAGAGCACCACGCGCGGCGTCCCGCCGCGATCGGGCGGCGGCGCGAGCAGGTTCGTTAATCGCCCGGCCCAACGTCGCCAGGGTGCATTAGGGGGAAAACCGCCACGACCGCCGGATCGGTCGTCCACCCATCGCACGCGGAGAGTTGCCCCGGCGGCCAGGCAGAGCCGCGAGAGCACGTCGGCGTAATCCTCATCGTGCTCCTCGGCAGTCAACTCAACGCATTCGTTCGGTTGCAGCGGGCGGATTTCAGTGAAGAAGGCCACCACTCTGAGCAACTTCACCAGGTAGTATCGCAAGGCGAGGGCGTTGAGATAGGCGGGCGAGATGCCGCCCGCCCCCAATAGGTCGGAGAACTCGGCCGCCTGCCGATCGATCCACTCGAAACCCCCGTCGATGGAGTCGTCCAGCGAAGATCGCGCAAGCGATTGCGTATCGTCGGGCCACGATCCCTCGATCAATATGGCGGTGTCCTTGGAGCTAAGCTTGCGATTTACCAACTGGCGGCGAGCGAAGACCCAAAGCGGCATCGTGGCGTTCCTCTTTATCCGGCCGCGGCGACTCGGACCGGTGTGCCGATCACCTCGACCAGCTCCTCGAACCGTGCCACGTGGACGTCGGCGCGGGCGTCGGCATCGTAGTTGAAGGCGATCGTTCGCATCCCCACATCGGCCGCGCCGGCCAGTTGTGCCGTGTCGTGACCAACGAAGGCGACCTGTTCGGCGGGCAGGTTCATCGCACGCAGCGAAGTCAGGTAGCAGGCCGGATCGGGCATCGTTCGCCCCAGGTCGATCGAAGAAACGATGCTGCAGAGGAGCCTGTCTAGCGACACCCGCTGGAGTTGTTCGCTCAGCCGCTCGGCCGGATGTTCAGAATCGGCGAGCACGGCCAAGGACAACCCCGACTGATGGAGTCGCGTCAGCGTGGACTTCACCCCCGGCAGAGGGCGCAGCGTGCCTTGCAGTTCGCGCCGGCGGGTCAGGCAGGCCGCCAAGAGTTCTTCGATCTGCGGGCGCGAGAGTCCGGCTGCAAAGAGAAACGCCTCGAATGCGTCACGGAATTCTCTCTGCCCGCGGTGAACGTCTACCAGGAAATCGCGATCCCAGATGCGAAAGAAGCTGTGATAACTGGTATGCAGGCCGACGTGAGAGAGTAATCTCAGCACCCATCGGCGCCAGACCGTGTTGTCGTAAAGCACGTTGCACATATCGAACAACACGCCGCGGATAGGGCCCGGCAGGGGTGTCGGACGCAACGCAACGCCGTCGATCACAACGCCATCGGCCACAACGGTGGGGCCGGCCGGACGGCCGGCGAAGGGGAGCTTCCTGCTCATCGCTTACTCGAATCCTTTCGATCGTTACTCCCTGTCGTCGCGCGAAAGTGAGCTACCCTTCCGCGCAGACGCGGTTGAGGTGCGCCATCCGCTTTCGCAACGCCGGTTGGTGATCCAATAGATCGGCAATCCGTTGCCAATCGAGTGCCTCGGGGCCCAACGCATCATAGATCGTCAGGGCATGTTCCCAATCTTCCTCCATGTCGACCGTCAGACGGATGTCCTCGCGGTCGAGTTCCGGCGGGGCGGGGATCAGCCGGATATTGAACTTCTCGGGGTGAGAGTACAGATATCGGGTAACGTGCTCCCGATCGGCCGCAGTCTTCGCCGACCGGACCGCCTTGCGCAGCGCGGCGGCGCGGAACCATTCGGCGCAGATCCCCAGCGGGGAGAGGATTGCCGGGCGGCCGTCCCGGCAACAGTAGCTGGCGTAATCGCAATTCGACTCCGACTCGGCCGAGGTTATCAGGCGGTCTATCAATCCCGGATCGATAAACGGGTTGTCACCCTGAACGCGGACCACCGCTTCGGTGGAGTATTCCTCCAACGCCCGGCCAAAACGACGCAACGCATCGGGTTGCTCGCTCAGAAGAACCGGCACGTCGGCCGGCACCAACTCGCTGACGAAGGCGTGTTCTTCCCGGTTGCAAGCAACCACTATTACGCCATCGAGTCGGGCACAGTCGGTTACTCGGCGAACCACCCATTCCAGCAGCGATCGGCTTCCCAGTCTCCGGTTGACCAGGCAGCGAGAATCACGCGAACCGAAACACGCCTGGACGATTCCTAGTGTCTTCAACATTGCCTCATCCTTGATCTACCAGGCCAGCCGTGAAGGATTCCATAAACGTGGCGTTAAGCCGCAGCCATATTACAGATTGACGAGTTACTCCCGATCCGCCGACAGGCCTTCAAGCAGAAAGCCAAAGACCCTAGCAGAACAGAGATACAGCAGTTTATCACGGCCCGTCGAGCCGAGTCAAGACGAAGAACGTTCAACGCACAAGTCGGCAGCTTGCAGTGCTAGCAGCAAACGGTTTCTCGTTCATCGGCCGCAGCGGAATTCGCTAGAATTCCGTGTTGGAGAACGACACTCTCCGGTCCATTTTCGAGACCGGACCGCAACAGGATGCACTCCAACGATGCTTCACCGGTCGGGCGGCCCCGTTTCGAAGAACCGTGTCGGTGGTCTCGGGGCGGCGTGACGGTAGGTGAAGTAGGTGAAACAGACGAATGCGAAGAACCCAAACATTGCTGAGGTCATCCGAAGTTCGCGGGATTCGAACCGCACGACTTCCTGCGCCGTTAATGTCCTGATGTACCGCTCCCGATCGTCTCCCTCCCAATCCTGTCTTATTCCTGCAACGTGGTCGTTGTAGCCTTCTGCCACGACGGTACCTACGACGTAGAGGGCTAGCGCGCCAATCAGCAGGACCGTCCATATCGGAACCGAACCGCAGAACCTGGGCGGGTGCGCCATGATCGCGTCGCGGTATTCGCACAACGCCTCCTCGCTCACGCGTTTCATTCGAGCAAGTTCGTAGCAAACGCCAGCCATGATGGTTCCCAACATGGCCAAGAACAGAACCAACACCGCGACGAGGATCGGCCATGCTTGCCGCTCGGAGATGGGCAGTCCATCAATGAACGTCGCAACGTGAGCGCCGGCATTGAGCAGGAAAACAACCAGCGCTACGACGGCGATCATTCTAGATATCATTCTCTTCGCCCCCCGGTGACTTCGCCAACGACTTGCGTTTCAGGGCAACCAGATATCGGACGACTTGTTCGGCAAATTCGCGGTCAACGGAGACAGTGTTCATGGGGAAGTCCGCTCGCACTTCGTCGGAGTGAGATCCAACGTCCACGTCGCGTGCTCCCATCGCGAACAGAGCCTCGATTTCCGCCTTGCGCGCCGGGTCATGGACCGGCTTGCCGTTCACGCCGGGGTTGATCTCAAATGTGCTCGGTAGCGACATTTCTTCCGACGGGATATCGATCCAGACGGCAACGGAACCCCAGGCCAGAGAGTCCGCGTGATAGAGCTCCCCATCTATCTCACCCATGAACGCCGTGAACTCGTCCTCCGCGACCTCATCGCCCGATAGTCTCGCGGACAGGTAGTCGTGGACCAGCACAAGCGGTCCGGTTCCGCCGGCACGGGCGTATCCGGTGCCGTCCATCCGCTTGGCCAGATCCTGAGCGATGCTCACCAGCAGGCGTGGGTCCGGAGGATTGGTGTTATTGTGCGAGAAGAACAGTGCCGTGCGTCGATACCATCCATCGCACTCGACCCAGATACCCATTCGCCAGGCCATCAACCGGCGGACACGATGCGCGGGCCGCGAGCATCGGCCGATCCCCCATTTGCCGCTCCACCCGCGCAGGCGCCGGCGATCGAGCATGATCATGGCCTTGCCGGGCAGCAAGTAGCGTACGCCGTCGGGCAACTCCTCGACCGCGACGTCGTCCGGCAGCGGCACGTCAGTCTCCAGCCGCGTCCACTTGACCGGCGTCGCTTTGTCTGCTTTGGGGACCGGCGTCGCTTCGTCTGCTTTGGGGAGTCGATCCAATTGGAAGGCGTACGCGCTCGGAATTCCCGCCAGGTGAGTCACCGTCACTTCGCTGCCCACGGGATAGGCATCCTGGGGATTCACCCGCAGCCGGCGGTTGATGAAGTGGTGGACATCGCCGGCCAGCGGGTCCTGCCACTGCGCTTCGATGATCCAGCGAGACTGATCGCCGACCCGCGTCGACGTATTCCGTCGCACAGCGGTCACGCGAGCCGTCAGCGAGATGCGCGTTCGTCGAATGTACTGCCGCCGGAGCCACGACACGAGGCATCGCACTAGCAATGCCATTCCTATGCCAAAGCACGGAGTGGCAAGAAGCAGCCACCCGCAGCCTACAATGCACCCCATGATGCTCTCGTCTTGAACCCCGATGATGAGGCACACACCGCCCGCCCCGGCAAACGCCCCGACGGCGGTGAGGAAAGCACCGACCATTGCCTGCAATCTCTGCGGGCTCATAACGGCCTCGACGATGGCGGGTAGAAGATCGGCGAAACGATGCCCGGAAGGCATCCCGCGGCGGCAGAAACTGCCCGGCGACCGTGCAACCGGTAGACCGTATCGATCTCGGTCACGTCGAGGTTGCTCATGGGCATGGCCCTCAATAGAGATGGCAACGCCCACGATTATAGCGGCTCGGTGACGCTGGAGGAGCCCCCAAATGCGGAAATCGAAGACAAAGCCCGATTGCCGCCACATCGCGTTTTGGAAAACCCGGGGGATCTGGAGCATCCGAAGAATATCCGGTCCGACTTGTTGGGACAATGGGTCGCTTGTCGGCTACCCATCCCGTAATAAGGTGCTATTTCTGGTACGTTATCCGGTTATGCGTGCGGTGACGAGACCGCAACCAAGGGAGGGTTGCCTCCGAAAAACCGGAACGAGGCTTATCGCAATCGATTTTGACAAGGAACTGGCCAGACCGTTTCCCCGCATGGTATTATTGTGAATAGTCGAGGCCGCCTGAAATAGACCGATAACGGCCGAAGGAGCATACGAGTGGAGAAGCCCGAGACGCCTGAGAAACCCGAACCGGACCCCAAACCCCCCGAACGGAGAATGCAGCCGTTTGGCGGAAACACGGTATGGTATCTGCTCGCCTTTGTGGCAGGGATGCTCCTGTTGGTCACCCTGATGCAGAAAGAGACCACCGTCGAAGTTCGCTACGGCGAGTTGGTGCAACTGATTAAGCAGGGCTCTCCCCAGCGAAATCCCGACGCCGCGATAGAAGTCGAACGGGGATCGAAAGACAAGCCGGAAACCGTGCGCTTCTCGAACCTGGCCGATCTGAAGATCGGTCTGCATCGGGTCACCGGAACCGTAACGCGACAGGTCCTCAAACCGGTTGCCGGCGAACCGCAGCCGGATACCAAGTTCCGCACCGGGCGGCTCGGGCTCCAAGACGACAACAACGAATTGCTCAAGTTGGCGATGGACAGCGGGTTCGAGGACGTCCGCGGAGACACGGCCCCCAGCAGTTGGCAGGCATTCTTGCCGACGATCGTGTTGTTGGTAATGCTGGTCTTGATCTTCGTGATCATGATGCGGCGGCTTGGCGGGGCCGGGTCGGCAATGGCCTTCGGCCGCTCGCGCGGAAAACTCTACGCCCAGGAAGAGATCGGCTCAACCTTCGAAAACGTGGCCGGCATCGACGAGGCCGTCGACGAGCTTCGCGAGGTGGTCGACTTTCTCAAGACACCCGAAAAGTACCAGGTACTCGGCGGACGCATTCCCCGGGGCGTGCTGTTGGTCGGGCCGCCCGGCACCGGAAAGACGCTGTTGGCCAAGGCGGTTGCCGGTGAGGCGGGCGTGCCTTTTTTCAGCATCTCGGGGTCGGATTTCGTCGAAATGTTCGTCGGCGTCGGCGCCGCCCGCGTGAGAGACATGTTTCAACAGGCACAGGCCAAGGCGCCCTGTATCGTCTTCATCGACGAACTCGACGCCTTGGGGAAGACCCGCGGATCCAGCGTCGTCGGCGGCCACGACGAACGGGAACAAACGCTCAACGCGTTGCTGGTCGAAATGGACGGCTTCACCAGCAACAACGGCGTGATCGTGATGGCGGCCACCAACCGCCCGGAAACGCTCGATCCGGCCCTGCTTCGCCCCGGCCGCTTCGATCGAAACGTGCTGGTCGATCGACCCGATATCCGCGGACGCGAGAAGATCCTGGAAGTCCACATAAAGGACGTCAAGGTCGACGAATCGGTGGATCTGAAGAAGGTGGCCGCGATTACCTCGGGATTCGTCGGCGCCGATCTGGCCAACCTGGTGAACGAAGCCGCCCTGCTGGCCGCCCGCGAAAACAAGCCGGCCGTCACCATGCAGGAATTCTCCGAAGGCGTGGAACGGGTAACGGCGGGGCTCGAGAAGCGACAGCGAGTCATCCACGAAGACGAGAAGCAGCGGATCGCCTTTCACGAAAGCGCGCACGCCCTGGTCGCTTGCAGTTTGCCCAACACCGATCCGGTCCACAAAGTCTCGATCATCCCCCGTGGTTTTGCCGCGCTGGGCTACACCATGCAACGGCCCGAGGGCGACCGCTACCTGGTCACGCAGGCCGAGTTGGAGAACCGAGTCCAGGTGTTGCTTGCCGGAACGGTGGGCGAGGAAATGATCTTCGACGACGTATCGACCGGCGCGCAGAACGATCTGGAAAGGGCAACCGAGATCGCCCGGAGCATGGTGATGGAATACGGCATGAGCCGGCTGGGCCGAGTGAACTATCGCGAGAGCGGCCGCTCGCCTTTCCTCAACGGCGCCGACGTGCCTCGCGAACACGGCTACAGCGAACACACCGCCCGTGAAATCGACGAAGAGATCAAACACATCATCGACGAATCGTTGGAAAAAGCCCGCCGCATTCTCCACTCGCGCCGGGAGGCCCTGGTGGCATTGTCGGAGCGGCTGATCGAGAAAGAGGTGATGGGAGCCGACGAACTGAAGGCGGTCATTGAGGAGAGTTCACCCCGTTGGATGATTGTCCCCGGCACCGAAGAGACCGCCAAGCGGCCGGCATCGGAGGAACGCGAGATGCCCGAATCGGACGCGGCTGCGGGCGGATAGACATTACCCCGGCCAGTTGTAGGCACGCTGCAACGCTTTATGCACTGTGCCGGTGAGTTGGCGGAGGGTGACCGGTTTCGACAACACCGAGAACGCCCTTGCCAGCCGGGCCTCCTCAATGATCAGGTCGTCTAGCTCGGCCGAGAGCAGGATGCACGGCAGCCTTGCGCGAATTCGCTTCACCAGCCTAAGCGTTTCCAGTCCGGTCAGTTTCGGCATGTGCATATCGAGCAGCACCAGGTGTACTTCCTGGCTGCGAACGACATGCAACGCCTCTTCGCCGTCACCCGCAAGAACGGTACGGAACCCCTTGGGCTCGAAGACCCCCTGGAGCGTCTCGCGAAAATCCGCGTCGTCGTCGGTAATCAGCAGTAATGGAGCTTCGACCAACATGACCTTATTGCCTCGCGGAAAGGTTTCCGCACCCACGGCAGTGCAACTCAGATACCATCGACGCCGAGTTTTCAGATTGATCCAGCCTGGTAAACCTTAACTACTGTCTACAGGGTATCTTACAACACGATTGGGTTCTTCGCTATAGGGAATCTGGGGTATTTTGGGAGACCGCAGTGGCAGAACCCCACCCGCGAACCTGCCATTTCGACAGAATTGCGGCCCATAGTCGTTGTTCGCTCCGCGAACAAGCGCTCAGCACGCTACTGACTCCAATCATCGGTCCGAAACGGCGAGGCCGGCAGGTCGGCCTTGTTGTAGAGGTTGCAGTCGGGATTGGAACTCCAGCCGTAACGGACCGCTGCCGGATCCTTGACCTCGGAACTGGAGACGACGACCGCCGCGCCGTCGATTCGGGCCTCCGCCCAGACAAACTGCTTGTCGGCCCCCGCGATGGCGAATCCCTTCAGCTTGTCGCCCTTGGCCGCCAGCCCGTCGCCGACGTGGTCGAAATCGACAACGATCTTGTCGCCCTGCTTGCTCATCGACTTGTACAGCGGACCGCAGCGTACGATATCCTTTCCGTAGGTATCGGCCAGGGCCCAAATGGCCAGCCGCTTGCCGACGTCCTGCTTGTTCTTGGGGTGAATGTTCCCGGCTTCGCCGATGTCGATGGTCACGGCCATGCCCGTGTTGGGGACCTTCAGCGTCTTGAACATCTCTTCCTGAATGGTCACCCATCCGCTCGGTTCCGATGGTTGTTTCTGCGGGTCGCGGAAGTTGGGCAACTGTACCCATTCGAAGGGGAAATCGCCTTGATCCCACACGCGGCGCCAGTTGCCGATCATCATGGCAAGTTGCATCCCATAGAGGCTCGGGTCGTACCGGCCCGCGTTGCTTTCACCCTGATACCAGATGGCCCCGCGAATGGCATACGGGACCAGCGGGGCGATCATGCCGTTATAGAGGTTGGCCGGGCGGTGAGGATTCAGCTTGGGGTCTACCGGCGGTCGGGGCTTCCGCGGCGGCGTCTTGCCCGCGGCCTTGGCCCGCTTGACCCTCTCCTGCCAGGCGGCCAGTTGCTTGTCGAAATTGGCCTTCGCTTCCGCGGCATTGTAGGCGGCGAGTTTCTCTTTCCACTCGTCCAGCAGTGGCTTGAGCTTCGGTTCCTTCTGTTGGCACTTCCCGCACGTCCAGGCCTGGACCGGAGTGCCGCCCCACGACGAGTTGATCAACCCGACGGGCACGCCGAGTTCTTTGTGCAACTCGCGGCCGAAGAAATAGGCGGTGGCCGAGAAACTGCCGACCGTCTCTCCGCCGCACACGAGCCAGGCGCCCGCGCATCGGTCTTGGGGTGTTTCGGCGGGGGTTCGATTGACGGTCATCATGCGGATCTTCGGCAGCTTGGCGGCGGCTTTTTCCTGCTCGAAGTTCAGGCAACCGCCGACCGTCATGGCCATGTTCGACTGGCCCGAGCACAGCCACACCTCGCCGATGAGGACATCGGCGACTTCGATTTCGTTGTTGCCCTTCACGTTTATTACGTGCGGCCCGCCGGCTTTCATGGCGTCGAGTTCCACCGACCACTTGCCGTCCTTATCGGCGGTTGTCGTCTTGGTCTGGTCACCCAGCACGACGGTGATCTTTTCGCCTGGATCGGCCCAACCCCAGACGGGCAAGCCGATGTCGCATTGCAGAACCGCGTGGTCGGAAAACATGGAAGGCAGTTCCACGTCGGCCGAAGCCATTGATGCGACCAATGCCCAGAACAACAGACCGATGACACTTCTGACCGATAGCTCTCTGCACATCTCTTCAACTCCTTGTAGCAGGTGCATGGACGGGGTAACCGACGATCATCATACCGGTCACGGTTCTGGTGTGCAACTCGACTTGGCGGCGAGCGGCGGATGTGTTCTGACTTCCTCGTTTAACCCTACTTGTCGCCCGGAGGCTCGATTACCAGTAGCAAGACCACCACGCCGAGGCTTCGCGTGATCCATCCGAAAAGGAAGATACACCGATAGAAATCGAACTCGGCACCGCCGAACAGCGTGATCGTGCTCTCGGCGAAGCGGTCCAGCAGCAGGCCGCCGACGATCGTGCTCGCCGCGTAGCACAATCCGGTTACCGTGAAATACAGCGCGATATACGGCGTGTTCGATCGGCCGGGCGAAAGCTTCAACATCAGGTTCGGCAGACAGACGTTCAAGCCGGCGTAGGCAATCCAAACCAACCAGGCGGCGGCAAACCACCAGCGGGTCTCCGGCGTGGACAGAAAATAGAACAACGGCCCCGCGGCGACCAGCAACAGGCAGACCATCATCACCGGGCGGTTACCGTGGCGGTCGGCCCTTCGACCCAACCAAGGGCTGATGCTCAACTGGCCGCCGCGCATGAAAGTCTGCAACGCCAGCATCGTGAACAGCCCGATCCCCAACACGCGTGCCGGGAAAATGTTCTGGGCCGATTGCGTCACGCCGTTGAAGAACGAGAAGTAGCAGCCGAAAACCAGCAGCAAAAGAAATCGCCTATCGCCCAGCGGTGCGACCGTTTCCCGGAAGTTCGCGCCGCATCGCACGACTCGGCTGCGCACCGCGGCGGGCATTTTCCACAACGGTATCAAGGCGGCAATCATGAACAAGGACCCCAACCCGGCGGAAATCGCGTAGGCAATCCACCATTGCGGCCGAGGATGCGTCTGCTTCCACCACCAGGCGAACAACCCGCTGGCCAGCATGGCGACTGCCGTGGCGGCGACCATCCAACGCTCGCGGCGTCCGAGGAAGCGGCCGCGGATTCGCAACGGCACCAGGTCGGCCAGCCACGACCACAGGGCGATTGTGCCCAGGTATTGCAGCAAGTGGTATACACACCACAGCGCGACCAGCGCACCCAACGAGGCACCGGCCGACGGAAGCCGACCGGGCGCGGCGATCAGCGGCAGGCTAAGCAACACCAGCGTGCTCAGCAGAAACGTCGCCAGGCAGAATCGGCGGCGATCGATCAGCCGGCCGATCATCGCGGGGGCCCCCATCCGCAACACGCCCACCACGTGCCGTGCGGCCAGGATCAGGCTAATGCCCAGGCCGATCCGTCCGGCGCCCAATTCCAGGGCCAGATAAACAACCAGCGTGGTGCTGGCCAGTCCGTTGCCGATCGACCAGATAGCCCCATTCCAATAGGCCAACCGGCGTGCGCGGCGGCGCTGGAAGATGCTGAGCGGCTTGTCGGCCACGTCGGGCATGTTTCTGTTACACGGCGCGGCACGGCCGCAATCAAAGGAGGGTTCGAAATCGTCGTGGTTCGCTCCGCGAACCAGCATTTTGTCCGCGGAGCGAACAAGTACTATGGGAGGGTTCAGGGTTAGTAGTACAAAGTGCTACCCGGCCAATGTTCATTTGTGTATCATAACAGCAGTTGCGTAGGAAACCAAGAACTGGGAAGTTTGCCACAACCGATTTCAAGGGCACACCGATGGCCAACCGCGACAACCACTACGAATCGGCTTTCGAGGCGTTCATTCGCAGCCGCGGCGTGCCGTACGTGGCCGTGGACGAAGCCAAGCGGAGCTTGCTCTCGGACGGGGCCTCGATCAAGAGCCTCGACTTCATCGTTTCCTCGCCCGGCGACGCGACCTGGCTGGTCGACGTCAAGGGCCGGCGGTTTCCCAGCGGCGACGAACAAAAACAGTACTGGAAGAACTGGTCGACCAGGGACGATCTGGAGAGCCTTGCCCAATGGGAAGGGCTGTTCGGCGCCGGATTCCACGGGCTGTTCGTGTTTGCCTACGACGTGCTGGGCGATCGGGCACCGCTGTCGGCCGAGCAGCTTTTCGAACACCGCAACCGGCTCTACGGTTTCGTGGCCGTGCGGCTTTCCGACTACGCGTCATACGCCCGACAAATCTCGCCGGCCTGGGACACCGTAGCCATGCCAACGGCCGAGTTTCGCCGCCTGGCCCGACCGCTGGCCGAACTGCTGGGCGTGAAGTAGTTTGGCAACTAATCGAGCAATCGAGCCGGCCCACCTCCTGCTCCGCCCTCTCCGCCGCCTAACGGCGTTTCGGGCTATGCAGTCGATCCAGCCGGAGCGAGTGATGGGTGCCGGGGCCGTTCCAAATACGGTCATTTCTTGCGATATCCCGAAATATGGAGCAGATCACGAGACCACAGCGAGGGCCAGACTTGCGGATCGTCTTGTTCGTTTCACCGATCCGTGCGGTGTTGTGTCTTGCCCCCTGTGCTTCCGCCGTCGCAAAGCATAGCCAAGCAGGCCGAGAGCAGCAACGCCAACAAGGCTGATGGGCTGATGGTAGATCGCTCGGGAACACTCTCGAACATATATACGGCGCACGAATATCCCGGCAGGTACCGGCGATACTCTCCGATCAAGATGTCGTTGCCGTCGGTGCCATCGAAAACGTACAACGATCCTGCATTGCCCACACCGTTCGGGTCATCATATTTCACCCCGACTACAATTCGCCTGGCGACCGACGGTGGCAACTCGGGTCGCTCAGTGCGGTCGAGAGTTGTTGCAGACCTTTTCAAGCCTCCCGCCGCTTCCTTGCCAGCAGCCAAGCGAGTCCAAGCAGGCTGCCGGCACACGTGACCAGCAGAATCAAGGAAGAGGGCTCCGGCACGACTTGATAGGAGAACTGGAAGTTGTCGAACTGCACACGCGAAGGACCTGGCCCGTAATAGTCGTCATCTTTCACCTTGAGCGTGATCAAGAAATCGGTCAGGTGGAGCGTTGCTGAGTGCAGGAAAATGTCGTCTACGTAGGCGCCGATCACCTTGGCATGAGCGTCGTATTGGAGTTCAAGGCGATGCCACGTCGTTCTTTCGTTTCCGAATGAACCACGACAGTACTTGGCTCCATAGAAGTCGTCGTTGCTGTACCAGACATTGTACCGGTCATTATCCCACAGATAGACTCCAAAACGGTGAACACCGGAGACGCCCAAGGGAGCCTGTCTTGCGTAGAGCCACGCCATCGCGTTGCCTTGCGGAAGGAGGAAGTCGACGCTGGCGGTGAAGTTCCCCAGCGGAAGGGAAACCGCGCTAACCAACTGTGCATCGCTATGGTCCGAAGGGGCCACCGGGACGTCAATCGTCAGCACACCACCGCCTTGCGTGATCGTTGCACCTGGAATCTCCACGTTGTCCTCTATCCAGAATGGGTCGAGGGTCGCGCCTGAGAAGTCGTCTGAATACTCCATGAAGTCGGCGCTCACCAGCGACGTCAGAAGCATGATTGACAACAAGGGCGAAGACACCGTTATCGCCAAAGCCTCGAAGAACCCCGTGCCGCAATAGGCGCGGCCACGATGCGCTGCGTTAGACATTCCCGGTCTCCAGTCCGCAAAGAACCGATAGGAGTTTTGACACTTCCGCGCACCGCTGATTGTACTTGGAGGGACTGACCTAGTCAAGAAGGGTAACCGTTCACACCCTGGGGAGCAGTGAAGGCGCCGGTTCGCCGGCGAGGCGGGCTCTGATGGCGGCGGTGAGGTACTCGAACGTGTTACGGCGCT
>Ga0180429_10000330_pt1 | contig 42392 bp, 36 predicted proteins | sample SS_ome_FD_132428 | JGI IMG/M metagenome (GOLD analysis project Ga0180429, IMG submission 132428) | Hypersaline lake sediment archaeal communities from the Salton Sea, California, USA - SS_1_S_1 metaG | ecosystem: Environmental > Aquatic > Non-marine Saline and Alkaline > Hypersaline > Sediment ... | reverse complement strand
TCCTCGCCCTCAAGCATCGGGAAGCCCAGCGACTTGTTGAGGCGCGTGCGCGACGCGGCCTCGTCGATGAGGTCGATCGCCTTGTCGGGGAAGTTGCGGCCGGTCAGCGAGCGTTCGCCGAAGCGCACCGAGAGCTCGAGGATCGGCACCGGGATGACGACCCCGTGGTGCGCCTCGTACTTCTCGCGCAGGCCGTGGAGGATCTGCAGCGACTCCTCGGGCGACGGCTCCAGCACGATCACCGGCTGGAAGCGACGCTCCAGCGCAGCGTCCTTCTCGATGTAGCGATGGTACTCGCCGGTGGTGGTGGCGCCGACGACCTGCACCTCGCCGCGCGACAGCGGCGGCTTGAGGATGTTCGCCGCGTCGAGCGTCCCCTCGGCGCCACCGGCGCCGACCAGCGTGTGCAGCTCGTCGATGAAGGCCACGACCTTGGCGCTCTTGAGCTCCTCGATGATCTGGCGCAGGCGCTCCTCGAACTCGCCGCGGTACTTGGTGCCCGCGACCACGTTGGACAGGTCGATCGCCAGCACCCGCACGTCGGCGAGGTTGGGCGGCACGCGACCGTCGACGATCGACTGGGCCAGCCCCTCGACGATGGCGGTCTTACCGACGCCCGGCTCGCCGATGAGCACCGGGTTGTTCTTCGTGCGGCGCGAGAGGATCTGGATGACCCGCCGGATCTCCTCGGTGCGACCGATGACCGGGTCCAGCTTGCCGTCACGCGCCTCCTTCGTGAGGTCGCGCGCGTACTCGTCGAGAAACGGCGTGGCGACCGCGTCGGGAGCCTTCTTGGGATCGGCCGCGGCCAGGATGCGCCAGCGGACCGTGTCGACGTCGCGGGTCAGCTGTTGGAGGATGCGGTAGGCGACGCCGTCGCCCTCGCGGATGATCCCGAGCAGGATGTGTTCCGTGGCGATGACGTTGGAGCCGACACTGCGGGCCTCGCTGCCGGCGAGCTCCATCACCCGCCGCGCCCGCGGCGTGATGGCGGCCGTCTCGTTGCGCGGTAGGCCGTCGCCCCGCCCGACCATCTCCTCGACCTGCTGGCGGATCCCGTCCAGCGTGGCGCCGAACTCCGCCAGAACCTTGCTGGCCGTGCCGCCCTCGCGCATGAGACCGAGCAGCAGGTGCTCGGGCCCGATCATGGCGTGGCCCAGCTTCGACCCCTCCTCGCGCGCGAAGTGGAACACCAGGCGGGCGCGATCGTCGTAGCGGTTCATCGGGCCTCACCGACCCCCGCGGACCCGACGACGGTCGTGGTTCGGCGATGAGGTGCGTCAGGGACGCGCGTTGGGCGCAGTACCGGCATGGTGTATCGTACGCTGTCGGCGTGAGCGCCGTGTGGGGTCGGCGACACCGTCACCCACTCTGCGCCCCGGATCCGACAGGATCCGGCTGGGTCCGACAGGATCCGACTGGGTCCGACAGGATCCGACTGGGTCCGACAGGATCCGACTGGCCCCGACCGAGGCCGGCCGGATCCGGTTGCGGCCCGGGCGCGCGCCGTCCGAACCTCCCCGAACTAGGAGCCCCCCATGACGTTCCAGGACATGATCATGACCCTCGACCGCTTCTGGGCGTCGCGTGGCTGCGTCATCGCGCAGCCGCACGACACCGAGGTCGGGGCTGGCACCTTCTACCCGACCACCTTCCTGCGGGCCCTGGGGCTCCAGCCGTGGCGCGTTGCCGGGGTCGCCCCGAGCCGCCGCCCCGCGGACGGGCGCTACGGCGACAACCCCTACCGCTTCCAGTACTACTACCAGTACCAGGTCGTGCTGAAACCGTCGCCCGCCGACGTTCAGGAACAGTACCTGGCCTCGCTGCGCGAGCTCGGGATCGACCCGCTGGCCCACGACCTGCGCTTCGTCGAGGACAACTGGGAGTCGCCGACGTTGGGCGCCTGGGGACTCGGCTGGGAGGTCTGGCTCGACGGCATGGAGATCACCCAGTTCACCTACTTCCAACAGGTCGGCGGCCAGGACTGCCGACCGGTCAGCGTCGAGTTGACCTACGGCCTCGAGCGCCTGGCCATGTACTTGCAGGGCGTCGAGCACGCCTTCGACGTCGTCGTCACGCCGGGCACCACGATCGGCGACCTGCGCCGCGACTTCGAGCGCCAGCACTGCCGCTACAACTTCGAGCTCGCGGACACGGAGTTGCAGCGGCTGCTGTTCGACCGCTTCGAGGCCGAGGCGCTGCGCCTGCTCGACGCCGACGTCGTGCACCCGGCCTACGAGTTCGTGTTGCGCAGCTCCCACGCCTTCAACCTGCTCGACGCCCGTGGGGTGTTGTCGCACACCGAGCGCCAGGCGTACGTGCAGCGCGTGCGGAAGCTCGCCGAGGCCAGTGCACGCGGATACCTGCGGCTCATCGAGCCAGCGGAACCGACCGGGTCCGACGAGCCGGCCGTACCTGCCGGGGCGGTGGCCTGATGCCCCGCCTGCTGTTCGAGATCGGGACCGAGGAGCTTCCCTCCTGGTACGTCGGGCCCGCCGCCGCGGCGCTCGCCGAGGGCCTGACGGCGCGGCTGGCAGATCTGCGGCTGAGCCACGGCACCGTCCGCAGCTTCGCCACACCGAGGCGGCTCGCGGCGCTGGTCGATGACGTCGCCGCCCGGAGCGATCGTCGGGTCGAGGTCCGGCGGGGGCCGGCGGCGACGGCGGCGTTCGATGCCGCTGGCAAGCCGACGCGGGCCGCCGCCGGGTTCGCGGCCTCGGCGGGGGTGCGGCCGGACGAGCTCGAGATCGACGAGACCCCGAAGGGGCGCTACGTGGTCGCGCGCCGCGAGGTCGGCGGCGAGGACGCCGCCGAGCTGTTGCCGGATACCCTCGCGGCGCTCGTCGTCGGCCTGCCGGCGCCGCGCAAGATGCGCTGGGGCGAGATCGAGACCCCGTTCGTGCGGCCGATCTCGTGGCTGACCGCCCTGTGGGACGACCGCGTGTTGCCCGTGGCGGTCGCCGGTCTGGAGGCTGGCCGCACCACCCGCGGGCACCGCTTCCTGCACCCCGACCCGGTGGAACTCGACGACGCCGGTCAGTACGCGTCCGCGTTGCTGGCGGCCGACGTCGTCGCCGATCGGGACGCTCGTGCCGAGGCCGTGCGGGCTGCGGTCGCCCAGGCTGCGGCGTCCCAGGGCGGTGAGGCGGACGCCGCGGAGGCGCTCATCGAGGAGGTCGTCGACCTCGTCGAACGGCCCTTCGCGTTGCTCGGATCGATCGACGAGGCGTACCTTGAGCTCCCGGACGAGGCGCTGACCACCGTGATGATCCATCACCAGCGCTTCGTGCCCGTGCGTGACGCCGAGGGGCGCCTGCTGCCGCGCTTCGTGGCGGTCGCCAACCACCGTGTGCCGGACGAGGCGCTGGTGCGCGGCGGCTACGAGCGGGTGCTCGCCGGTCGCCTGCACGACGCCCGCTTCTTCTGGCAGGCCGACCGCCGCAAGAGCCTGGCGCAGCACGCTTGGTCGCTCTCGGGCATCGGGTTCCAGAAGGAGCTCGGCAGCATGGCCGACAAGGTGACGCGCGTCGGCGTCGGTGCGTTCGCCGTCGCGAGGCTGCTCGGCATCTCCGACGCCGAGCAGCACACGCTGGAGCGCGCCCTGCCGCTCTTCCGCGCCGACCTCGCGAGCGAGATGGTGGGCGAGCTGCCGGAACTCGAGGGGACGATGGCGCGCGCCTACGCGGCTGCCGACGGCCTGCCGGCCGAAGTGGCGGTGGCGCTGGAGGACGGCGTGCTGCCACGCGGCCCGCACGATGCGCTGCCGGCGACGCGGGTGGGGGCCGTGCTGGCCGTCAGCGATCGGCTCGACAAGCTGCTCGGCTTCTTCGCGCTGGGCAAGCGCCCCACCGGATCCGCCGATCCCTTCGCGCTGCGGCGCGACGCCGTCGCGGTGGCCCGCGTGCTTTCGGCCCAGGGCTGGCGGGTGGCGCTCGAGGACCTGGTGACGGCCGTTGCCGAGGGCTACCAGGGGAGTTCCGTCGCCGTCGACGCCGGGATCATCGACGATGTCGTCACCTTCGTGTGGGACCGGGTGGCAGCGCTGCTGGCCGAGGAGGGCCTCGACACGCCGACGGTGCGTGCCGCCGTCCTGGGCAGCCGCGCCGTCGTCGGCGCCGCCCGTCGCGGCCACCTGCTGCAGGCCCTGGCCGCCCTGCCCGCCTTCGCCGAGATGCTCACCCTCTACAAGCGCGCCGCCAACCTCGCCGAACGCGCCCCGCGAGGCGTCGAGGCCGATCCCAAGCTCTTCGCCGAAGCGATCGAGGCGGAGTTGTTCGCCGCCCTCCCGCCCGCGCGGGTGGGGGTGGAGCGGTTGCTCGAGGCGATGCACGTCCAGCTGCCGGCCTGGGATCTGGGGACCGGTCCCACGGGCGGCATTGCCGGCCTCGACGCGCTCGCGGCCGAGGTCCTGCAGTTGAAGGCGCCGCTCGATGCCTTCCTCGACGGCGTCATGGTCATGGTCGAGGACGAGGCGGTCCGGGCGAATCGTCTGGCCCTGCTGGCGGCCGTGGCGGCGACGCCGCGCGAGCTCGGCGCGCTGGAGCATCTCAGCGGCTGATGCTGCCGCCCGCGGCGGCCGGCCAGGCAGCGGTGCTTGCGAGCACGACGACGCCCCGGGGCAGATGCCCCGGGGCGTCGTCGTTGTGGTGCCGAAGGTGGGACTTGAACCCACACGACCTCACGGCCACACGACCCTGAATCGTGCGCGTCTACCAGTTCCGCCACTTCGGCATGGCCTCGCTCACCGCGAACGGCGTCACCGCGTCAGGGGCGCGGCGCGAACGAGAGTCTACCCGAGCGGACGAGGCCGTCGCAAGCCCCTGGTCGGGTTCGGTTCGCCTGACCCGCGGCCGCTCGTCAGCCGAGGAAGCGGCCGTTACGCTGGAACGGCTCGCCGTCCAGCAGTAGCTCGCCGCCCCGGCGAAGGTCCGTGATGAGATCCCAATGGATGGCGCTGCGGTTGCGGCCACCGCTCTCCGGGTAACTGCGGCCGAGCGCCAGGTGCACCGTGCCGCCGATCTTCTCGTCGTAGAGGGTGTTGAGGATGGACCGGGTGATGCGCTCGTTGGTGCCGATGCCGAGCTCGCCGAGGTAGCGGGCGCCGGGATCGGTGTCGAGTCGCGCCAGCAGCAGGTCCTCGCCCTCGTCGGCGCTGGCCTCGACGACCCGCCCCGCCTCGAAGCGGAGCCGCACGCCACGCACGACCACGCCGCCGACGCTGCTCGGCAGGTCGAAGGCGATGACGCCCTCGGCACTGTCCTCGATCGGTCCAGTGAAGACCTCGCCGGAGGGCATGTTGCGGCGGCCGTCGGAGTTGATCCAGGTGCGGTCCTTCACCGACAGCCGCAGGTCGGTACCGGGCCCGCGCAGCCGTACCTCGTCCGCCCGCGCGAGGCGCTCGATGAGGCGCGCCTGCAGCGACCGCAGCTCGCCCCAGCGCGCGACCGGGTCGTCGTCGAAGAGGAACATCGCGCCGTAGACGAAGCGCTCGAAGTCGTCCAGGCTCATGCCGGCGTCCTGCGCGGCGGCGTCGGTGGGGTAGAGCGTGCCGACCCAGCGCGTGCGCGACATCATGACTTCCTGGACGGGCTGCAGCTGCCGGGCGAGGCGCCCGAGGCGCCCCTTGTCGACGGCCTGGAGGGCCCGCGAGTTCGTCGGGGCCGCCACCCGGATGCGCGCGTCGAGACGCCGCGCCTCGTCGAGTTCGATCACCGGCTCGGCGTCGAAGTAGGCATCCGGCGCCAACTCGAGTACGTCCTCGACGACCTGCGGGTAGTCGAGACGGAGCACCGGGCGGCCGCCGGCCCGCAGGACCGCACGCGTCACCGCGCGTGCGAGCGGCAGCGCCGGCGTCGGGGCCTGCACGGACACGAGGTCGCCCGGTGTCACGGCGACGCAGTAGCCCACGAGCAGGTCCGCGTACTTCTCGTGCAGCGGAAGCAGCATGTCGGAAGCTACCACGCGCCCCTCACGCATCCGTGGTGGACTGGAGGGGTGAAGGACGACGACACGCCGCCCACGGTCGAACGGCTCCAGCGCTTCCTCGCCCGCGCCGGCGTGGCCAGCCGGCGCAAGGCCGAGGCGCTCATCGTCGCCGGCCGCGTGAAGGTCGACGGGGAGACCGCCCACCTCGGCCAGAGCGTTGGCCACGGCGCGCGCGTGACCCTCGATGGCGCACCGGTCGCGTCCGTCGCGCGCCACCGCACCTTCGCGCTGCACAAGCCCGCCGGCGTGATGGTGACGGCTGCGGACGAGCGCGGTCGACGAACGGTGCTCGACCTGCTGCCGCCGCTTCCGGGCCTGCACCCGGTGGGGCGGCTCGACCGCGACTCGGAGGGCCTGCTCCTGCTGACGACCGACGGCGCGCTGACGCAGCGGTTGACCCACCCGCGCTACGGACACGCCAAGACCTACCGCGTTTGGTGTGCGGACGGCGCCCTGCCGCGCCCGGCCTGCCGCGCGCTGGAGACGGGCGTCGAGCTGGACGATGGACCGGCGCACGCGCTGCGCGCCCGGCCCGCGCCAGGCGGTGCCGTCGTCGTGCTCGGCGACGGCCGCAAGCGCCAGCTGCGGCGCATGCTGGCGGCGGTGGGCCACCCGGTGGAGCGGCTCCTACGGACGCACCTCGGCGCCCTGGCGCTCGGCGACCTCGCGGTCGGCGCCTGGCGGGAGCTGACGGAGGGCGACCTCGTCCGCCTCGGGTATACTCCCTCCACGAGCGCCCCCGTGCCGTCCAGCACGGCGAAGCCGCGCTCGGGACCCAGCCGGAGGCGACGACCCGCCGGTCGCCCGGAGGAACCATGAACGAGTCGACCGCGAGCGCCTTCGTCGCCGGACCCGGGTCCGTCCAGCTCGGCCGTGAGGCGATCTCCGCCCGTGTCCGCGAACTCGGCGCCGCCATCGCGCGCGACCACGCGGGCCAGCCCCTGCACCTCATCTGCGTCCTCAACGGCGCATTCCTGTTCATGGCCGACCTGGTCCGGGCCATCGACGCCCCGCTGACCGTCGATTTCATCTCGGTGTCGAGCTACGGGTCGCGCACCGAGTCGTCCGGCGAGGTCCGGCTGGTCAAGGACCTCGACCAGTCGCTCAAGGGCAAGAACGTCGTGTTGGTCGAGGACATCGTCGACAGCGGGCTCACGATGCGTTACCTGCTGCAGTACCTCGAGGGCCGCGGCCCGCTCTCGGTCAAGGTCGCGGCGCTCCTCAGCAAGCCGTCGCGGCGGGTGGTCGAGGTCCCGGTCGATTACCTTGGCTTCGAGATCGAGGACGCGTTCGTGTACGGCTACGGCCTCGACGTCGATCACCTCTACCGCAACCTACCGTTCGTCACGAGCCTCGGCAGCGAGGGGCCCGGTTGAGCGCGAAGCGCGTCGCCTGGGGCGCGGGCCTCGTCGCCATCGTCGCGTCGCTCGGCGTCGGCGTCGGCTTGGCCGTGCGCGACGCGACGCCGCCAGAACTGTGGCTCGAGGCGCCCGCCCGGGTGGCGGCGGGTGAGCCCTTCGAGGTGTACGTCTCGGCGTCGAAGCCGGTCACCTTCGTGCTGCGCTACGGCGACGAGCGGATCGAGCGGGTGGACGAGGAGCTGCGGGCCACGCTGGTGGCGCTCGCCGGCCGCGAGGTGCTGCAGGTCGACGCCGTCGACGGTACCGGCGCCGGGGCGCTGGTGGCCCGCGAGATCGACGGTCGACGCCGGCCCGAACCGAGGCTCGAGGCGCCGGCGGTGTTGGAGGCCGGCGACCCGCTGGTCGCCTGGGTCCGCCTCGACCCCGCGACCGGCGCCGGGTCGCTGGCCGAGGTCCGCTCCCTGTCGCTGATGCTCGACGAGGAGCCGCTGCCGCTGCTCGCGCGGCCGGACGGCTGGGTCGCGCTGCGGGGTGTCGCGCTCGACGCCGCCCCAGGGACGTGGGCGCTGACGCTGCGGCTCGAGGACGAGTTCGGGTCGCAGGAGCCGGTCGCCTGGCCGATCGAGGTGCGCAGCAACCCGCGGCCGGTCGACGAGTTGAACGTCCCCGCAGACACGCTGGCCCTGGTGACGCCGACGGCCCGCGACGAGGAGGCCGCCGTGCTGGCCGCCGCCCTCGCCCAGGTGCCCCCCGAGCCCCGCTGGGCCGAGCCGTTCCTGCTGCCGGTCGACGGGCGCGACACCTCGGGCTTCGGTGACCCCCGCCGCTACGCCCCCGGCGGCAACGTCTCGTACCATCTCGGCGCGGACATCGCCGCGCCGACCGGGACGCCGATCCTGGCGACCAACGACGGCATCGTCCGGGTCGCGGGCTTCTACCCGATCAAGGGGGGCTGGGTGGTGCTCGACCACGGGCAGCGCCTCACCAGCCACCACTTCCACCTCGCCCAGGTCGACGTCGCCGTCGGCGACGTGGTGGTGCGCGGCGACGTCATCGGCCAGGTCGGTTCGACGGGGCTGTCCACCGGACCGCACCTACATTGGGAGATGCGGGTCGATGGCGTGCCCACCGATCCGATGGCGTGGATCGGTCAGCGCTACCCCTTGGTGGTGCGGCCGTGAAGCGCCGGCTCGCCCGGCGCGTCGTCGTCCTGCTGGGCGTGGCGGCGCTGGCGCCCGCGATCGCGCCCAGTCTCGCGACCGCGCAAGCGACGCTGCCCGTCGGCGCCCTGGTGCACGGCGCGCCCCTCGCTCCGCCGCCCGCCGAGCGCTGGGCCAGCGATCCCGGCGACGGCGTCTACTACCAGGTCTTCGTGCGCAGCTTCCAGGACTCCGACGGTGACGGGATCGGCGACCTGCGTGGCCTCACCGCCCGCCTGCCGTACCTGGCGGGCCTCGGCATCACGGGCCTGTGGCTGACGCCCATCCATCCATCGCCCAGCTACCACGGCTACGACGTCACCGACTACCGCGGCGTGCACCCCGAGCTCGGGACGATGGCCGACTTCCTCGCCTTCCTGAGCGCCGCCCACCGCCACGGGATGCGGGTCGTGCTCGATCTCGTCGTCAACCATTCGAGCGACCGGCACCCGTGGTTCGTCGCGGCGCGCGCCGGCGACCCCCGCTTCCGCGACTGGTACCGCTTCGAGCGCGACCCCGAGGCGCTGATCGGCACGCTCGGCGGTAGCGCCTGGCACGACGCCGGCGATGGCAGCCGCTACCTCGGCCTGTTCGTCGCGGAGATGCCCGACCTCGACCACCGCAACCCGGCGGTCGTCGAGGCGATGCTCGACGTCGCCGCGTTCTGGCTGGACCTCGGCGTCGACGGTTTTCGCGTCGACGCGATCCAGCACGTGGTCGAGGGCGAGGACGGCGGTATGGCCAACGCGCCGGCGAACTTCGCGTGGGTCGCCGAGTTCGGGGCCCGGTTGCGGGAGCGACACCCCGGTGCGTTCCTGGTGGGCGAGACCTGGACGTCGACCCCGACGATCGCGGCCTACCACCGCGATGCGGACCTCGACATGTCGTTCGACTACCCGCTGTGGCGCGTCTTGATCGCGTCCCTGCAGGGGCGCAGCGCCATCGACCTGCGGGCCCAACTCGAACTCAACGAGGAGGCCTACCCAGCGGACGCGCGCCGCGGCACCTTCGTGGGCAACCACGATCAGCGTCGGGCCGCTTCGGCGGTCGCGCTCCTGAGGCCCGACCCCGAGCGCGTGGCGCTCCTCGGGCGGCTGCTCCTGGCCTTGCCGGGGACGCCGTTCGTGTACTACGGCGAGGAGCTCGGCATGCCCAACGGCCCCGGCGACGACGACCGTCAGAAGCGCACGCCGATGCGCTGGATGGCGACCGAGGGCGGCGGGTTCAGCTCCGAGCAGCCGTGGTTCCCGCCGTCGACGACCGACCCGGGGATCAGCGTCGAGGCCCAGGCCGGCGATCCCGCGTCGGTCCTCGAGGCGGTCCGCTCGGCGATCGCCCTGCGCGCGGCCCACCCCGCCCTCGCCCGCGGCGGCGCCAGCGTGCTGCGCGACTTGCCCGCTTCCGTGCTGGCCGTGTGGCGGACGCTTGCGGGCGAGGCACCCGTGCTCGTGCTCGCCAACCTGAGCAACCGCGACCTCCAGGTCACCGCCGCGCAGCTGGCGATGCCGGGGGCGGATCCCGGCGGCCTGGCGCCGCTCGACGGCCTCGACCTCGATGGCGACGGTGCCGGCGTCTGGTCGCTGCCGGCGAACACCCTCCGGCTCCTCGGCCCCGCGCGGTAGACTCCGCGCCATGGAAACCCACGCCGTCGCCGGCGCGCCCCAGCGCCCGCGCGTCTTCTCGGGCATGCAGCCCACCTCGGCCCTCCACCTCGGCAACTACCTCGGCGCCCTCAAGCACTGGGTAGCGGGCCAGCACGAGCGCGACAACGTCTTCTGTGTCGTCGACCTCCACGCGCTCACCATCCCCGAGGCGGTGGATCCTGCCGAGTTGCGCGCCCGCAGCCGGTCGGTGGCAGCGCTGTACCTGGCGGCCGGCATCGACCCGGAGCGCAGCACGGTGTTCGTCCAGTCGCACGTTCCCGAGCACGCGGAGGCCAGCTGGCTGTTCAATTGCGTTGCGCCGCTCGGGTGGCTGCAGCGCATGACGCAGTTCAAGTCCAAGACCCACGGCCGCGAGTCGATCGGCAGCGGCCTGCTCACCTACCCGGCGCTGATGGCGGCGGACATCCTGCTGCACGACACCGACGAGGTGCCGGTGGGCGAGGACCAGATGCAGCACGTGGAGCTGACCCGCGACCTCGCCATCCGCTTCCACCACCTCTTCGGCGAGGTGTTCGTGCTGCCGAAGGCGGTCATCCCCACGGCGGGCGCGCGCATCATGGGGTTCGACGATCCCGAAGCGAAGATGAGCAAGTCGACGGCCGAGGAACGCCAGGGGCACGCCGTGTTCCTGCTCGACCCTCCGAACGCCGTGCGCAAGACGATCATGGCGGCGGTCACCGACTCCGGCCGCGAGCTGCGCCTCGAGCACGCCTCGCCCGGCGTGCGCAACCTGCTCACCGTGTGGCAGTCGCTCGACGGGCGGCCCATGCCCGAGATCGAGGCGGAGATCGCCGGGCGCGGCTACGGCGACCTGAAGAAGCGGGTGGTCGAGGTGGTCGTCGATGCGCTGGCGCCCATCCAGGCGCGCTACGCCGAGCTGATGGACGACCCGGCGGAACTGGACGCCCTGCTCGCCCGCGGCGCCGAGCGCGCCCGTGAGACCGCCGCGCGCACCCTCGCGCGCATGCAGGCGGCCGTCGGGGTCGGAGCCTGAGCAACCCGGTCCTGTTCCTCTTCCTCGACGGCGTGGGCCTGGGTGAGCCGGACCCGCAACGCAACCCCTTCGCCGCCGCCGATGCCCCGACGCTGGCGGCCCTGGTCGGCGGCCCCTGGCTGCGGGGGATCGCCCACGTGTCCGAGCCGGGCCGCACCGTGGCCGCCCTCGACGCCACCCTGGGCGACCCGGGCCGGCCGCAGTCGGCCACCGGCCAGAGCACCCTGCTCACCGGCCGCGACGCCGTCGCCGTGATGGGCGGACCGTACGGGCCCTGGCCCGGACCCCGGCTGCGCGCGCTGCTCGAGCGGGGCACGCTGTTCCACGACGCGGCCGCCGCCGCCCCGGGCGTCGGCGCGGCCCTCGCCAACGCGTACCCCGACGCCTACCTCGAGGCCCTGGCGCGGCCCACCGGCCGCCACCGGCGCGCCCGCGCGCCCGCCGCCGTCGTCGCGGCCCGGGCGGCCGGCGTGCCGCTGCGCGGGCGCGAGGCGTGGGCGGCTGGCCGGGCCGTCGCGCCCGACCTCGACGGGGGCGGCTGGCGGTGGGCATCGGGGGGCGGTGCCGGCGGCGCCCGTGGGGAGGGCGTCGGCGACGTGGGGCGCGAGGCGACGCGGCTGGCGGCGCTGGCGGCCGACCACGCGCTGACCTACCTCGACGTGTGGCTCACCGATCAGGTGGGCCACCGGGCCGAACTGGCGTCGGCGACGGCGCTGGTCGAGCGCCTCGATCGCTTCGTGGCCGCGCTGCTCGATGCGCTGCCGAGCCGCGTCACGCTGGTCGTCACCTCCGACCACGGGAACCTCGAGGACGCGCTCGACCGGCGGCACACCCACGCGGAGGTGCCGCTCGTCGCGCTCGGGCCCGCGGCCGAGGCTTTCGCCGGCGCGCGTGACCTGCGCGACGTCGCGCCCGCGGTGCGCTCGGCGTGGGGCGCTCAGGGACCGAGGACGACCACCAGCACGGCCTCGTACCAGGCACCCGCGAGCAGCAACAGCGCGGCCGGCACGAGCAGCGACGCGGCCTGCCGCGCCGCCGACGGGTAGGCGCCGAACCCGCGCCGGAAGACGGTGCCGAGCACGATGCCGCCACCCGAGATCACCAGGAAGTAGGCGGTGAGCTCGAGCGCGATGAGCACGACCACGGGCACGAGGGCCAGCAACGAGCTGGCGCCGACGAGACCGAATGGGAGCCCCAACAGGAAGAACTGCGGCACGGCCAAGAGGTAGCTCGGAACCCCGAGGAGCAGGGTGAGGAAGAAGTGGACGCTGAAGGTGACCACGACGAAGTTCTGGTAGAAGGTCACGACGGCGGCCCGCGCGACGTCGCCGCTGCCGTACGCCTGGCTGGCGCCGAGCTGGTCGACCGCGCCCTCGATGACCGCCAGGACGGCGGCGTCGCACTCGGGCGGGAGCGAGGCACCGGCGCCGGCACCGAGCGCGAAGGTGACGTACAGCAACCCCATCGTCACCACGACCGTGGTGCGGTGCCGGCGCGCCGTGGCGAGCCCCATGATCAGGCCGCGCCGCAGCGGGGACGGGCGGGCCAGCCCGTAGAGCACGAGCAGGGTCAGGGCCACGAACGCGCCCGACGCCGTCGGCGTCTGCAGCCAGGCCCGTACCCCGGTGAGCTCGCCCGTCGTACGGAACGCCACCCGTTCGACGCGCCACCCCTCGTCGGCCGGCAGCAGGTCGACCTGGACCACGTCGAGGACGTCGCCGGGGCGGACGGCAGCATAGGTGTAGGCGCGGCGCTCGTCGTTCGGGTCCAGCTCCAACCGGCGGCGATCCTCGAGCACCACGCGCGTGCCGGGCGGGGGTGGCGGCGCCTGCAGGGTCTCGGGGAGCCGCCGGCACACCTCCTCCGCCGGCAGCGCTGCCAACTCGGTGATCGCGATCGGCTCCCGCTCGAGCCACTCCAGGACGGCGGCGTCCGCCACCGCCTCCGGTTCGTCGCCGACCGGCCAGCCGCGGTCGTCGAGCGGCAGGGCCTGGGCCAGCGCCAGCGGCGCGACGAGCAGCGCGAGGAGGAGCAGCAGGGCACGCATCGCTCGCCATGATACGTGGCGCGCCGACGGGTAGACTCGCGCCCGTGAACGCGCTTCGGCATCTCGCCGGCCTGGTCCGGCGCACGCTCCTGGGGCTCGCGCCCGGTCTCGCCCGCCCGGACGACACGTTCGCGCTGGGCTGGCTCGAGGCCCGCGAGGCCGATGTCTACCGTGCGATGGACGCCCGCGACCGCGACCATGCCTGCCGGGTGGCACGCCGGCTGCTGGCGCGGCATCCGGACGCCGAACCCCGCACCGTGCGGGCGGCGCTCCTGCACGACGTCGGCAAATCGGAGCGCCCCTACCGCGTGTGGGAGCGGGTGCTGGTGCACGTCTGGACCCCCGATCCGGCCACCGCCGGTCGTTTGCCGGCGGGGCTGCGGGGGGCCTGGCGCGTCCACGCCGAGCATGCCGGGCTCGGCGCCGGACGCCTGCGTGCCCTGGGCGTGGACGACCGGGTCGTGGAGCTGGTCGCCCGCCACCACGAGCCGCCCGCCGGCGACGAGGAGCTCCGGCGCCTGGCCGCGGCCGACGAGGCGACGTGACCGCCGACGACGACCGGGCGTGGGTCGAGCACCTCCAGCGCTTTGGGATCCACCCGGGCCTGGCGCGCACGCGCGCCCTCTTCGCCGCCCTCGGCGACCCGCAGAACGCGTTCGAGGTCGCGCTGGTGGCCGGCACCAACGGCAAGGGTTCGACCGTCGCCCTGCTCGACGCCATGTTGCGGGCGAACGTCCCGCGGTCCCCAAGCGCCGCGGGACCCGCCCCGGGCGGCGCGCCCGTGGGTCGCTTCGTCAGCCCCCACCTCACGCGTTTCGGGGAGCGCTTCACGGTCGACGGGCGGCCCCTGCCGGACGCCGCGCTCGCCGAGGCTCTGCGCGACGTCCGGCCGCACGCGGAGCGCCTGGGCGCCACCTTCTTCGAGGTCCTCGTCGCCGTTGCCGCGCTCGCCTTCGCCCGCGCCGGCGTCGGTCGCGCGGTGCTCGAGGTCGGCATGGGCGGGCGCCTCGACGCGACGAACGCCAGCGAGCCGACGCTGTCGGTCATCACCCAGATCGCGCTCGACCACGAGGCCGTGCTCGGCTCCGACGTCGCCACGATCGCCGGGGAGAAGGCCGGCGTGCTGCGCGCCGGGCGACCGGCGGTGACGTCCGCCGAGGGGGTGGCGCTCGCCGTCGTCCGGCACCGTGCCGAGGAGCTCGGCGTCGAGCTGACCGTCGTCGACGAGGTCGCTGCGGAGCTGCGCGACCGTGGCTGGGCCGGCGTGGAGGTGCGCGGGCTCGGTCCGGCACCCATCCGCGCGCCCCTGCTCGGCGCCCACCAGGCGCGCAACCTGGCGGCCGCGGTGCTGGCAGCTCGAGCCTGGGGCACGCCTTGGGACGCCGTGGTCGCCGGCGCCGGCGCGGTCCGCTGGCCCGGTCGCCTCGAACGGCTCGACGCCCTCGGGTGCCGCTGGCTGCTGGACGGGGCCCACAACCCCGCCGGGGCTCACGCTCTGTCGCGGGCGCTCGACGGGCTCGGCGCGCACCCGCGGGTCGCGGTCCTGGGCGTGACCGACGACCGGCTCGGCGGCGATCTACCGGCTGCGCTGCGCGGGCTGGCGCCCGACGTGGTCGCGACGCGTGCCTCGCACAGCCCGCGCGCGGCGACGGCGGCCCAGCTGGCCGAGCGGCTGCGCGCGCTCGGGACCGAGCGACCCGCGACGCCGGGTACCGCGGACGGCGTCATCGAGATCGAGGACGTGGCCGAGGCCCTGGCGGCGGCTGCGGCCCTGGCGGCGGCCGCGGGCCCGGCCTCGGCCACGCGCGCCGACCCGGACCGTCCGGGGGCCGACCCGGACGCCGCTGCCGGCCCACCGACGGTGGTCGTCGCCGGCAGCCTCTACCTCGTCGGCCAGGTGCGGGCGCTGCTCTTGGGCGAGGAGCCCGATGGCTTCGAGCGCTGGCAGTGAGGCGACGTTCGGTGGCGGACCGGTCGGCGCGCGGTCGCGCGTCCGCCGATGTGCGGTCGAGCGCCGGCCGACGCGCAGTGACCGCGGCCGGCCGCGAAGGGCGGCCCTCAGCCAGCGGCGGGCGCGCGCTGCGGCCGATGCTTGAGCAGTGACACCACGACGAGCGGCAGTGTGCCGGTGAACAGGGCGAAGGCCGTCTCGATCGGCTCCCCGGTCCGCAGGGCGACCAGCGCGGTCAGCCATGGGTAGGCGAGCAGGGTCAGCACGGCGGCCAGGTGGGCGCGGCGGGTGAGGAGCACCAGCGCCACGAGGAGGCCGAGGCCCGCCAGACCGCCGAGCGGGTACAGCGGCAGCGACACGCCGAGGATGGTCGCGAGGCCCTTGCCGCCGCGCCAGCCCACGACGACCGACCAGGCGTGTCCGACGACCGCGGCGATGCCGGCCGCGAGGGCCACCGCGAGCCGCCCCTCGGGGGCGAGCCCGGTGACGGAGGCCATGGCAAGCGCGGCAGCGGTGGCGGCGGCCCCCTTGGCGACGTCGGCGACGAGCACGGCGACGCCGAGGGCGAAGCCCAGGTTGCGGGCGGTGTTCATCGCGCCCATGTTCCCCGAGCCGATCTCGAAGATCCGCCGGCCTTTGAGGCGGGCGGCCCACTCGGCGCTGGGGATGGCGCCGAGCATGTAGCCGACCGCGACGGCGGCGAACAGCGTCAGCACGGCAGGGCCTCCAGGGCACGCACGCGGCCGACGTGCCAGCGCACGAAGCGTCGCAGGGCACGCCAGTGCCGCGGGCGGTCGACCGGCGGGTGGTGGACCGCGGACGCCAGCGGTCCGCGCACCAGGGCGTCGAGTTCGGCCAGGGCCTCGCGGCCGAGGAAGAGTGCCTCGTCGGCATCCCGGTCGCGGCCGACGCCCGCCGCGCAGGCGGCGCAGCGGGCCTGGCCCGCGGGGATCCACAGGTGGCTCGGCTCGCCGCCACAGCCCGCGCACGCCCGCACGTCGGGCGCGACCCCGGCGAGCGCCAGCAGCCGCCAGGCGTAGGCCAGGCCCACGGCCTCGGGGTCGGCGTGCGCGTGCAGGCCCCGCAGGCCGCTGGCGACCAGGGTGTAGCAACGCTCGTCGACCGGCTGCTCGACCGTCAGCACGTCCGCGAGCTCGGCGAGCAGGTGGGCGTACGGGTAGGCCTCGGGCCGTGCGAGGCCGGCGAGCGCGCCGTTCAGCTGGACCTGGGTGATCAGCGCGAGGTCGTCGTCGTTGCGGCGCCAGAACTGGACGGTGACGTCGTGGAACAGCGACAGCCGGGCCAGGTTGCCGCCGGGAAGCCGGCCCTTGCGAGCGATCGCTCGCCAGGTGCCGGCGGGCGAGAGCAGCGTGGCCACCACGTCGCCGCTCGGCAGCGGTGAACGCCGCAGGACGAGGGCGTCGCGGACCTGGGTTCGGCGCACGCGTCCAGTGTAGCCGCCGGCCCGGGCGCCGCGAGACGCGGCCGCGTCACGCGGCGCCGTCGTGCCACAGCAGCGAGACGGCGTCGGCGACGGGCTGCAGCGACACCTCGCTCCCTGCCGGGAGTTCCAGGGCGTCGCCGCGCTGCAGGACGCGGAAGTCGCCGTAGGGGAGATCGACGATGACGGCGGCGTCCAGGGCCAGCAGCCAGCGGGCTCGCTGCAAGCGCCAGCCGACGCGGCGCTCGATCCGCGCGGCCACCCACGCGTGGCCGGGCAGGGCGGCACCCGCCTCACCCGCCGCGCGAGCGAGCCCGAGCACGCCCACCACTTGGCCTACCTCGTCCGGCCGCACCGCAGTGACCTCCCGCCTCCGTCGTGCCTCAGTTCGCCCCCGGACCCGCTTTCGCGGCACGCGCCTTGCCGTAGGCCATGCGCAGCTTGAAGCGGGCGCGCTTGGCGGCGGCCGCGACGTCGTCCTCGCTGCGGCCCAGCCGGCGGGCGACGGCGGCCAGCGGCTCCGCCGCGCGCCCGAGACCGTCGACGCTGGCCACCACCTCGCGGTCGCCGGGTTCGAGCCCGCCGAGGAACGGGATCAGGTCCTCCGGCGTCGCCTTGGGCTTGGACGCTGCGGCGGGCTTCTTCGGCTTCGCCCCCGTCGCCGGGCGTCGCCCCTCGGCACCGCCCTTGCTGGCGCCTGCCCGCTTGGCGCCGGCCTTGGGCCTGCCGGCGCCGGTCCGCTTGGCCGCACCTCGGCCTCTCGCGCCCGTCGACCGCTTGCCGCCACCCTTGGCGGCCACGCGCGCGGCGAGCAACTCGAGGGCCTCGGCCAGGGTCAGGGCGTCCGGGTCGCTCCCCTCGCTCAGCGAGGCGTTCACCTTGCCGTGCTTGACGTAGGGGCCGTACTTGCCGTCGTGCAGCGTGACGGACGCACCGTCGTCGGGATGCTCGCCGAGCGTCCGGCGGGCGGCGCCGCGGTCGCGCTTCTTGGCCAGCAGCTCGAGCGCCGTCGCGAGGTCGACGCTCAGCACGTCGGTCCCCTTCGGCAGGCTGGCGAACAGCTTCTCGTGTCGCACGTACGGACCGAAGCGGCCGATGTGCGCCTCGACCGGCTCGCCGCTCTCGGGGTGCACGCCGAGCCGCCGTGGGAGGTCGAGCAGCGCCTGCGCCAGCGTGCGGTCCACGGCCTCGGGCGCGACTCCGGGCGGCAGCGAGACCCGCTTGGGACGGGCCTCGCCGGTGCCGTCCCCGAGCTGCAGGTAGTGGCCGTAGGGACCGCGCTTGAGGAACATCGGTTCGCCTTCCGGCTGGTGCTGACCGAGCGAGGCGTCGGGCGCGTTGCGCTCACGCAGGGCGCGCTCGAGGTCGTCGCGCGTCAAGTCGGCGACGGCGGCCTCGTCCGGCAGGCTGGCACGCAGCGTCTCGCCGTCGATCTCGCCCTCGACGTAGGGGCCGTAGCGTCCGACGCTGACCGCGTAGGGCTCCCAGCGCGGATGCCGGATCGTGCTGATCTCCTTGGCGTCGAGGCTGGCCAGGCCGCCGGTGACCCGCTGGGCGATGCCTTGCTCGCCGGCGTAGATCGCGTCGAGGTAGGGAACGCGCGCCTGTCGGCCCTGCGCGATCTCGTCGAGGTCGTCCTCCATTTTGGCGGTGAACTTTTCGTCGACCAGCTCGGCGAACTGCGCCTCCAGCAGCTGGGTGGTGGCGAAGCCGGTGAAGGTCGGCACCAGCTGGCTGCCCTGCTTGCGCACGTAGCCGCGTTGCACGATGGTGTCGAGGATCGCAGCGTAGGTGCTGGGGCGCCCGATGCCCTCGCCCTCGAGGCGCTTCACCAGGCTGGCCTCGGTGTAGCGCGCCGGGGGCTTGGTCTCGTGAGGCACGGCGGCGACCTCGCGCGGGTCGATCGCGTCGCCGACCGCGAGGGGCGGCAGCGCTTGGTCGCGGGCGTCGAGTTCGCCGTTGGGGTCGTCGCGGCCCTCGACGTACGCGCGGAAGAAGCCGGCGAACACCGTAGTGCGGCCGCCGGCGCGGAAGGTCGCCGTCTGACCGTCGGCGCGGACCTCGAGCTGGGCGGTGGTGAAGCGCAGCCGCGCGTCCGCCATCTGGCTTGCGACCGTGCGCTTCCAGACGAGGTCGTAGAGCGCGGCATCGCGATCGCGCAGGGCGAGCTCCTCGGCGGTGCGCATGTCCGTACCCGCCGGTCGGATGGCCTCGTGCGCCTCCTGCGCGTTCTTCGACTTGCTGGCGTAGGTGCGCGGCGCGGCCGGCAGGTGGTCGTCGCCGTAGCGCTCGCGGACGGTCTGCCGCACGGCGTCGAGCGCCTCCGCGGCGAGGTTGGTACTGTCGGTGCGCATGTAGGTGATGAGGCCGCGCTCGTAGAGGCCCTGGGCGACGCGCATGGTGTCGCGGGCCGACCAGCCGAGCTTGCGCGACGCCTCCTGCTGCAGCGTCGACGTGATGAAGGGGGGCGCGGGTCGGCGCGCCTCCTCGCGGTGGTCGATGGCGGCGACCCGCCACGGTCGCGTCACCGCCTCGTTGGCCAGGGCGCGGGCCCCGCGCTCGTCCAGCACGACGACGTCCTTGCCTGGGACGATCCCGGCGGCGAGGCGGCCGGTGTGATCGTCGAAGTCCTTGCCGCTCACGAGACGGATCCCGTCGAGCTGCGTCAGGGCGGCCCGGAAGGGGCCCGTGTCGGTGCCACCCACGGCGGTCGCCACCGTCGCCTCGACGTCCCAGTAGGCGGCCGGCACGAAGTCCATCCGCTCCCGCTCGCGTTCGACCAGCAACCGCACGGCCACGCTCTGGACGCGGCCGGCGGAGAGGCCCTGGGCGATCTTCCGCCACAGGAGCGGGCTGATGGCGTAGCCGACCAGGCGATCGAGCACCCGCCGGGTCTCCTGCGCCTCCACGAGGTTGGCGTCGATGTCGCGGGTCTCCTCGAGCGCGCGGCGGATAGCCGCCTCGGTGATCTCGTGGAACGCCATGCGCTTGACGGGAACCTTCGGCTTGAGGACCTCGACGACGTGCCAGCCGATGGCCTCACCCTCGCGGTCCTCATCCGTCGCGATGTAGACCTCGTCCACGCCGGCGAGCGCCTGTTTGAGTGCGCGCACCTTCGACTGGTTCTGGGGCGACACCACGTAGTGCGGGCGGTAATCGCGTTCGACGTCGATGCCGTAGGTCAGGCCCTTGGCGGCCTCGCCGGCCTGCTTGGCGTTCGCCGGCAGGTCGCGCACGTGGCCCATGCTGGCGACCACACGAAAACCGTCGCCCAGGAAGCGCTCGATGGTGCGGGCCTTGGTGGGCGACTCCACGATGACGAGTCGGTTGTTGCCTGTCGCGGCTCTCTTCTTGGCCACGGATCACGTCCTCTCGAAACGGGCGCCATTATATGGACGGATCCGGCGGCGTCAAGGTGGCCTGCGTCGCAGCGAGCCAGGCGCCGGCCCGGCCGGTGGCCGCTGGAGGTGCCTCGCGGGCCTCGTCAGAACGGGCGCCGGTGCGAGATCGCCTGACCCAGGGTCACCTCGTCGGCGTACTCGAGGTCACCGCCGACGGGCAGGCCGTAGGCGATACGACTCGTGCGCACGCCGCGCTCGTGGAGCGTGCGGGCCAGGTACATGGCGGTCGCCTCGCCCTCCACGGTCGTCGAGGTGGCGAGCACCACCTCCTCGATCCCGTCGAGGCGTACCCACAGCGCGTCGAGCGTCAACTCGTCGGGGCCGACCCCGTGCATGGGCGACAACACACCGTGGAGCACGTGGTAGCGGCCCTGGTAGGCGCCCGAGCGTTCGATCGCCAGCACGTCGGCAGGTTGCTCGACGACGCACACGAGCGCGGCGTCGCGGCGAGGGTCCTCGCAGACGGCGCACAACGGCGCGTCCTTGCTCTTGACGTGGAAGCAGACGGGGCAGCGGTCGAGGCCGTGCTTCGCGTCGAGCAGAGCCTGCGCCAACGCCTCGACGTCGGCCGTCGGGCGGTTGAACAGGTGGAACGCCAGCCGCTGGGCGGACTTGGGGCCGATCCCCGGGAGCCGACCGAGCTCGCGGATCAGCGTGACGAGCGGAGCGGGGAAGCGCACGAGGCGACCGTCGGCGTCAGAACAGCCCCGGCATGCCGCCGAGGCCGCCGACGGCCGAGCCCATCTCGCTCTCCTGGAGCTCACGGCTGCGCCGCTGCGCGTCGGCGACGGCGGCCGTCACCAGGTCCTCGAGCAGGCTGAGGTCCTCGGTGTCGACCGCGCTGGGGTCGATGGCGACCGCCGTGATGCTGCCGTCACCGGTCGCCGTGACACGCACGAGGCCGCCACCGGCCGTCCCCTCGACGGTCATGGCGGCGAGCCGCTCCTGCGCCTCGGCCATCTTCTTCTGGGCGCGCTGCGCCTCCTTCATCAGCTTCTGCACGTTCATGCCGAACCTCCGGGTTCGTTGGAATCGGGCCCGACGCCGTCGGCGTCGGCGGGCGTGTCGAGGGGCACGGCGTCCCCGTCGTCCAGTGCGGGTGTCCTGCCGCCGGCAGCGCCCGGCGCGGCGTGCGGGACCAGGCGCAGCACCCGGCCAGGGAAGACCGAGCGCAGGAGCTCGAGCCGATCGCCGGCGGCGGCCTCGGCGAGCGCCTCGGCGGAGGCACGGGCCACGGCCGGTCCGCCGGTGGCGTCGGAGGCGCGGTCGCTCGAGGCGACGGGTCGCTGGGGCGTGGCCTCCGCAAAGGGGTCCGGCTGGGTGCCTGCGCCGAATGGATCGGGCGGGATGCCTTCGCCGAAGGGGTCGGGCGGCATGCCCTCGTCGAAGGGATCGCCGGAGGGCCCTCCGTCATCGTCGCTCCGCTCGCTCTCGGGTGGGGTGGGCACGTGCACCAGGTTGCCCTGCTCCGGTTCGGACGCGCCCGGCCCCGGCTCCGGCTCCGGTTCGGTCGCGCCCGCTGGCGGTCCGACCGCGGCCGCCGGCTCCTGGGCCGCAGCCGGCGCCGGTCTCGACGCCGGCGGGCTTGGCTGGGACGGGACCGGGACCGGCGCCAAGGGCGCCGGCCCCGTCACGGCTTTTTTGCATCGACCGCGCCTCCGGGCGACCGAGGTCCGTGCCGGTCGCGGCCCCCCGGACCCTCGATCACGACCTCGAGCCAGGCCGCGTCGGCGTCATCGAGCAGCTGCAGCAGCTCCCGTTCGCGCTTGCGCAACTGACCGAAGTGAAAGGCGTGGCGCTCGTCGTACCGCAGCGTCAAGGTCCCGGCGTCGACCTCGGCGGTCGCGGGCAGCAGGAAGGCCTTCAGCTGGGTGCCGGCGCGCGCCATCACCGGGTGCCACGAGAACCGAGGGGCGCGCGGACTGCCGGCGGCGTGCGGCGCCTCGTCCGGCACCGGTGGTACGTCGTCCGCGGGCTGCGGCTGGGTCGCCGCGGGCGGTGCGGACACGGTGGGCGCGGGGGTGGCCGGCGCGGGCGCACCGCGCCCGTTCGGCTCGAACTCGGCGGGGGCCGCCCGCAGCATTGGCTCCGGTGCCGCCACCTCGACCGGGCGCGGCTCGTCGGCCGGTTCGCGGTGCCGATCGCGTCGCAGGGAGGCCGCGACCCGCAGCAGGGCCACCTCGAGCGCGTAGAGGTCGTTCTGGCGCACGAACCGCTCGCTCGTCTCGTCGAGGGCTTCGATGGCGCGGGCGAGATCGTCGGCTCCGAGCCCCAGGGCGGGCCCGGGTTCGCCGGTGACCGTGGCGAACAGGGCGTCACGCAGCGTGCGGCCCAACTGCTCGGCGACCGTCCGCGGCGCGAAGCCGTCCCGGTAGAGCGAGCCTGCCTCACCGAGCAGCGCGTCCCAGGCACCATCGGCCAGCGCCGCGGCGAGCCGCACCAGGCGTTCGCCGGGAGGCAACCCGAGCGCCGCCTCCGCGCGCTCCAGCGTCACGCGTTCACCCTCGACCAGCAGGCGCTCGAGCAGCGACTCCGCGTCGCGCATCGCGCCGTCGGCCGCCCGGGCCACGAGCCCCAAGGCGTCGTCATCGGCCCCCACGCCGGCCTCGGTCGCCAAGCGCGTCAGCTTGGAGCGGATCTGTTCGACGCTCAGCCTTCGGAAGCGGAAGTGCTGGCACCGCGACAGGACCGTCGGCGGCAACTTCTCGGGTTCGGTCGTCGCCAGGACGAACACGAGCCCCGGCGGCGGCTCCTCGAGGGTCTTCAGCAACGCGTTGGCGGCCGCCCGCGACAGCATGTGGGCCTCGTCCAGTACCCAGACGCGCCGTCCGCCACGCAGCGAGGCGAGGCGGACCTTCTCCCGCAGATCGCGGACGTCGTCGACCGAGTTGTTGGAGGCGGCGTCGAGCTCGATGACATCCGGGTGATCGCCGCGCTGCACCAGCAGGCACGACTCGCAGGCGCCGCAGGGGCGCTCGGGGGCCTCGGCGTCGCAGTTCACCGCCATGGCCAGCAGGCGTGCGGTGGTGGTCTTGCCGACGCCGCGTGGCCCGGAGAACAGGTACGCGTGGCCGACGCGTCCGAGGCGCAGCGCCGCGAGGAGCACGTCCTTGACGTGTTCCTGCCCCACGACCTCGTCGAAGCGGCGCGGGCGCGCCCGCTGGTAGATCGACGCCATCGGCGCCAAGCTACCACGCGTGTCGGCGGCGTCCCCGGCCGGGTACCATGCCTGGGATGGGAGCCGAACGGGTCGGGCTCGGGATCGCCCTGGGCGGCGGGACGGCGCGCGCCGTGGCGCACGTCGGCGCGCTGGAGGTGTTGGCCGCACGCGGTTGGCACGCAGAGGCCCTCGCCGGCACCAGCTCGGGGGCGATGATCGGGGCGATGGCCGCCCTCGGGATGTCTGCGGCCGAGATCGCTGCGCTGGTCCGCGGCATCGACGTCCGTGACCTCTGGCGGCAGGCCCTCGATCCCGGCCTGGACCAGGCCAGCCTGATCCGTGGCCGGAAGCTCGAGGCTTGGCTCGATCGTCACGTGTTCCACGGCGCGACCTTCGACGACCTCCAGGTGCCGTTTCTGGTCGCCTGCACCGACCTCATGACGGGCGACCTCGGGTTCCTGAGCGAAGGACCGTTGGCCCGCGCGGTGGTGGCGAGTTCCGCGCTGGCGGGCTTCTTCTCGCCGGTCATCGACGGCGACCGCGTGTGGGTCGACGGCGGCTTCGTGGAGGCCGTGCCCTTCCGGGCCCTGGCCCAGCTCGACCCCGAACGCTCGCTGGGGCTGCACGCCGGCATCGACGCCGGCCGATCGCGGGTCATCGGGTTCGTCCGCTGGCTCCACGGGACCTCCGCCGGCGCGCGCTGGCGCGACTGGCTGCTGGCGCGTGGGGCGTTGGGTCCCTGGCGGCGGCTCGCGCGAGGCACGGCGCTGGCCGCCAAGTCGTACGAGCGGGGCCTGGAGGTGCCGCCCGGCGCTCGCCTGGTCTCCAGTTACCCGCGGGTCGCGTGGTGGGACTTCCACCGCATGGACGAGGCGATCGCCGCCGGCAGGCTGGCCGCCGAGATCGCCTTCGAGCGAGACGGGCTCGGGGACTGGCTCGCGGGCCGACCCGACGCGGGGACGCCTTCGGAGGACCACCCGGGAGCGGAAGCCGGAGAGGTCGCTACGTGAACTGGTTCCTGTTGGACGCCGTTGAGCGATCGGCCGTGTGGCAGCCCGCCGAGGCGATGGCCGCGGGCGGCGAGCGGGTGCGCGGCGCGTACCCCTTGGCGTGGCAGGCGACGCGACTGGTCGGCGGCGATCTGGCCGATGCGGTGGCCGATGCCATGCTCTACGGTGAAGGGGCCTGGTCGCGGATCGCCTCGGGTGGCCTCGACGCCCTAGCGCGGGACGTGGAGGGCGCCCTGCGTGCCGACGTCGCGCGGATCGTGCAGGTCGTCTCCGCCGCCGCCGCGCAGCAGGTGGCGCCGCCCTGGCCGGCCGCGGCGCCCGCGGGTGTCGACACGAAGCGCGCCGAGGTGGCGGCGGGGCTGAGGTCCGGCGACATCGGCGGCGTGGTGACCGCCCTCGTGCGTCAGGCCGCCTGGCGCGGCGCGGGACCCCTGGCCAGGCATGCGGCGATCGCCTGGGACGGCCACGCCTGGGGGCCGGCGCGTCCACCTCCGGCCGACCCGCTCGTCGGGGTCGACGCGCAGCTCGCGCGCCTCGACGCCAACGTCGCCGCCTTCGTCGCCGGTCGCCCGGCACACGCGACGCTGCTCTACGGCCCGCGCGGCAGCGGCAAGTCGACCGCGGTTCGCGGCCTCCTCGAGCGCTTCTCCGGCGCGGGGCTGCGCCTGGCCGAGGTCGGGGCGGACGTCGGTGCCCTGCCACGCGCGCTCGCGGCTTTGGGGCCGTGGCCCTACCCGACGTTGCTGGTCCTCGACGACCTGGCCTTCGAGGACGGCGAGCCCGGGTACCGCCCGCTGCGGTCGCTGCTCGAGGGCGGCCTCAGGGGCCTGCCGCCGCGGCTGCTGGTCGTGGCGACGTCGAACCGCCGCCACCTCGTGCGCGAGCGCCTCCGCGATCGTCCGGATCCCCTGGACGACGACGTCCACGCGTGGGACACGCACCACGAGCGGCTGGCCTTGGCCGACCGCTTCGGGCTGGTTCTCACCTTTCCGCACGTGGATCGCGACCGCTACCTGACGCTCGTCGCGGGGCTCGCCGAGATGGCCGGCCTGGCGCTTCCGGAGGACTGGCGCGCGGCCGCCGTGCGCTTCGCGGAGCGCGGCAACGGTTACGCCGGGCGGACGGCCCGCCAGTTCGTCACCGAGGTGGCGCAGGGCGGCGGGGCGGCGGGGCCGGGCGGGTCCTAGCGCTCGGCCCCGGTCTCGGAGCCCTCGGCGCGCAGCGTCGCGGCCTCCGCGTGAAGCTCCAGGAGCCAGGCGCCGATGGCGTACACCTCGCCGCGCCGCAGCGGCCGACCAGGATCGGTGAGGTCGAGGCCCGCCGCCACGAGGTCGGACCACCCGGGGGCCTCGCCGCCCGCTGGAAGCGGGGACGGCACCCCGGCCGCGAGCAGGAAGGCGGCGACGATCTCGGCGGCCTCGCTCGCCTCGAGTGGGCCGCCGGGCAGCCCCAGCCGCGCGATCACGCGACTCCCGGCATCCGGTGCGCCCATCGCCCGCTGCCCCAGGTTGGCGAGCAGGTACAGCAGGCTCGTGGGCGCGGCCTCGGCGTCCAGCGCGGGATCGTTGGCATAACCACCGACCGCGAGGCCCCAGCGCAGCATCGCGCGGAACGCCGCATAGTGGGGGTGCTCGGCGGGGCCGGCGGGGGGGCGTGGGCGTACGTCGGGGAGGTGGGCGCCGCGGGCGGCGAGGCGCGTCCGGACGGCTTGCACGGCGCCGGGGCCCGTCGCCACGTCGCGCGGTGAGAGGCCGCGGGCGCTGCCGTACGCGGCGGCGACGCCCGCCGCCTCGGCCATCGCCATGCCGAACGGCACGACTCGGGCGCTGGCGTGCGCCAGCGGGTCGTAACCGGCCGACCGGCCGACGACCCACAGGCCGTCGACGGCACGGGGCAGCAGCATGCACAGGCGGCCGCCATAGACCTCGGGCAGCCCGAACACGAAGCCGTCGTCGCTCGGGCGCAGGGTTTGGACGTCGAGCGGGTAGCCGCCGGCGGCCACGTCCTGAGACGTGACGACGTGGTCGAGGACGTCGTCGATCGACAGCCGGCACTCGGCATCGAGATGCCGCGTCTGGCGCACGTAGAGGGCGTCGGCGACGCCGCCGGCCCGGGCGCGCTCGAACCCCGGCAGGTCGAGCGCGAGCCAGGCGACGATGCGATCGATCTCGGACGCCGCGCGGGTGCGGCCCGCGTCGCGGCTCGCGGGATCGAGGGCGTCGACGCCGTAGATCAAGAGCGCGTTGACGAGGACCGAGCCGTCGTCCTGGCGGCCGAGGTTGAGGCCGCGCAGACGCAGGGCCGGGTCGATGGCCCGGTAGGCGGCCGGGTGCCCGCCGAAGTGACCGTAGGCGACCCGCTCGTCGACGTAGGCGTAGCCGCGGCCGCGCCCCGCTGCGCCGCGGCGCAAGGCGGTCCAGTCGACGCCGTCGATGCGGAAGACCAGCGTGTCCGCCATGCGGGCGTCCAGACCGATGGAGGAGAAGCCCCAGGAGCTCGCCGCGCCTGCCGCGTGCGCCAGGTCGGCGTCGGCCGTGCCGTCCACCACCTGGGCCGCCCGCAGCCCGTCGCCGCCGACGAGGACACCGACGACCCGATCGCCGACCCGCCAGGGCCGCGGCGTCGGCTGGGACAGGCGGACCGTCACGCCGGCATCAGCGAGCAGGTCCGCGAAGGCGCGCTCGGCCCGCTCGAGGTCGAACGCCCCGAAGCGCCCCACCATCCGCCACCAGCGTTCGAACAAGCCGCGCTGGTAGTCCACGGGCGTGACCCGCAGGTCGAGCACGTTGAGCGCGCCGCGGACGAACAGACCACCCAGACGGGGGTCCTCGGCCAGGAGCAGGGTGCGCGCGCCCTCCTCGGCGGCGCCGACCGCCGCCGCGATCGCCTCGGGCTCGGCGCCGACGACGATGACGTCCCACCACTCGCTGGGCTTCTCCGGCGCGGCCGAGATGGCCGAGATCGCCGCCGCGTGCCCCCCGAAGAGGAGGATCGCCACAGCGAGGACCCGGTGCGCGCAGCGTCGCAGCTTCACGCCGGGAGTGTAGCAGCGCCGATCTGACGGACTCCTCACGCGGTCTCAGCTTCGTCTGGTAGCCTTCGCGCCGAGGAGGCAACCCCATGCGCCGTCCCCCAGCGGGCCCCGCCGGTATCCTGATCGCCGCCCTGGGCCTCGTCCTCGCCGCGTGCGAGGCCGATCCCGCCCCACAGCTGCACGAGCTCGTCGTGACCGGTGCGCTGGAGCGGCGGGTCGCCTGGTTCTACGGCGAGCCGCGCGCGTTCGCCTTCGAGGGTGACGAACGATCCCTCACCGTGGCCGACGCCGGCCCGTCGCTCGATCCCTGGGCGCTGCCCGCGGCGCTGTGGATCGACGGCGCGCCCGCCTGGGTCGATGCCCCGGCCGGGTCGCTCGAGGCGCCCGTCGCCGTGCGCCGCATCCCCCTGACGACCGACCTACAGATGCGCACGGAGCGCGAGACGCGGGCGGTGCTGTACTACGACGGCAGCGCCTGGCTCACGCTGGGCGAGTTCGACCCCGGCGGACTCAACGTGCGCGTCACCCCGCGGCCGCGCCTCGCCGGGCTGCGCGGCCTGGGGGAACTGACCAACCCCGAGGCCGACGCGCTGAGGCGGGTGTTCGAGGATCTCGGCGAACCCCTCGTCGTTTCGGTCCTCGCGGAGCCCGACGTTCCCCGACGCTCGGTGGACGGCGTCGCCGAACAACGCGCGACGGCGATCCACGTGACCGCTGGGGTGCCCACCGACGTTGGCGCATTCCGGCCCGCCCCACGCGAGGTGCCCTTCGAGGTCGTCGCGCGAGGCCAGCAGGCAGCCGGCGTCACGGCCCCCTCGTACCAGTTGCTGCGCAGCGCCGACGAGCTGGCGGCGGCATGGAACCGCGCCTACGGCGCGGCGCTGCAGCCGCCGCCGCTGCCGGGCGCCGACCTCGAGCGCGAGACGCTGCTCGCCGTCTTCCTTGGCCCCAAACCGACCGGCGGCTTCGGGGCGGAGGTGCGCGGCGTGACGCTCGAGGGGGGCGACCTGTTCGTCGACCTCGTCGAGACCTCGCCGGGCCCCGGTGCGATGGTCACGCAGGCGCTCACCAGCCCGTGGCTCATCGTGCGGGTGCCGCGCGCCGGCGTGGCGGCCGTCTGGTTCCGCGATCCGAGTGACGGTCGCCTGATCGCGGTCGCGCGCCGCAGCGACTGACCGGGGGCGGCGGACGCCTCAGGTCAGCGTCATCGGGTCGAACAGCTTGCGGTACTCCACCGTCGCGTAGCGGTCGGTCATCCCGGACAGGTAGTCCACCACGGCTTGCTGGGCGCCCAGGCGGTCGACCTCGGCGCGGACGTCCGGCGGCAGCATGTCCGGCTGGACCACGTAGGCGTGGTAGAGGCGCTCGAGGATGTGGTCGGCCTTGCGGGTCATGCGGATCTGCCGGTGGTGGTGGTAGAGGTTGCGGTAGAGGAAGCGCTTGAGCTCCGCGAGTTCGCCGGCCAGGTCGGCGCCGTGGCGCACGAGGGTGTCGCCGTGCGCCCGCACGTCGTCGATCGACGCGATGCCCGTGGCCTCGAGGGCCGCGTCGGTGTGTTGGATGGTGTCGTCGATCATCGTTCCCAGCAGCTCGCGGATCAAGGCGTAGCGGGCACGGTTGTCGAAGCGGGCGGGATCGACGCCGAGGCGCTGCATGAGCCGGCCGACCACGCCGACCTCCGCTACCTGGACGGCGGAGAGGTGGCCCGAGCGGAGGCCGTCGTCGAGGTCGTGGGCGTTGTAGGCCAACTCGTCCGCGACGTTGACGACCTGCGCCTCGAGGCTCGGGCGGGCGTCCGGCTCCCACGAGGCGTCGGCGATGTCGTACTCCGTCTCGTGTTTCATGATCCCCTCGAGGGTCTCCCAGGTGAGGTTGAGGCCCGCGAAGCCGGGATAACGACGCTCGAGTTCGGTGACGATGCGCAGGCTCTGCCGGTTGTGGTCGAAGCCGCCAGCGTCGGCGGCCAAGCGATCCAGGGTCCGCTCGCCCGCATGCCCGAATGGCGGGTGCCCGAGATCGTGCGCCAGCGCGACCGTCTCCGCGAGGTCCTCGTTGAGCCCCAGCGCGCGCGAGATCGCGCGCGCCACCTGCGCGACCTCGAGCGTGTGGGTCAGGCGCGTCCGGTAGTAATCGCCCTCGTAGTTGACGAACACCTGCGTCTTGTACTCGAGCCGACGGAACGCGCTCGTGTGGATGACGCGATCCCGGTCCTTCTGGAAGGCGGTGCGGAACTCGCTCTCGTCCTCGGTGTGCAGCCGGCCGCGGGAGGCGCCGGCAAACGCTGCGTACGGCGCCAGCGTGCGGCGCTCCCCGTCCTCGAGACGCGCTCTCGTCATCTGCATGATCGCTCATCGTACCGCGGGGGTCGGGGCGCCCGCCCGGGGCCTGGAGCCACCTGGCGGTGCCAACGGCCCTTGGCGGGCGCCCCGACCCCGATCACGCTACGCGTAGGAACGCGACGTTGGCGGGCCCCGACCCCGCCGCCCGAGCGGTAGCGTAGGCGCATGGAGAACCTCGATCGGTATCTGGACGTGGCCCTCGAAACCGCGTTCGTGGCGGGGCAGGCGACGCTCGCGCACTTCCGGACGGGCGTCGAGGTGGAGATGAAGGACGATGCGACGCCGGTGACGCTGGCCGATCGGGCGGCGGAGGCGATCGTGCGGGAGCGGCTGGGGCGGGCGTTTCCCGGCCACGGCATCGTGGGGGAGGAGGAGGGCGCCGAGCGGGTCGACGCGGCGCACGTCTGGTGGGTCGATCCGATCGACGGCACCAAGGCCTTCGTGCGCGGCGTGCCGCTGTACGCCGTGCTCATCGGTCTCGCGGTCGAGGGGCGCATCGAGGTCGGCGTGGCGCACTTCCCGGCGCTCGGGGAGACGGTGTACGCGGCCAGCGGCCGGGGCACGCGGCTCAACGGGCGGCCGGTACGGGTGCGCGACACGGCTGAGCTCGCCGACGCGTACGTCGCGTTCACCGACGCCGGCTCCTTCGAGCGCCACGGTCGCGCCGGCGCGTGGGCGCGGCTGCGGGCGGCGACCGCCTACCAGGCGGGCTGGAGCGACGCGTACGGCCACGCGCTGGTGGCGAGCGGCCGCCTGGAGTTGATGCTCGACCCGGTCATGCATCCGTGGGACGCCGGTCCCTTCCCGGTGCTGCTGCGCGAGGCCGGCGGCCGCTTCGGGGACTGGTCCGGGCGTGAGACGATCCACGGTGGCGAGGCCCTGTCGACGAGCGACCGGTTGTGGCCGCAGGTGGCGGCGCTGATCGGTGCGCGCGAGGCGTCCCGAGACGGCTGACCGGCGCCCCGGCGCGCCGCCTGGCGGGCGGGCGCGACGGCGGGCGAGACCGTGGCCGGGGCCACGCTGGCGCAGCCGAGGGCGCATAGACTGGGCCCATGGACGCTCCCCGCCGCCGCGCCACCGTCACCGTACCCATCGGGCACGTCTTGCTGGGCGGGGACCACCCCGTGGTCGTGCAGTCGATGACCAATACCGACACCGCCGACGTCGCTGCCACCGTCGAGCAGGTCGCCACGCTCGCGCGCGCCGGTTCCGAGATCGTGCGCATCACCGTGAACAACCGGGCCGCCGCGGCGGCGGTCCCCGAGATCCGAGATCGGCTGCTCGACCAGGGGCTCGACGTCCCGCTGGTGGGCGACTTCCACTTCAACGGCCACCAGCTCCTGCGCGCGTTCCCACGGGCGGCCGAGGCGCTCGCCAAGTACCGCATCAACCCCGGCAACGTCGGCGTGGGCGAGCGCCACGACGCCAACTTCGTCACGATGGTCGAAGTCGCCCGGGCGTACGACCGCCCGGTGCGGATCGGCGTCAACTGGGGTTCGCTCGACCAGGCGCTCCTGACCGAGCTGATGGACGAGAACGCGCGCGCAAGCGAGCCGCGTTCGGCGCACGCCGTCATGATCGAGGCGATGCTGCAGTCGGCGCTGCGGTCGGCCGAGCTCGCGGAGTCCGTCGGGCTGGGCCGCGATCGCATCGTGCTGTCGGTCAAGGTCAGCCAGGTGCCCGACCTGTGGGACGTGTACCGCCAGCTGGCCGCGCGCTGCGACTACCCGCTCCACGTCGGCCTGACCGAGGCCGGCATGGGCATCAAGGGGGCGGTCGCCTCGACGGCGGGCCTGGTGCCGTTGCTGGCGGAAGGCATCGGCGACACGATCCGGGTGTCGCTGACGCCGGACCCGGGCGCGGCCCGCGAGCGCGAGGTGGAGATCGCGCAGGAGATCCTGCAGGCCGTGGGCCTGCGCCGCTTCGCCCCCAGCGTCACTGCCTGCCCGGGCTGCGGCCGCACCACCAGCACGCTCTTCCAGGAGATGGCGCGCGACATCCAGGCGTACCTCAAGGCCCGCATGCCCGCGTGGCGGGAGGCCTACCCGGGTGTCGAGGGCCTGAAGGTCGCCGTCATGGGTTGCGTCGTCAACGGTCCGGGCGAGAGCAAGCACGCCGACATCGGCATCTCGCTGCCGGGCACCGGCGAGTCGCCGCGGGCACCCGTGTACCGCGACGGCGTCTTCGTCGGGACGCTGCAGGGCGCCGAGATCGTCCCCGGGTTCAACCGCATGCTCGATGCGTACGTCGTGGAACGTTACGGCGGCGGTCGCCGGGCGGCCGACGAGCGCATCGAACTGCCCACCGGCGGCTGAAGGCGTCGCCGGTGGCGACCGAGCGCCAGGCCCCCATGGTGGTCGTGGGACCCGTGCTACCGTCGCGGCGAGCGGGGGGCCCCGTAGCGGGTTCGGGAGGTCCATGACCGTTGCGCAGGCGATCGCCAACTGCACCGAGGAGACGCGGGCGCACTCGAGCACCTTCTACCTGGGCTCGAGGTTGTTCCGTGGCGAGCGCCGCTCGGCCGTGACCGTCATCTACGCGGTGTGCCGGGCCGGCGACGACGCCGTCGATCAGGCGTCGAACGCTGCGGAGGCGCGCGAGCGATTGGCCGAGTGGTGGGCCGGCGTGCAGCGTGCCTACGCAGGTGCGCCCGATCCCGAGGCGGCAGTGGAGGTCGGCCTGGCGTGGGTCCTGGAGCGGCACGACGTCCCGCTACCGGCGTTCGAGGAGTTGTACCTGGGGCTGGCCTCCGATCTCGAGCCGACCGACGTCGCCGATCTCGACGAGCTGATGCTGTACTGCCGGCGCGTGGCCGGCGTGGTCGGCTGGCTCGTGGCACCGATCGCGGGCTACCGCGGCGGTCCCGAGACGCTGGACATGGCGATGTCGCTCGGCTTGGCGATGCAGCTGACGAACGTGTTGCGCGACGTAGGGGAGGACCTGCGGCTGGGACGCTGCTACTTGCCGGCCGACCTACGGGCGAAGCACGGTGTTACACTCGAACAACTGCGCTCTGGAGAGGTCACGCCGCAGTACGTCGCGCTTCTCGAGGAGCTCGTGGGCCTCACCCACCGCCTCTACCGCGAGGGGTGGCGCGGCATCCCCCGTCTCCATGGTGTGGCATCCCTCGGGGTCGCGGTCGCCGCCCTCAACTACGAGGCCATCCTGCGCAAGCTCCGGCAGAACGGTTTCGACAACCTCAACCGGCGCGCCTACCTGCGCCCCGTCGAGCGGATCGCCCTGATCCCTCGCGCCGTCGTGCAGTTGGCCGGCGGCCCCGCCCGCGAGGCGCGGGGGGCCCGCCCGTGATGCGCTCACGCCCTGGCGACCGCCGTTCAGGGAATCGAGGAGGGGCCGCGTGCCCGATTACGACGTCCTGACCATCGGCGCGGGGCACAACGCCCTCATCGCCAGCGCCTACCTCGCCCAGGCCGGTCTCGCGGTCGGCGTCTTCGAGCGCCGGCCGATCGTGGGCGGCGCGGTATCGACGATCGAGCAGGTGCCCGGCTACCGCTTCGATCTCGGTGGCTCCGCTCACATCCTGATCCGCAACACGCCGATCGTCGAGGAGCTCGGCCTCGAGCGCTTCGGCCTGGAATACATCGACGTCGACCCGCTGTTCTTCGCCCCCTTCGAGGACGGCGACCACCTGCTGTTCCACCGCTCCGAGGCGCGCACCATCGAGGGCATCGAGGCGCGCTTCCCGGGTGAGGGCGAGGCCTACGGACGCTTCCTCGACGAGTGGCGGCCCTTCGCGCGCGCGGTCCGGGACATGTTCCTCGCCACCCCCGATCCACTGACCCTCGGCGCGACGGCGATGTCCGGCAAGGCGGTGCCCGGCGACTGGCGCAAGGCGCTGCCGCGCATCCTCAAGCCCTACGGCGAGGTCGTCGACGACTACTTCCGCGAGGAGAAGGTCAAGGCGCCGCTGGTGTGGATGGCGGCCCAGTCCGGCCCGCCGCCCAGCGAGCCGCTCACGTCGCCCTTCCTGCTGTGGCACCCGCTCTACCACGAGGGCGGCATGGCCCGCCCGCGCGGCGGCTCGGGCATGCTCACCCAGGCGCTGGCACGGCACGTCGAGGCGCACGGCGGGACGGTCCACGTGGGGGCACCGGTCGACGAGATCCTGGTCGAGGGCGGCCGCGCGACCGGCGTACGTGTCGGCGACCAGGTCTACACCGCCCGCGTCGTGCTCGCTGGCGCCCACGCGCTCGAGACCTTCGGCCGCCTGCTGCCCACGCAGTACCGGCCGCCGAACGCGGCCGGCATGCGCGTCGGCAACGGCTTCGGCGCCATCGTGCGGCTGGCGCTGTCCGAGCCGATCCGCTACAGCGCCCACCCCGGCGACGAGGCGCGGCGGGCCCTACAGCTGATCTGTCGCGACCGCGCCCAGGTGTCCGCGGCCTACGGCGACTACCTCGCCGGACGGCCGGCGGCCGACCCGCCGATCGTCGCGATGAGCTTTTCGGCCGTCGACGACACGCTCGCCCCGCCCGGCGGCGAGGTGCTGTGGCTGTGGGCCCAGTACTACCCGTACCAGCTCGCCGGCGGACGCAGCTGGGACGACATCGCGCCCGAGGTCGAGGCGTCGATCCTCGATGCGTACGAGGTGTACGCCCCCGGCACCAAGGCGAAGGTCGTCGGCTCGCTCTTCCAGCACCCCGCCTGGCTCGAGCGCGAACTCGGACTGTTCCGCGGCAACGTCATGCACCTGGAGATGAGCCTCGACCAGATGTTCGCGCTGCGTCCCTTCCTCGGAGGTCACGGCTACCGCGCGCCCGGCGTGCGCGGTCTGTACCTCACCGGCGCCAGCACGCACCCCGGCGGCGGCATCATGGGGGCCTCCGGCCGCAACGCGGCCCGCGAGGTGCTCAAGGACCTGCGCAGTCCGACCGTCGCGTTGGGGCGGGGTGTGCGCCGGGCGCTGGGAGGAGAAGGGCGCGGCGGCCCGCGATCGTGAGCCGCGGGGGTGCCGCCGTGCCGCCCACGGCGGCGACGGGGATGGTGGCCGGCGAGCGCCGCTGGCTGTGGAGTGGTCTCGTTCCCGTGCTCGCGGCCGCCGCCGGTGCCGCGTCGTGGGCGCCGGAGATGACCTACCTGCAGTTCCACGTCGCCTTCACGCTGCCGTGGCTCGCATGGCTGGTGATCGGCGCCGTCGTCGCCGTTCGCGCCGGGCGCCCGCTGGCCGGTCGCCTCGGCCGGAACCGCGCGGCCTGGACGGGTCTCGGCGCCCTGACGCTGGCGTCGCTCGGCTACACCTACCCCTGGGACCGGGCGTTGATCGCCCAGGGCGTGTGGGGGTACCCAGACGGTCGGGTGCTCGCGACCCTGGGGGGCGTCCCGCTCGAGGAGATGGCCTTCTTCCTCATCCAGACCTGGATCGTCGGCCTCGCGACGTTCGCCGTGGGGCGCTCGCTCGTTGGCGGGCCCGCGACCACGGGACCCGCTCGGGGCGTCGGCCCGACGGCGCACGCATTCCGGTGGGCCGGTGCGCTGCTGGCCCTGGTCGGCGCCGGCGCCGGCCTGCTGCTGTGGCCTACGGAGCCGGGCCGCTACCTCGGGCTCATCCTCGTGTGGTCCATGCCGGTGGTCGCCGTCCAGTGGGCGTTCGGCGGCGACCTGCTGTGGGCGCGGCGGCGGGCGCTGCTCCTGGCGATCGGCCTGCCCACCGCCTGGCTGTGGCTCGCCGATCGGCTGGCGATCGGTTGGTCGATCTGGTGGATCTCGGATGAGTTGACCCTGGGTCTGCGTCCGCTGGGACTGCCGCTCGAGGAGGCGGTGTTCTTCCTGTTGGCCAGCACGATGGTCGTCGGGGGCCTGCTGCTTGCCCTGCATCCGGCGACGCCCGCGCGGCTGCGGCGGCTCTGGGCCGAACTGGCGCGGCGCCCGTGGCGCGCGTGGTTGGCCGTCTGGGCGTTCACGATGATCCCGACGCCGCTGTTCCCGCACCTGTTCGCCCCGCTGGCCTACGCCAGCACGACGGCGCTGGCCCTGGCGGTGCTCGTGTACGCCCTGCGGCACTACGGCGCCCGCACCTGGGTGCTCTTCGCCGCCGCCTTCGCCTTCGGCGTGGCCGTCGAGGTCCTCGGCGAGCGCACGGGCTTCCCCTTCGGGACCTACGCCTACCTCGCGCCCGGGCCGGCGCTCTTCGGCGTGCCGCTGTTGGTGCCGCTCGGCTGGTTCGCCTTCACCCTCATTGCGCTGGCGGTGGCGCCGCGCGGCCGCGCCCGCTGGTTCGCCCCGCTGGCACTCGTCGCGTGGGACCTCGGACTCGACCCGCTCATGGTGCGCGAGGGCTTCTGGGCGTTCGAGCAGGGGCCCTACTTCGGCGTACCGTGGTCCAACTTCGCCGGCTGGTACCTCGCCGGCTGGGTGCTCGTCGCGCTCCTCCTGTGGATCGAACCTAGGTTGGCGGACGAGGAGGGCGCCGACCTGCGCGCCACCTTCGCGGCGCAGGCCTTCCTCATCGGCGTGGGGCTGGCCTTCTTCGGCCTGCCTCTGGCCGGACTGATCGCCGCGATCGCCATGCTGGCGGTCGCGACGCCCGGCCTGCGGGCCGCATGGCGGCCACGCGAGGGGGACCCCTCGGCGTGACCGGCACCCGCCTGCGTTCGCTGTGGGCCTCGCTGCTGGAGCCGGCGATCGCGGCGGCCCTACCGGGCATCATGCGGCGCGCGCTCCGCCGCGGCCTGGCGGGCATCTGGGCTCGCACGGAGGCCCCGCTGTCGGACGGTACCGCCGTCCTCGATGGCGGCGCGGTGGTCGTCGCCAACCACCACAGCTGGTGGGACGCCTACCTGGCGTGGGCCATCGCCGCGCACCACGGGCGACCGTCGGGCGCGATCATGGATGAAGCCCAACTGGCGCGCTTCCGCTTCTTCCGGGGCCTCGGTGCGGTCTCGGACCGTGAGCCGCGGGCCGCCGCCCGCCGCGCGGCCGCGGGCGCATGGCTGTTCGTCTACGTCGAAGGCGAGCTGCGTCCGCCCGGCCCGCTGGGCCCGGTGCGGCCCGGCGCCGCGGCCATCGCACGCTGGGCCGGCGTGCCCGTGCTGCCGCTCGCGATTCGCTGCGTCATGCGCGGGGGCGAGCGCCCCGAGGTCTACCTGCGCTTCGGCGCGCCGCTCGCCAGCGGCGTCGACCACGAGACGCTGGCGAGCGCCCTGGCCGAGCTGCTCGGGCGCCTCGACCGCGATCTCGCCGAGGCCACCGATGCCGAGGCTCCGCTACCCGGCTACGCCCCGTGGTGGCGTGCCGCCGACCGCAGCCACGAGCGCCTGGCCCGCTGGCGGGCGTGGTGGGGGGCGTCGTGAGCGGCGACCCCACGGCCGCGGGCATCGCCGCCACGCTCGCCGATGCGGCCTTCTGGCTGGTCGCCGGCTTCCTTGCGGCCCAGGCTGGCGTCCTGCTGCTCAACCTCGTCGCCTTCCCGCTGCTGGGGGCGCGAACCGGGCGCGCCGACGCGGCGCACGGGCGGCCCCGCCCGCGGGTGTCGCTGCTGGTGCCGGCGCGCAACGAGGCCGAGACGCTGCCGACCACGCTGCCGACGCTCCTCGCGCAGGGTGCCGACGAGGTGCTCGTGCTCGACGACGGCTCGAGCGACGCGACGCCCGCCATCCTCGCCGCCGCCGAAGGGTTGCGGGTGCTGGCCGGCGCGCCCCTACCGCCGGGCTGGTCGGGGAAGAACTGGGCCTGCCACCAGCTCGCGCGCGCCGCGACCGGCGAGGTGCTGGTCTTCACCGATGCGGACGTCGCGTGGCGGCCCGGTGCCCTCGACCGGGTCGTCGCCGAACTGGACGCGACCGGCGCCGGCCTATTGAGCGCCTGGCCGCGGCAGCGCTGCATCACGCTGGGCGAGCGCCTGGTGGTGCCGCTCGTCGACCTGCTGCTGCTGGCCAACCTGCCGCACCCGCTGGTTCGCGCGCTGCCGTTCGCGAGCCTCGCGGGCGCGAACGGCCAGCTCATGGCCTGGCGGCGCGAAGCCTACGAGCTCGTCGGCGGTCACGCCGCGCTGCCGGGCGAGGTGCTGGAGGACGTGCGCCTCGCGCAACGCGCCAAGCGGCTCGGCGTGCCGCTGACCCTGCGGCTGGGCGGCCCGTGGCTCGAGACGCGCATGTACCGCGGCTGGGGCGAGGTCGTGGCCGGCTTCGGCAAGAACGTGCTCGCGGCCGCCGGCGGCTCGCGCACGGCGCTCGTCGGGTTGTGGTTGCTGAACCTCACGGCCTACACCCTGCCCTGGCTGCTGGCGTGGTGGGACCCCCGCTGGTGGGCGCTTGCCGGCGGGGGCTTGCTCCTGCGGCTGGCGTCCAACGCCAAGGCCGGCCGCGCCACCTGGGAGGCGCTGCTCCAGCCCTTCGGGCCGATCGCCCTGACGGCGATCGTGGTGCGCGCCTTGGCGCGCGGCGGGGGCTACGCGTGGAAGGGACGGAGCTACCCGTGACCGCAACGGGCGCGCGATCCGGTGGGCGACCGCGCGTCGCCGTCGTGGGCGCGGGCTTCGCGGGGCTGGCGGCGGCGATCGATCTGGCCAGGGGTGGGGCGGCCGTCACCCTGCTCGAGCGCGCGCACGAGGTCGGCGGCAAGGCGGGCGAGTGGCGCGCCGGCGGCTTCCGCTTCGACGTCGGACCCTCGGTGTTCACCCTGTCCGACGTGGTCGAGGCCATCTTCCGCGACGCCGGACGCGAGCGGCCCTTCGACCTCGAGCCCCTGAGCCCCATCTGCCGCTACGTCTTCCCGTCCGGCCGCGTGTGGGACGTCTACCGGGAGCTCGAGCCGACCCTATCGGGCCTGGCCGCCGACGAGCAGCACGCCTACCGACGGGCGCTCGCCGTGGCCCGCCGGCTCTACCAGGACGCCGCCCCCACCTTCGTCCGCGGCCCCGCCCCCGGCCTGCTACGCCTGGCCGCCTACGGCGTGCGCGCCGGCTGGCGCGCGCAGCCGGGGCGACGCCTCACCGACCTGCTCGCCTCGCTCGGTGTCCGCGGCGACCTGCTGCCCTTCTTCCTGCGCTTCGCGACCTACTTCGGGGGCGATCCCTACCGGGCGCCGGCCGTGCTGCACAACATCGCCTGGGTGGAGCTCGGCCTGGGCGTGACGCTGCCCGTCGGCGGCGTCCACGGCGTGGTTCGGGCCCTGCACGGTCTTGCCGGGGAGCTGGGGGTGGAGGTCCGCACCGGCGTCGAGGTGGAGCGCCTGGTCGAGTGCGCCGGGCGCGTGTCGGGCGTGGTCGTCGCCGAAGGCGAACTCGAGGTCGACGCCGTGGTCGCGGCCGTCGACCGCCGCTGGGCGCTGCAGCTCCTCGGTCGCCAGGTGCCGCCGCGGCGCTTCCCCAGCCTGTCGGGCACCGTCGCGTTGCTCGGCGTCCGCGGCGAGACACCCGGGCTGGCGCCGCACAACGTGTTCTTCCCGCCCGACTACGCGCGGGAGTTCCACGACCTGCGCGCCGGCCGCCACCCGAGCGACCCGACCCTCTACCTCCATGCCTCCGCGAAGGGCGATCCGGCCGACGCCCCGACGGACCACGAGAACTGGTTCGTCATGGCCAACGCGCCGGCGCTGCCGCCCGGCGACGACACGGGCGCGCCCGGGCGGCCCGCCGGACGGGTCGACGACGAGCGCGCGGCGGCCGACGCCGCGGCCGCCCGCCGCTTGCGATCCACGCTCGCCGCACGTGGCCTCGATCCCGCCGGCCGAACGGTGGTCGAACGCGACCTCGGGCCCGCCGACCTGGCGCGGATGGGGGACCGGGGGGCGATCTACGGTCCCATGCCCCAGGGCCTGCTCTCGACGCTCCGTCCTGGCCCGGCCGTGCCCGGCGTGACGAACCTGTGGCTCGCGGGCGGCACGGTCCATCCTGGCGGGGGCATTCCGCTGGCGCTGCTGTCGGGGCGCTATGCAGCGGCCGACCTCCTGCGTCGCCTCCCTCGCTGAGTCGTCGGCCGCCCCGGCGCCCTCGGTCAGTGTTCCGCGGCTCGTCGGTCGTCGCGGCCGAGCCCGGCCGGCCGAATGACCCATGCGACGCCGTCGAATGGCTGGGGTGGCGCATACGACGCCGACGGCAGGGGGCGCGAGGCCGTGCGCGTCAGGCCGCTCGGCAGGCGCGGCGGGTCGTCGACCGCGACCGCGACCACGGCCACCCGGGGTGGCGCCTCGGCGGCGGCGGCGAGCACCGCTGGGACGAGCGCGTGGGGCAGCGACACCACGAGCACGTCGGGCGGGGGGAGGCGGCGCCAGGCCAGCCGCCAATCCTCGGCCAGCACCCGCGTCCCGGCGAACAGGCTCCGGAGGCCCGCCGCGAGCCGCGGATCGAGTTCGACCAGCGTCAGGTCCTCCGGGGCGACGGTGCGCGACAGCGCCTGCGCGATCGTACCGGCGCCCGCGCCGAGTTCGACGACGCGTTCTCCGGGCCGCGGGTCGAGTTCGGCGACGATCCAGGCGAGCGCGGCGGCGTCCGTCAGGAAGTGCTGCTCGAGATCGCCCACGGCGCGCAGGTTACCGCCCGCTGCCCCCGCGCGGGCTCGGGGTGTGCGGAGGCGGTGCGACGCGGGCACCGGGCCCTGGGCTCCGGGGCCCAGGCTATGCTCGTCGCATGAAGCTGTACACGCGCACGGGTGACGACGGGACGACCGCGCTGTTCGGGGGGCGCCGGGTTCGTAAGGACGCGCTGCGCGTCGAGGCCTACGGAGCGGTGGACGAGGCCAACGCAGCGCTCGGGATGGCGCGCTCGCAGGGGCTCGACGCCGAGCTCGACAGGGTCCTCGCGGGCCTCCAACGGGACCTCTTCGACGTGGGGTCCGACCTGGCGACGCCACACGATGCGCCGGCCAGGGAGGCGCTGCGGCCGATTCAGGAGGAGGACGTCGCGGTGCTCGAGGGCCTCATCGACCGGTTCGACGAGGAGCTCGATCCTCTGCGCCAGTTCATCGTGCCCGGGGGGCACGCCTCCAGCGCCGCGCTGCAGTTCGCCCGGGCGGTGTGCCGGCGCGCGGAACGGGCCGGGGTCGCGTTGGCGGCTGAAGAGGAGGTCAACGCGGTGGCCCTCCGCTACCTCAACCGGCTCTCCGACCTGCTCTTCGCCCTGGGTCGGGTCGCCAACGCACGCCACGGGGTGAGCGAGGCACGCTTCCACGTGCCCCGCCGCGTCAAGTCGAAGGACCGACCCGGCTGACGGGGCCCCGCTCGGCATCGCGCGCGACGAGGAAGCCGTCGAGCGTGGCGTGCCCGACGGTGTCGAGCCAGCGTCGGATGCCCGCCGCCATCTTGCGTGGCATCATCGGTCCCTCGTAGATCCAGCCGGTGTAGACCTGCAGCAGGCTGGCCCCGGCCTCCAGGCGTGCGATCGCGTCGTCGGCCGTGAAGATGCCGCCGACCGCGATCAGCGGCAGCCGGGTGCGCTCGCGGAGCTGGCGCAACACGTCGAGGGCGATGGGACCCAGCGGCGCACCCGAGAGGCCGCCGGCTTCGTTCGGATCGCTCGGCAGCCCGTCGCGGCGAATCGTGGTGTTCGTCGCCACCAACCCGTCGAGCCCGTGTCGTTCGGCCCGTTCGACGATCGTGTCGAGGTCGGCGGGCTCGAGGTCCGGGGACACCTTGAGCAGCAGTGGCATCGGCCCCAACTCGTCGCGCAGCGCCGCCGCGAGCTCGAGGAGTCCGGACAGCGGGCCGGCCTGCTGCAACGTCCGCAGTCCGGGCGTGTTCGGCGAGCTGACGTTGAGCACCACCAGATCGGCGACCGGCCACACGGCCCGCAGCGATGCTTCGTAGTCTGCGGCGGCGTCCTCGAGGGGGGCAACGCGGCTCTTGCCGACGTTGACCGCAACGGGCGCCGCGGGCCACCAGGAGCGGGCGCGTTCGCGCCGCAACCGTTCGGCCAGCGCGTTGGCGCCGGCGTTGTTGAAGCCCATGCGGTTGATCGCGGCCTTCGATGCGGGCAGGCGGAACATTCGGGGCGGCGGGTTGCCCGGCTGCGCCAGCGCCGTGACGGTGCCCAACTCGGTGTGTCCGAACCCGAGCGCCGGCCAGACGGCGGCGGCCAGGCCGTCCTTGTCGAAACCGGCACCCAGCCCGAAGGGGTTGGGGAACTCGAGCCCGAAGGCGCGCACGCGCAGCCGCGGGTCGTCGACGCCGGTCGTCCAGTGCAGCACCCGCAGGGCACCCGGGTGCGCGGCTGCGAAGGCCAACAGCGCGAACACGCGGGCATGGATCACCTCGGGATCGAGGCGGAACATCACGCTGCGCAGGATGGGGTAGAGGTCCATCAACCGCCTCCAGACGGGCGTCGCCGCGCGGGCCGGAGCTCGATGCGCGAGGGCAGGACCCGGCCCGGGTTGCGCAACACGAACAGGACGGCCTCGGCGACGTCCTCCGCCTGGAGCTTCCAGGCATCGTCCCCGACGCGGCGGCGGGAGAAGTCGGTGGCGACCGATCCCGGCATCACCGTGGCGACCCGCACGCCGAGGTCGCGCAGGTCGTGCATGACCGCCTCCGTGAAGCCGACGAGCCCGAACTTGCTGGCGTTGTAGGCCGCGCCGCCCGCGAACGCGTGGGCGCCGGCCAAGGAGCCGATCGTGACGATCGTGCCGCGGCTGGCGACCAGCGCGTCGAGTGCCGCGCGCACGCTGTGGTAGGGCCCGCTCAGGTTCGTGTCGATGACCGCACGCCAGTCGTCCTCATTCAACTCCTGGATCGGCGCCGTCCTGCCCACGCCGGCGTTGGCGATCAGCGCGTCGAGCCGGCCGAAGCGTTCGCTGGCGACCGCCACCGCATGGCGCAGCGACGCCGGATCGCGCACGTCGGCGGCGACGCCGACG
>Ga0180429_10000326_pt1 | contig 42454 bp, 29 predicted proteins | sample SS_ome_FD_132428 | JGI IMG/M metagenome (GOLD analysis project Ga0180429, IMG submission 132428) | Hypersaline lake sediment archaeal communities from the Salton Sea, California, USA - SS_1_S_1 metaG | ecosystem: Environmental > Aquatic > Non-marine Saline and Alkaline > Hypersaline > Sediment ... | reverse complement strand
TGGTGTCGGTCTCGTCTCGCGGCGTGGTCGGAGCGCGGAGTGGGAGACGGTGCGAAAATCGTGTAACGGCTAGTTGGGGGTGGTGCAACTATCTGTTGCATCGGCAGTGATGCGACTTGGAATCGGCCCAGACTCGGCAGGCGGGTGTCTCGTGCGGCGAGGATGCCGCTGCAGCCAGCCGCGCGATCGAGCGACGCCGCAGCGGCGAGCTATCGCATCCGCGAGTGCCGATGCGATTGCATCGCGATGCGATTGCTGCAAAGTCGTGTCACAAAACGCACCCCTCCGGATGCGATTTTCAGCCACCCTGTTGCGGTGTCCGTTTACTCTCAAACTCGGGCAGGTGGTCGTTCTCGGTGCGGAGAGCGCGCTGGCGTCGGTCTCGTCTCGAGAGGTTCGCGGAGCGCGGAGTGGGGGGCGGCGCGAAATTCGTGTAACGGCTAGTTGGGGGTGGTGCAACTATCTGTTGCATCGGCAGCGATGCGACTTGGATTCGGCTCAAAGTCGGCAGGCGAATGTGTCGGCCTCTGGCGAGTGCGGTGCGTCTATCCGCGCACTCGAGCGACGCCGCAGCACCGCGCTGTCACATCGACGAGCAACGCGCACGAATGAGCGACGAGGCGGCGTGGCGCGCTTGGTTCCAGCGCTACGGCGCAGTCATGGCCGCAGCCGAGCGGCCGCGGGAGCGCGGCTTTTTCCCGATCGGGAGCCGCGAACTGCCGCCGCCGCCGCCGCCGGCCGCGACGCAACGCGCGACGCTGCGTTCTCCGACGTCGCCGCCAGTTCGCGCCCCTAAAAGCGGCGGCGCGGTAGACGGCGTGCTCAACTTGCCGCCGCCGCCGCGGTGCACGAGTAAAGCAGACGCCGAGACTGGTCGCGTTTACTTGAGCGCCGCGACACTCGGCTCGCGCTCGAGCGCTCGCGCCAGTTTGCGCAGCGCGCTGCACCACACGGCGTAGTTGGCAGGGCCGGCTTCGGGGCGCACCGCGGCGAGAAACTGGTCGAGCGCGGCCGGCGCGCCGCCAGTCAGCGGCACGGTGTGCAGCAACGCGAGCAGCGACCACATGCCGGGGTCGGCTGCGCTTTCGCCGGCGTGCTCGAGCACCAGTTCGACGTCGGCGGTCGCTGGTCGCCATGCGCGCAGCACGTCTCCGAGCAGCGTGCCGGCGAGCAGGTGGTCGATGTGCGTGTCGCACTCTTGCGCAAAGCGGTGCGCGAGCGCGTCGTCGGCTTTAGCAATCTCGGTGGCGGCGCTGTGCCGGGCGAGTTTGTGATCGGCACGCCACGCGTCGATGCGGCAGACAAAGGCGGCGACGCGTTCAGCTGCCGCGAGCAGGCGCGGCACGCGCGCCGCAATGTCTGCGGCGGTGCAGCGCAGCGCACTGACCGACCGGCACGTCGGCGGCTTGCCGTGCTCGGCCTGTGGCAGACTCATGGATGGATGCGAGTTTAATCTTTGGTGGGCACGACCGGTCCGTTGGCGGCGGCTCCAGCCGCGGCGATGCAACTCTCGAGCGCGGTAATGCGCGCGGCCTGCGCGCCGATAATGGTGTGCAGCCGGGCCATATCGGCGGCGAGCGCGTCGAGCTGCTCGAAGCGCGCCGCCACTTGCTCCATCTGATTCTTGCGCCGCGCGCGCGTCCGGCGCGCCGCCTCGGCGTTTTTGCGGCGTCGCTCGGCGGTGTTCTGCGCCACTCGCTTGCGCTTGGTGCTCGCTCTGGGCGACGGCGGCGGCGTCGCAGAGCACCAGGTGTCGTCGAGCGGCGGCGGCGGCAGCGGCGGCCACTGTGCGCCGAGCGTCGGCAGCGCAGTGTCCAGCAAGATTGCTTCACTCATTCGCTGTCGTAGTCGAATTCGGGCGCGTCATCGGCGTCGGCGCTGCGCGTCTGCAGCAGGCAGCGCAGGCCGGTGCGCGGCGACCGATGCGTGTAGGCGAGCCGGCGCTCGAGCTGCGGCGCGAGCTCGCCGGCGTCGGCGGGTCCGAGCGGCAGCGCGACGCGCACGCTCCAGTCGCCACCGGCGCGCTCAAACGGCTGGCGCAGCAGCAGCGCGCGCAGCACGGCGCCGTCGGCGCCGCGCAGGTCGAGCGCGCCGGCCTGTGCGGCGGCGTCGTCGGCAGCGGGCACAAACGCGAGCGCGGCGCACGGCGCCACGAGGTGTGTGGCGAGCGCGTCGCGCGCCGGCGCAAACGACGCCGCCGCCAGCTCGGCGCGGTGGCGCGCCACGCACAGCAGGCGCGCGCTGTCTGTAAAGCAGCAGCGCCGGTGGTCGCGGCCGTCGCTGGTCGCCAGCTCGAGATAGAGACCGGGCGCGTCGAGCGACACCGTCGGGCCGTGCTTGGCCGGCTCGAGCTCGCGCAGGTGCTTGGCCGCGCCAATGCGCTCGAGCCGGCGCTCTTGGCGCACGACGTCAAAGGCGCGCGCGACGCGCACCAGCGCCGCGCCGCTGCGCACAAACGGCGCCGCTGCCAGGAAGAGCGTGTGGCGCGCCAGAAACGGGTGCGCGCCGACGCGGCGCAGCGCGTCGGCCAGCGGCGGCGCCGCGTCGTCGACGGCAGCGGCGAGCGCGTCGCAGACGCGGCCGAGCGCCGCGAGCGGGCCGACGACGTGCCAGTGCGCGGTGCCGGCGAGCAGCGCGTCGGCGCCGTCGAGCGGTGCGTCGGCGAGCAGCGCGGCGGCGCAGTGCGCCACGCAGCGGCTGGCCTCGGTGCGCGCCGCGCACGCCGGTGCGCCGGGCGCGGCGCAGCGCGGCGGCTCGAGCACGGCGCCTGGCGCCGCGTGCCACAGATCGGCAAACGGCGCGCCGGCGCCGCGGTGCGCGCGCGGCGCCGGCGCGCCGTACGCGCCGCCGGCGAGCAGCAGCTCGGTGGGCGCGCGTGCGGCGAGCGGCGCCAGCGCGGCGAGCGTGTGCGCCAGGTCGTGCTCGCACCACTCGTGCGCGTCGAGCAGCGCGACGCGGCAGTAGGCGCCGAGCAGCGGCGCGCGGCCGGCGAGCAGCGCGGCGCGCGACACGCGCTCGGCCGAGCACACGGCGGCGTCGTAGACGAGCGCGCCGCCGAGCCGCTGCGCGTACACGGCCGACGGCGCGACGAGCAGCGTGCGGCCGCGCGGCACCAGCAGCGCGGCCGCGAGCCGCTCGGGCCGGTGCGCCAGCAGAAACGGCCCGGTGTCGAGCAGCGTGGTGCGCGCAAACTGCGTTTTGACGCGCGCCGCAATGTCGGCGGCGCGCGTCGCGTCGGCGCGCAGCCAGACGCAGCCCGGCTCGGGTGCGCGCCGCACGTAGTCGCGCGCGCACAGCCAGCCCACCGGCGACGTGCCGCCGCCGCCGCCGCCGGCCGGCTCGGCGCCGAGCGGCAGACTCTCGTCGTCGCTGCTGTCGGCGTCGTCGTCGTCGGCGGCGTCGGTGTCGCACTCGACAAGCGTGTCGCCAAACGCCGTCGCGCGGCCGAGCTCGGCGGCGCGCTCGGCGGCGCGCAGCACAAAGGCGGCCGACTCGCCGGCCGGCGCGGCGCGCGCCAGCCGCTTGACGTGCGCCGGCCGCAGGCCGGTGGCCGGCGTGCCCATGGCGCGCCAGCGGTGCGCCAGCACGTCGGCGGCGCACTCGAGCGTCGCATCGCGCGCCGCCGGCAGCACGAGCGCGTCGGCGAGCGCCGCACCGTCGTCGGCCGTGCGCAGGCACGTGCCGAGCGCGCGCGCCAGCTCGAGCACACGGCGCGCCGACAGCTGTTCGAGCAGCGCGCCGCGCGCGCCGCACGGCCCGCGCAGCAGCGCCGAGAGCGAGCGCGCCAGCGTCTGCTCGTCGACGCCGAGCAGCGTGCCGGCGTCGGCGGCGCAGTAGGCAAACTCGAGCGCGCGCTGCAGCGCAAACGTGTCGCGCGCCGAGCGCTCGAGCGGCGCGAGCAGCGCGCCGAGTTGGTGCGGCGCGCCGACGGCACGCAGCGCGGCGCTCTGCGCCGCGCCGAGCGGCACGCCGCCGCGCACCTTGGCGGCGCCGCGCGTCGCGCGCTGGCTCTTGTCGGCGGCGCGGTCGGCGCGCACCGCGTCGCGCACCGCCATCAGCGCAAACGGGTCGGCCACGGCGCGCCGCAGCGCTGCGGCCGATGCGGCGTTGCGCGCCGGCTCAAAGCCGACGCAGCGCGCGGCGCGGTAGACGGGCAGCTGGTCGGCGTCGGTTGTGCGCTCGAGCAGCAGCGAGACGCGCGCGCCGGCGTGCGCCAGCGGAATTGCATCGCGCGCGTCGACCAGCACGCGGCGCGGCGGCAGCGCGCCCCGGCTCCGCGGCGCCGCGCGGCCAATCGTCTCGTGCGCCACCTCGAGCGCTTCGGAGCCGCTGTCGTCGTCGTCTTCGGCCATCGGCGCGACCGCGTCGACGGGCGCCAGCGGCGCGCCGCAGAAGAGCAGGCGTCGCGCGTACCGGTCGCGCGGCCGTGCGTCGGGCGCCACAATCGCCTCGATGGTGCCAGTCCACGTTTCGCTCATCGTTGCGTGTGTGTGTGTACGCGCGCTTCACTCGGTCAGCGGTTGGCCAGATGCAGCGACGCGAGCTGGCGCGCGAGCGGCGCCTGCGTCAGCGCCGTGAACAGCCGGTCGGTGTGCTCGAGCGCCGGCGCCGTCTCGACGCAGCGGCGCAGCGCGCGCTCGAGCGCCGGCGTCGTGCGCACGCCGCGCAAAAAGCGGCCGACGAGGCGCGCGAGATCGGCGTCGCCGAGCGCGGTCGCGAGCGCGCGCAGTGCGCTGACAAAGTGGTGCCGGTCGGCGGCCAGTTCGTCGGCGAAAAAGTCGCCGGCCGCAATCTGCGGCTGGCCGACGCCGAGCGCGTGCAGCGCCGCCTCGGCGCTGTCGACGTACGCGAGCTGTGCGCGCGCCGCGTCGAGGCAGACGGCCACTTTCTTAAAGTAGCGCGCGCGGCGCTCTGCCGCCGCGGCCAGGCTGCACATCGATGCGAAAACAGACGTCCGATTTAGTGCGTAGCGAGAGCGGCCAGCTTTTCGAGCACCGGGCGTTTGTGCTGCGCGGCGAGCTTGGTGTTGAGCAGCAGAGCGTTCTTGGCGTCGCGCGCCAGCGCGCCGCGCTTGGCGGCCGGCGCCGCGCGCAGCGCCGTGCCGAGCTCGGCGAGCGGCGCGGCGCAGTCGTCGGCGGCGCGCGCGTTGGTGAACAGGCGGTTGATGGCCTTGAACGGTGCGAGGTCGAAAAAGCCCACCATGTACGACGGCGCCGCCGGCGGCGCCGGGTCGCGCGGCGCGTAGTCCTCGGTCGTCGACGTGTCGTCGTCGTCGCCGCACACCGTGCTGGCGTTGTTGACGCGCGCCTCGAGCGTCGCCTGCGGGTCGGCGCTGAGAACCGTGTCGATGTAGTGCAGCGTGATGCTGCGGCGACCGGCGCGCGCCGCTGCCGCCGCCGGCTCAAAGAGCGACGACGCGCTCGCCACAATGCTGGCGACGTACAGCACGCCCGCGGTCGGCGGACCGGCGCCGGTGCGCACCTGCAGCAGCTCGTTGTGGTCGGCGAGCGTCGCCAGCGACGCGTCGCGGCGCGCGGCCAGCGCCGCCACCTCGTCGGCCGAGTACTCGCCGCGCACCACGTGAAACTTGACGGCGTCGATCAGGTCGGCGCGCGCCAGGCTGCCGATGCGTGCCGCGCGCTGCGCCACGAGCGTCGGCACAAACACGGTGAGCGGCCCGGCGCGCGCCTCGGCCAGCAGCGTTGGCGCGAGGCCGGTGGCGCGCATCAGCGCCTCGAGCGCGCCGCGGTTGCGGTCGCGGCCAGAGCGGCGCGCCGGCTGCTCGAGCAGCGCGTCCTCGGCCGGCGACGCAGCCGCGCGCTGGCTGCGAGTCAGCACACCGCTCTGCGTCGTCTGGCGCGCGCCGGCGCACGCCGGGCCGGCGGCGAGCGGCGCGAGCAGCACGCGGTCAATGAAGACGACGAGCACTTGGCGCGACGCGTCAAAGTACTCGGCCGGCTGCGCCGCGAGGTCGCCGACGTAGAGCGCGCCGCGCTCGGCGCCCTGGCCGAGACGCGCTGCGAGCTCGGCGCCGGCGAGCGTGGGCCACGAGCGGCCCGCCTCGGCGGCGTTGTTGACCGCAAACTGGTCGATCTTGCGGCCCGGCACCACGTGGTACTTGACCGCCTCGGCGAGCTGCGCGCCGCTCAGCGCGTTGAGCAGGCCGCCCGCTGCCAGCTGCGCCGCGCCGGTCGGCGCAAAGACCGTGAGCGGCTGCGTCTGCGCCGCCTGGCGGAGCGCGGCGACGAGGCCGGCGCGCTCGAGCAGCGCCTCGAGGTTGCGCATCTCGCGCGAGCGCGCCGGATCGCGCGGGATGTCCGAGTCGGACGACGACGAGTCGGTGAACGAGTCGCGGCGCAGCGGATTGGCCGCCTCGCCGGCCGACTCGGACGACGACGACGAGTCGGTGTCGAGGCCGTCGTCGGCGACAAAAAAGACGTCGGCCGCGGCGCGCACCGTGGGCAGCGGCGGCGGCAGCTGCCCCGGCCGACGCCCAGCGTCGGCCGGCAGCGGGGCGTACTGGTCGACCGTGTTGCCCTGCCGCACCTGCGCGTCGGCGTCGCCGTCGCCGTCGACGTCCGTGACGACGCTGACGAGCGGCGTCGTGTCGGCGCGGCGCGCGTCGGGCGTCGGCGCCTGCTTGAGCGCGTTGCGAAACTCGGCCGACGGCGGCAGTGCGACGCCGCGGATGACGTAGAAGCGCGAGCCGCCGCGGGCGCGGCGCTCAAAGCGCCCGGCGCCCGACGCCGCGGTCAGCACGGCGATAGGTCCCGACTCGTTGATCTCGATGAGCGCGCGGCCGCTCGCGTCGCGGCCCATGCCGCGCACGTTGATCGAGTCGCCGTCGAGCGTCGTGTACGTGTCGTACACGTCGGCCAGCCGCTCGAGGTCGAGCGCGCCGACAATGGCGGCGTACGCCGCCGTGCGCCGCCGCATGTCTTCGTCGGACGGCGACACGTAGCTGGTCCACGCGTCGTTGGTCGGCACGAGTACCGTGACCGGCAGCTCCTTGCCGCCGGCCGCGTCGATCTTCTGCAGCGTCGTCATCGAGTTGATGTCGAGCAGCTGTGCCGCGGCGAGCCAGCGCGTGTACTTGGGCGCGTCCTTGCCCTTGCGGATCTGCGTCGAGAGGCGCGGCCGGAGCGCGTCGAACACGGCGCCTTCCTGCACCAGCGCGCCATCGGCGGCGGTCGGCAGGCGCAGCTCGGCCGGAAACGCGCCCTTGGCCGCCGCTGCCGACGCGCGCGACGCCGTCTTGACCGTGGCGTCTTCCGGCGCGAGCGTGCCAGCCGCCGGCTCGAAGCGCGGGCGGCGGCCGTAGCGCGCGATGTACGACTTTTTCTGCAGCGTGCCAAAGAAGCCCGCGGGCTGGAACGCGATGTCGGGAAAGACCGCGATGGCCGCGAGCGCGGCCAGCTGTGTGCGCACAATGCCAATGGCGCGCGGCTCGCCGATCATGGCGCGCGCCACGTTGGCAAACTCGGTGGCCAGCGAGCCGATGACGCGCACCGGCGCCGCGTTGTCCAGCTCTGGCTTGTTGAGCACCGACACTTCGTCCTCGGTCTGCAGGAGCTCGACGGCCTTGTGCACCGACGCGGTCTTGGCTTTGGTCGTGTACGCGACCGGGTCGGTCGCGTCGTCGACAAAGTCGCTCGTGATCGCGTCAAAGATACCGTTGGCGGTCTGCCAGCGGCGGTCAAATGCGAGACGGAACGCGTCGGCGTCGTAGTGCCGAAAGATGTCGAGCATAAACGCGCGCTCGATCGCGTCTTGCGACATGCCGGCGGACAGCGCGTCGAGCAACGGCGGGTACTGCTTGGCCGCAGTGTTGGTCTTGATGTCCTTGGTCTTGGCGGCGCCGTACGCGCGGTAGTTGAGCTGGTTGGCCGCGGTCTTTGGGTCGCGCGCCTGCCGGCCGTGCGCCGAGTCGTAAAACTCTTCGACGCGGCCAAAGAGCAGCTGCTGGCGCGTCGACTCGCTGCCGACGAGCCAGCCTTTGATCTTGTTGTTGATCTCGTCGTTGGCCTGTGCGCGGTACTGGTCGCGGTCGGCGTCGTACGCTTCGCGGCCGGTCAGCAGCTTGACAAAGAGCCACGTCGCGACGCTCTGCAGAAACTCGCTCGCGGCGTCGACCGCCGTCTCGCGGTCGCCGGCACGCCGGCGCGCCTCGACCGCGCCCACAATGCGCGACAGCAGCGGCTCGATGGTGTCGAGCCACAGCTTTTTCTGTGCCGCGGTGTCGAGCACCTGGCGGTAGTTGGCGTCGAGGTACGGTCCGAGCAGCGCTTCGACGAGGCGCACGAGGCGCGCGCCGTCGACGTGAAAGTACAGACTGCCGCGCTCGACAAACGCGACCTGGTGCGCGGTGCGCGTCTGGTTCGCGCCGGCCAGCGCGACGCCAATCTGCTCGGCTGTGCGCTCGACGACGCGGTCGTCGTCGCCGAGCCAGTGGCCGGCGGCAAGCGGTGCGCTCAGCAGCAGTTCTTGCGCGTCTTCCTGCACCTCTTGGCGCGCCGCACGCGCCTCTCGTTCCGCTGCTTCTTGCTGCCGCTGCAGCTCGGCCGCCTGTGCGCGCTCGACTTTTTCGCGCGCAAGGCGCGCGCGCTCGGCGTCGGCCGCGGCCTCGGCGCGCTGTGCGTCGGCGGCGCGCTCGGCGCGTGTCGCGAGCTCGCGCACCACCTGCTGCGCGCTCGAGTCGAGCGTGTCGGCGAGCTGGCGCAGCTCGCGCGCCACACTGTCTGTTGCGGCCGCGGCGGCGAGCTCGCGGTCCTGCGTCACCTCGTCGGCCAGATCGCGCTGCAGCTGCTCGAGCGCGGCAATGTCGAGCGACGCTGCCTGGGTCTGGCGCGCGAGCAGCGCGGCGTAGCGCTGCTCGGCCTCCTGCTGGGAGCGCGCGGCCTCGGCGGCGCGGCCCGCTTCGTCTTGCGCGCGGCGCGCCAAGTCGGCGCGCCGCTGGTCAATGGCGGTCATCAGCGCGTCGAGCGCGGCGCGCTGCTTGTTCATCAGCTTGGCGCTCGGGAGATTCTCGATCTCGTACGTCTCGGCAACGAGGCCAGCCGCTTGCTCGCGCAGCTGCGCGAGTCGGCTGTCTGCGGTCGCGCGCAGCACGGCCTGCTCCAGGCCGCGGGTCGCGGCCAGCACCGCGTTTTCGCGGTCGCGCGCCACTGCACGCTGCCGATTGCTCTGCTCGGCGCGCACGCGCTCCAGCACTTGCTGAATCGCGGCGATGTCGGCCTCGCGCTGGGCGTCGGCGAGCAGCTCTTGCGCCTCGGTCTCGCGCTCGCCGAGCTCGGCGTCGGTCAGGCCGCGCACCGGGCCGTCGACCAAGGTGGCCAGCTGGCGCGAGAAGCGCGCCGCCGCGTTGGGGTCTGACGTACCGCGGTCGGCCAGCTTGCGCCGGACGGCGGTCGCGCGGGTCTCGAGCTCGGCGGCAAACTTGAGCAGTCTCTCGCGCTCTGCCACCGGCGCCGTGACGGCGATGCTGCGGTCGGCGCGCGCCTCGGCGTCGAGCGCGCGCGCCAGCCGGCCCAGCGCAGCGTCGCCGAGATCCGACGCGCCGGCCGTGCGCTCCGCCAAGTCGGCGAAGCGTCGCTGCGCCGCGCGCACGTCGTCCATCGCCAGGTCGCCGAGGCGGCGGGTTAGGTCGTCGACCGTGCCGTCGTCGACCGGCGGCCCGTCGTCCGGCGCGACGCGCTCCGTCAGCAGCGCCAGCTGCGCTTCGAGGCTCAGGATGCGGCCCTTGAGCGTGCGCTTGCGCTTGCTCTCGCGATTGCGCGCGTCGCGCGTAGCTGCGCCCGGCGGCGGCAGCACAATGGCCTGGCGCTCCGCCTTGAGCGCCGCGATTTGCGCGCGCAGTTGACTGGCGGTGCTCATGCTGCGCGCGTTCGGCGGGTGCGCCACACGCCGACGTATTTAGGTGTGGCAATGGGTTTACTGCTAGCCGAAGAGCGCCGCGAGCTCGTCCTGGGGCTCGTCCTGCGGCGCCTGCGTGGCAGTCTCGACGGCGGCGGCGGCCGTGTCGAGCGTCACCTGGTTGCGCGCCGCGAACAGCAGGACGACGCGCCACGCGCCGAGGCGCGCCGCAATCGCATCGGCCTCGCGCGCCAGCCGCTCGTGGCGCTGGCGCCGGACGAGCGCACGCTTGTCGGCCGTGCTCATGGCGCCGAGCTTCTGCAGCGCCAGCGTGCGTGTGGCGCTCATTCTTGCCCTCGGTGTGTGCTTGGCGCGTCGCGCCGCCTAAATGCGGCGCGGGCGCGCGCACCGCTCGCATCAACATCATCAGAGTAGGCCGCTGCCCAATGAAGAGCGCCACTGCCGTGGTGCGTGGCCGCGGCGCGACGTGCACACGCGTGCGCCTCGTGCCGGCCGACGCGAGCGGCATGGTGCGCGCGTCGCGCGCCAGCACGCGCCGCGCGTCGTACGTCTACGGCATTGTGCTGCCCAACGTGCGCAGCGCGCACCCCGACCAGGCGTCGGAGCAGAAAGAGTACGACTGGGCCGACGTCGACGCCACCGACCTCACCGACCTGCCGGTGCGCTGCAACCACTCGGAGCGCCTGCCGCCGGTCGGGCGCGTCTATGCGTTTGACCCGTCGCCGCCGCACGCCAACGCGCTGCTCGAGCTCGACGAGTCGGTGGCGCTCGAGCCGTCGTACGCGCGCAACGCGCTGCTCGGCGGCGCGTACAGCTCGCTCTCGCTCTCGCACCGCTACTCGACGCGCGTCGCCGCCGCCGCCAACGACCCGTCGCGGCTCGCGCTCGAGACGCAGAAAGAGGCGCTCGAGGTCTCGCTGTGCGACGAGCCGGGCCGCGCCGGCGCCAAGGTGCTCGAGTTTCTGCCGTCGCACGCCGCGCTGCGCGCCGCCAACTGGCACTTTCTGTCGACGTTTGCGCACAACTACCGCTACCCGGTGCCGCCCGAGCCGCGCGACGCCGCCGCCAAGGACCCGGTCGCGGCGCGCGCCGCCGAGCTCAACGACTATGTCGACAACACGCTCGAGCCGCTCGTGCAGCGCCGGCTCGACGCGCTCTTTGAGCAGCGCGGCTTTGTGCGCCGCTCCAAGGAGCACGCGGCGGCGGCGGCGGCGGCGGCGGCGGCGGCGGAAGAGAGTGCGCCGCGCACTACAAACCCGCCAGCCGGCGCACAACCGCGCACAACAGAGCCACAGACCGCACCCATGAGCACCGACGCGCCGCAGGCGCCGCCCACCGAGCCGCAGCCGACCAGCATGGCCACTGATGCGCCGGCCGCCGAGCCGGCCACGCCGGCGGCGGCGGCGACGACGACGACGACGACGAGCGAGCTGACCGACCTCGAGCCGCGCGCCGACGACCCGCCCGAGGTCGCCATGGCCAAGGCGTTCAAGCGCGAAGAGAAGATGGCCGCCGAGCTGGCCGAGTTTCGCGCGCAAAAGGCCGCCGCCGAGAAGGCGGCCAACGAGGCGGCGGCCGAGGAGGCGCGCAAGAAGACGGACGCATTCAAGACCGCCGCGTTTACGGCGGCGCAGCAGACGGTCGCCAACCTCGGCCTGTCGGACGAGAAGGCGCAGCAGGCGGGCGAGCTGCTGCAGCAGCACGCCGGCGCGTGCATCGACCGCGGCATGTCGCTCGACGAGGTCAACAAGTCGCTCGGCGCGTTTGGCGCCATCCTGGTCGAGGCGTCGGCGAGCGCCAAGAAGGCGCAGGAGCAGCAGCGCCAGCTCGCTCTACAGACCATGGCGCGCGAGCACGCAGAGCAGTGGGCGCAGCGCAAGACGATGGCGGCGACGTTTTCGGGCGGCACGTTTGGCGGCGCCGTCGATCCCGACGCCGACGTCGACGACAAGCAGCCGGGCAAGCGCCGCGCGACGCCGGCCACTGCGCCGGCGGCGGCGGCGGGGGCGGGCGGCGGCTTTTTCGGCCTCGGCGCCGTCGCACAGAGCGGCGTCGTCAGCGCGTCCAAGTCGGCGGCGACCGCCACGCCGGCCGCCAAGCCGGCGAAGCAGGGCACGCCGGCAGTGTCGCCCAACGAGCAGGGCTGGGCGCGCAAGGTCTTTGATTCGCTGGTGCGCGTCGACGAGCGCAGCGGACACGTGGAGGTGCCGACCTACGACGAGGTGGCGCGCGGCGGCTTTGAGGTCGTCGGCGTGGTCAAGCGCAACGCCGCCGGCGAGGCGGTCGAAGTGCAGGAGACGCGGCCGCGCTTCCGCCTGCCGCAGAAGATCGGCCCGCAGCACCTCTTCCCCGAGCTGGTCGCCGGCCTGTGTGCGCCGTTTCAGCGCGCGCGCGCCGACCCCGACCAGGACTCGACGCTCGAGATGGTCAAGCTCGGCGCGCAGCTGCCGGTGGCGCGCGACGAAGGCGGCCGCTCGCGCCAGCGCTCGGCGTACGTGACGCGCGACGGCGACGCGACGCAGTACTCGACCAACTTTTACTGGGTGCGCCCCGACCTGCGCGCCGCCGGCTCTGCGCTCTGAGTGAAACCGAACACACCTGCCCACCGGTGCCATAAAGCGAGCGCTCGGCGACGCACGCAGCGCGCCATGAGCCTCGAGCCGCCTGCGCGTGCCGCGCCGCCGCTTGCCGCCGCCGGCGGCGTCTGGCTCGCCGTCGCGCTCAACGCACTGTCCGTGGCGCCGTTTGGCGCACTGCTCGTACTGGCCGCCACCGACGCCGCGCAGCGCGGCGTGCCGCTCGCTGTCGGCGTCGCGGCGCTCGGTCTCGCGGCGGTCAACTACGCGACCTGGGAGCTCGCCTACGGCTCGGCGTTTGCGTTTTTCATGCCGCTGCACGGCGCGTACCACGTGCCGCAGCGCGCGTGGCTGCTCGGCACCATGGCGCGCGCCAGCATTGCCTTTGGCGTCGGCCAATTTGTGCTCGCGCTGGCAGCGCCGGTGCCGGCCGCGAGCAGCGTGCACTCGGCCGGCGCCGCGCTCTTTGCCGTGCTGCTCGGCACCGCCGCCACGCTCTTCGTGGTCGGCGCGGCGACGTGAGTGCGCACGCGTCGGCAGTGCGGCGGGGGAGGCGACACGCACTGGCTCGACTAACTATACGCGGCGCGCGCGCCACAGACACGAGTGCAGCCCAGACGACGACGAGTCGCGTCGCGCATGAGCGGCAACTGCTTCGTCAAGCTGTTTGGCAACTTTGAGCAGGACGGCGGCGCGCGCGCCGCGCCCGACCGCGTGCGCGCCCTGCGCCGGCTCGAGGCGGCGCAGGGCGAGGCGTCGCGGCAGCTGGCGGCGTCGCGCGCCGCCGAAAGCGCGCTCGAGCGCACCATGACGCCAATGCACACGCGCCTCCGGCAGCTGACCGTCGCCGGTCGCGGTCGGACGCGTGCCGCGCTCGAGCTGCAGCGCCGGCTCGCGCCGCTCGTGCGCGAGCTCAAGCAGAAGCGCGTCGACACGGCGCACAACGAGCGCGTGACGCGCCAGCTGACCGACCAGCTCGGCAAGCTGCAGCGCAGCGACCTGCACGCGGTGGCGAGCGACGCGCTGCGCCAGACGACGCCGTTCATTGCGCGCTCGACGGTGGCCGACGCGCAGGCGTTTCGCGACGCCGCGGCCGCCGCCAACGCGACGCTCGACGACGCCGACGACGCCGAGCAGGAGATCGAGGGCGAGCTGGACGCGCAGTTCAAGGAACGCGACGGCGTGCTCGACCAGCGCTTTGACGCGAGCGCCGACGCCGCCAGCCTGGGTGCCGACGCCGGCGCGCTGCTCGGCGACCTCGACACGCTGCTCGGCGGCGCCGGCGACGACTATGCAGAGCCGGCGGCGGCGGCAGCGGCACCGCCGCCGAGCCGCGCGCCCGAGTTTGTCGCGCGCAGCGGCCGTGCGCCGCCACGCATGCCGCCCGTGCCGGCGCACGAGTTTGGCGATCAGCCGCCAGCGACGGGCGGCGCGCCGACGCTGCTCGCCGACTGGACGCTGCAGCAGCATTAAAGCGCGTGTGTATGTGTGGCGTTCAATTGCCTCAGGCCGGCAGCTGCGGCAGCGGCCGGTAGATGGTCGAGTAGGGCGCGTTGTCGACGCCAATGCGGCGGCCGCGGCAGCCGTTCTCGGTGGCGTCCTTGAAGTGGTCGCAGCCGGCAATCTCGGCGTCGGGCGTGCCGCCGCCGTTGACCGACACGAGCTGGCGCTCCTGCAGCACGACCGTGTTGTCAAACTCCTGCGCCACCTTGAGCCGGCACTCTGGCAGCACGCCCGGCGGCTTGAGCTTGTCAAAGCCAAACAGATAGGTGTAGTAGAACGCCGACGAGTACTGCGCAAAGTTGCCGCCGGCGGCCGGCGTCGGCGCCGTGAGCGCCGCCGACGACTGCGCGCCGGCCTTGTTGCCGAGCGCGGCACGGCCCCAGCGGCCGCGGATGTCGAACACGCTGCCAAACAGGTGCTCGCCGCCGCCGACCGACGAGCCGGCCGCTGTGCGCTGCGCGCGGCCGACGTGGCGGTGCGGACCGTGCAGCGAGCCGCTCGGCATCGCCATCACGATGACCGACGGCGAGTCGCGCGGCAGCTTGCGCACCTTGGCGGCGTCGTAGGTCGCCGCCGAGAACGGCACCAGGTTGTCGCCGCCGTGGTAGCCCGAGACGCGCGCGTCGGGCACAATGACGACCGACTGGCCGTGCGTGAGCACCGACTCGGTGTAGAGCACCAGGTGGACGACGTACGTCTCGGTGATGCCGTTGTAGATGTAGTTGACGCGCGGATCGTGCACCGCCGTAAACGCGATCGGGCGGCGCTCGGGCACCGACAGATAGACGACGGCGTCGGTCGCGTAGCGCTTGTGCGGGCGCGCCACAATGTGCGCCAGCGGCAGCGCAATGTGGTTGGCCGCAAACGAGCAGACGACGGCGCGTGTGATCGGCGCCGCCAGCAGCATCTTGGCGGCGGCGCGCAGCAGCGGGTCGGCGAGCGCGTTGGCGGCCGCCCAGCGCTCGGCCAGGTGCTTGTTGGTCACGCGGAACGTGTCGCCGTTGGCGCCCGGCACCGCGTCGGTGCCGATGTCGGCGGCAAACGCCGGCGCGCCGCGCGGCGCGCCAAACAGCGCCGAGCGCGCGCCGCCCGCCGCCGTCGGCGCGCGCCGCAGCGGTCGGCGCTCGCCGGCGCTGTTGGCGCCCGAAAAGACGACGGTGCGCGCCAGGTCGCCCTGCTGCGCGGCGCGCGCCAGCTCGTCGGCGCTCGCCAGCACGGCGCCGCTGTTGAGCGGCGACGCGAGCTGCACGCCAGCCACCAGGCGCTCGTACGGCACCGAGAGACGCGTCAGGTACAGCGCGCCGCCGGCAGTGGTCGACAGCGACGCGAGCGCCGCGCCCTGAAAGTCTTCGCCGGCGTACGAGCGCAGCAGCGCCGACGTAATCTTCTCGGGCGCCGAGCCGCCGTTGACAAACGCGACGACGCGCGCCAGCAGCCGCAGCGTCTCGGACGTCTCGAGCGCGTCGCCCGAGCGGCCCTGGCCCAGCACTTCGCGCGCATAGAAGCGCGCAAACTTGTCGGCGCCGGGCGGCACGGTGCCGCGCGTGCGCACGCGCGCCGCGTCGACATGCGCCTGGTACGCGTTGGCAAACGCCGACTGCTCGAAGCGCGCGCGGAACGCGGTGGCGCGCGCGTTGGTCGAGAACGCGTTCTGCAGCGCGAGCGGCGCGCCCTCGTCGAGCATGTCGCTGATGCCGTCGATGTCGTCGTTGGCGCCGTCGAGCTCTTCGGCGTCGGCGGGACGCGGCGCCGCCGCAGGCTGCTGGACGGCGGCGCTGCTGCCGTCCAGGTAGACCGGCAGCGGCACCTCGGTGAGCACGTTGTAGCCAAACGCGAGCAGCGCGTTCATCTCGTCGGCCTCGCGCGCGTCCGGCGACGCCGACTTGTAGTACTCGGGCGCGTACTGCGCCAGCAGCGCCGGGTGCGTCGCCTGCGCGCGCTCGGGCATCTGCGGGTCGGCGCGGTGGTAGATCTCGCGGTACGCCGCAAAGAGCGCCTTGACGGCCGGCAGAAAGCGCTGGAACGTGTCGCGCACACCCTGGTCGATGTAGTTGAACGCCGCGCTCGTGCCGGCCGCCTCGCCGATCGTGAGCGCGCCGCCAAACGTGCCAAAGCCGGCCGGCAGGTAGGCGGTGCCGACAACGCCGCCGACGGCCGCGCCGTCGGGCAGGTCGTGCGCGCCGTACTTGTTGCCGGCCGCCTGCAGCCCGCCGGCCGGCGCCGGCGCCGCGGCGCGCATAAACGCGACGTCGGCGGCGGTGAGCGCCTTGCGCCGGATGCGCTCGATCTGCTCGAGGCCGGCGACGATGGCGCGCTCGTTCTGCTCGCCGATGCGGCGGCGCGCCGCGGCGGCCGACGTGCCGGCAATGTTGCGCACCGCGTGGTCCATGAGCGCCCAGCGCTCCATCTGGCCCCAGTGCGACGCGACGTTGAACACGACGCCGCCGCCGTCGGCGCGCGGCGTCGCGTAGACAAACATGTCGAGGCGCGAGTCGGTCAGCGGCAGGTTGTACGCGTTGGCGACCTTGACGTTGCGCTTGGCCAGCTCGTAGTGCTGCGCGGCGAGCCGGCCGTCGGCGTTGAAGCGCGAGTTGTTCGCCACGAGCCACGCCGTGTCGAGCCACTGGAAGCCGCCGCCGCCGTTGGCGTCGACGTCGAACATCGCGGCCTCGGACATGCGCGTGCGGTACTGCTCGGCGTCGCACGACGGGTTAAAGTTGTCCGCAATGCCAAAGCCGCCGATCTGGATCTGGCGCTGCATCGGGTTGACGGTAAAGCCGGCGCCGTCAAAGTAGTAGCGGCGCGCGACGAGCAGCGAGACGCCGGCCACCTGCTGCTGCAGCGCCGGCGCGTCGCCCTGCAGGTCCTGGAACTGCTGGTTGCCCGGGCCGCGCTTGCGGTACTCCTGCATCATGTCGCTCTGCGCAAAGATCGAGCGCGAGCCCTCGCTGATGATGGCGTGCGTCGCGCGCACCTGCATCGTCTCGCTGAACTCTTGCTGCACCGAGTCGGTCAGGTTCTGAAAGCCGAGCGGCTCGCGGCGCAGCACGTCAAAGTGCGACAGCTCGACGGCGAGCTTGCGCGCCATGTCGACGCCGTACAGCTGCGCCTCGTAAAAGTACTTGCGCATGAGCGCCGGCTCCTTGAAGATGGCGCGAAAGCCGTTGAGCTCGAACATCGAGTTGGCCGAGTGCGCCATCGACGCCAGCTTGCCCATCGTGATCGTCTGGCCGGTCGTGGTGCGGTCGGCCTCGGACGAGCCCTCGACCGCCATCGCGTAGCGCGACATCGTGGCCGTGCCGCGCTTGCGCTGAAACGTGTTCTTGATCGGCGGCGCGTGCTGCGCCGTGCGCACCATCGGCATCGACGGAAAGTGCCAGTACTCCCAGCCAAAGTTGATGTCGTCGTACATGCGAAACGGAAACAGCGTCTGCGTCATGAACTGGTTGGGCGTGTCGAAGAGCGCGCCCTCGAAAAAGACCTGCAGGTAGACGACGCGCTCCTCAAACGTCTCCGACTTGCTCTGGAACGACTTGGCCATGTTGTCGCTCGGGTCAAACTGCTCGCGCTTCGAGAGCAGCGCGAGCGCCGGGTTGAGGCGGTCGAGCACGCTGCCGCTCGAGCCGTGCGCCACGGGAAACGCCTGCGACTGCATCGGGCCGGGATTGCCGGTGAAAGACATGCTGCTGCTGCTGCTGCTGCGCGGCGAGAGCGGAAAGGCGGATGCGGGCGCGTGGCGCGGCTGGTGTCGGTATGCGCGGTGCGCGCCGCAAGTCGCTTGTGTACGCGCGGCGCGCTCTTTGCTTGCCGGCGTGTACAGAGCGCGCGGCGCGCGCGCACACAGCACGCGGCCCGGCAGCAATGGCAGACGACGCGGCGCTCGCGTGGCTCTCGCTGGTGGCGGTGCTGCTGGCGTGCGGCGCGTTTATACTCGGCTGCGCCACCAACGCGGCGCTCGTGCGCGCGCGCGACGACCAGCTGCTGGCGACGGCCAACAGGACACGTGCCGCGCCGCTCTGCTGATTTGCGCTATACAGCGCCGACGCGCACTAAAAAGCCAGCGGCCAACAATGTTTGCTGTGTTTGACCGGTGGCGCGCAGACGCGCGCGTTCTCACGGGCACCAGCAAGGCGGCGTTTGCGCGCCGGTTTGGCTACAGCCAGTGCGCCTGCACCGGCGACGCGTCGTGCGCGCGCTGCACAGCGCTTGACGACCGCAGCGGCTGCGTGTTCGTCCACCGCGCCGACGCGCCGTGCGGCTTTTGCAACAAGCCGCTCACCATACTCTTCGAGTACGAGGCGTACAAGCGCATCGCCGCCGCGCTGGCGCCGCTTGTCGATGCAATGTGCGACGACGTCGACGGCCTCGCGCTGCTGACCGCTGTTGTTGATATCGACCTTCGCGGCGTGGCGCGCCGGTGGGCGCGCGTCAACTACACCAATCTCTCGGGCGCGTTCACCGCGCAAGGCCGGACTGCGTGCGAGCGCGACGACAAGAAGGCGAAAGCCGCGGCGCAAAAGGCGCTGGCGGCGTGCAAAAAGCTGCAGGCGCGCATTGACGCGCACTTTGCTCCCGACGGCCCGGTGGCGCGCGAGGCCGGCGCGCGCTTTGAGCGCGGCCGGCTCGACCGGCTGCTGGCGCGCGCCGACACCGACGATGCGACTGCGCGGCGCGCCGCGCTCGGCGAGCTGCGCGCCGCGCTCGACGAGCCGTCCGCGAGCGCCAAGAAGCGCAAGACGCGCGAGTAAACGCCGCGCGCGCGCGCGTCTGTCCTTCACTCGAGCGCAACCAGCGCGCGCTGCAGCTCCACGGCATCGGTCGCCGGTATGAAGCAATCGTAGTGAACGTCGCGGTGCTCGATGCACAGCGCCAGCAGCGTCTCGGTGTCGTCGTCGCGCGCGTCGACCGGACGCAGCACGACGTGGCCGAGCGCCGTCGCATCGGCAAAGCGATGGGCGCGCGGGTGGGCGGACACCATGCGCCGCGCAAAGAACCGTGTGCGCACGCCGCGGCAGTCGGCGGCGCACGAGATTCTGACGCCGCGCTCCGCGCCGCGCGGCGCTGCGAGCGCGGCGTGCAGCAGACCGCCCAGAATGAGCAGCTCGGTGCGCGTCAGCGCACAACAAGGCGGCGCCTGGCGATGGGGGCGGTGCGCTCGCTTGGCGAGCGCTGGGTCGGCGGGCGCCATTGTTGTGCGCTGGTGTGCTGTGTGCGCCACGGCCAGTTCGCTTTTAGTGGTCGGGCGCGCGCGCCACCGGCTGCCGCGCGCGCTGCGGCTTGGGCAGGCCGCTGTTGGCGCGCTTGCGCTTGCGCGCCGGTGCGCCGCGCCGGCGCACCGCCGGCACCAGCTTGGCGGCGCGCTCGTGGTAGTACTGGTTGAGCGCGTACGCGTACACGGTGCCGGCGCACACGCGCAGCACGTGCGCGTTGTCGGGCGCGACGCCGTGCGCCGCGCGCAGCATGTGGTGCATGCACCACAGCTGCAGCTGGTGCTGCGAGTAGTAGGAGAGCGGCGTGCCGCGCGCCACTGTGCCGCGCAGGCGGCCGCGCAGCGCCACGTACGCGGCGTCGTCGGTGCGCAGCGCCGCCGACGCCTTGAGCTCGACGAGGTGCACCTGCGTGCGCGTCGCGCGGTCGGTCACGAGCAGGTCAAACGCGGTGGCGAGCCGCATTTGCGGCGAGTAGAGCGGCACCTGCGCCGCAACGGCCGCCAAGTCGTGCGCGTCGAGGTAGGCGAGCAGCGTGGCGACGCACGGGTCGACGCCGCCGCGCAGCAGCGGCACGCGCTCGGCCGCCGGCAGCGCGTCCTGGTCGGCAAAGAGCGCGGCGCGCCCGTGCGCCGTGTAGTACTGCAGCTGCTCGTCGACCAGAATGCCGTGCCGCTTGTTGAACGCGGCGCCGTAGCCGGCGGCGCCGTCCGAGTTGGCGAGCCGCTCGAGCTGGCAGTTGAGCGCGGCGTGCGTGCACGAGCGCGCCGCGCGCCGCAGCAGCGCGCGCGCCTCGGCGCTCGCCGCATGCCACACGACGGCGCCGGGCACCGGGTCGGTGCGCGAGCGACGCGCCGACGAGCGCGAGCGGCGCAGCTTGCCCGCCGGCACCGGGAACGCGCTGCGCAGCGCGCGTGTCAAGCCCGGCACCGACGTCGTGGTACCGTCGGTCAGCACAAAGTGCTCCTTGGCCGGGTCAAACTCGATCGGCACGGCGCGCAGCGCGTCGCGCAGCGCGCGCACGCGCGGCGCCAGCGTGCCGCGGCTCATTGTGCAGTACACCGAGCGAGCGTGCGCGGTGGCAGGCACCGGCTCCTTTATAGATTCACGCTCGACACTCGACCGCGACCGCGGCGCCGCTGTGGCGGCCGCGGCCCGGGCGCCGGCGAGTCGGGCGCCGGCGGCTCGGGCAGCGGCTCGGCGCACGCCTCGCCGCGCTCGGCGGCGTCGGCGGGATCGACGGTCGCTGGCAGCGGTTTGCGCGCGTACTCGTCGGCGTCGGCGCCGTCTGCCGGCTGCCTCCTCCTGCGCAGCCAGAGCGCATACGCGTAGCGCGACACGACGAGCGCCGGCGCAAAGAGCGCGAGCAGCGAGAGCGGCGTGACCAGCAGCCACGCCGTGAGCGCCACAATGCACTTGGCGCGGTGCCGCTCGGCGGCGCGCGTACGCTCGTAGAGCGCCAGCGTGGCGCAGAGGCGCGCCGACTCGGCGCCGGCGTGCGCCGGCGCCAGCTGCTGCACGCGCGCGTCTACCTCGTCGCCGCGCAGCGCGGTGCGCTCGAGCGCAAAGTCGGCCGCAAAGACGCCGCAAAAGTAGACAAAGACGCGCAGCACGGCGTGCAGCGTGCCGGTGCGCTGCGGCGCCCACGCCGCGCTCGGAAACGCGAGCGCCACGAGCAGCAGAGCGCCGTGCGCGTCGACGACGCGGCGCAGGACGCGCGTGTCGAGCGCGCCGCCGACGTGCGCGCTCCACACGTCGGCCCACGCCACGAGCAGCGCGACGACGACGAGCGGCGCGACGAGCACGTACAGCGGCTGCTCAAAGACGCAGTCGGCCGCGGTGAGCAGCGTCGACGAGAGCCACCAGAGCAGCCAGACGCCGATAAAGACCGCCGTCTCGTTGTACACGAGCGGCGTGTGCGGGTGCTCGGCGCCGGCGTACTGGCAGACGAGCGCGTGCCGCACCACGCTCGGCTCGCCGAGCACGGCGTCGAACGCGTACAGCGCCAGCAGGAAGACGAGCAGCGCGTAGGCGCCGAGCGTCGACGCGGCGCCGAAGAACGCGAGCAGCAGGTTGAGCACGAGCGCGAGCACCACGACCAGCACGTTGAGAAACTTTTCGATGTAGCGCGCGTCGCTGCCCACAAAGGCGCGCTCGTAGGCGCTGTACGCGTGCGCCGGCGCTCTGTCGTGCATCGGTGGCCGCAAACGATCGGTGACGCGCGCGCGGCGTCGCTTAGACGCGACGGCGGCTGCAGTCGCATCGTGGCGGCGGCCCTACAGACGGGCTGCGCGTCGCCAAACAGCACAGCAGAGACGCCAACTATGCCCATCTGCACTGCTGGCTGCAACGTGCCGCTTGTCGGCGCCGCGTTCTGCGAGTGCTGGACGCCGCTGTTTGACTGCAACCCCGGCGGCGGCACGTGCGTGCCCGAGGTCGGCTGCGAGGGCACGTGCGAGCCGACCGGCATGCTGTGGGCGACGGTCGCGCTCGTCGTCTTTGTGTTCTGCGTGCTGCCGTGCCTGTCGTGCTACTTTTGCTGCCGGCAGCGGTCGGCGCCGCCGGCGGCGGTGCTCGTCAGCGCGTCCGATGCGCACAAGCCGCTGCTCGCGAACCGCGAGCATCGCATCACATCGACCCGCTAGATTTGACAGTCAATGACTCGTCCGTGGATTGTCTACCGCCGGCCCTGCTGCGTCTGCGCGCGCCGCGCGTTCCCGTGCGCGCAGTGCGTCGCTCTCAGCCGCCCGTCGGCGCACACCTGCCCGCGCGCCGGCTGTCGCGCGTGCGCCGCCGGCGGCTACCCGCGGCCCGCGTATCTGGCCAAGTGAAGACTCGCGCGTCGACGCCGACGGCCCAGTTTACTTGCGCTCTGCCGGCGCGGCGTAGATGCGCAGCACTGCCGAGTGACCGAGCGCGCGCGCCGTCGACGCCAGCTTGCCGGCGAGCGTTGCCGTGCCGCCGCGTCGAGCGACGCGCGCCACCAGCACGCCGTTTTTGCGCGACGCGCACGTCGTTGCTGTGCCAATAAGCGTGCCCTTTTCGTTGGCGGCGCCGCCGCAGCCACCGTGCGCGGCCAGCATCAGCTCGGCCAGCTGCTGTTCGGCGTCGGCGCGCGTCGGCGCGGGCGTGTCGATCGTCGTTGTGTGCCCGCGCCACGTGCACACGCCGCAAAAGCCGGCGTCGACGCTCTTGATCGCAAACTGCGGCGCGTCGCGCGCGTGCGCTGCACGCAGTGCCGCGACGGCGTCGGTTTCGCTCATGTGCCGGTCCGTGGCGCGGCAGCGCAGCGCATTGAACCGCGCATGTGCTCTTGCGCGGCGCGATGCGACTGGTTGTTTGCGCACACCGCACATCAAACGCGCGCACCCGGCTCCACGCGGCCAGACATGAGCGATCCGTACCGCTTTTGCGGCGCGCGCGTCGTCAGCATCGTCAACGTAGCCGATCCGCACCTGGCGGCGCTCGTCTACCACTCGCATCTCGACGACGACGGCCGGCCGCTGTTTGGCACCAACTACGATGCGAACGCGCCAGGCGCCGTGACGCTCAAAGACGCCGAGGCGGCGCTCTTTGGCGGCAAGGACGGCGGCGGCGGCGGCGGCAGCAGCAGCCAAGTGCACGATCCCGGCGACGTCGACGGCTTTCTGCGCGCGTCGGGCACCGACGAGTCGCGCAGCGGGCTGGCGTTTGACCGCGACAGCGAGCAGGTGTTCGAGCTGCGCGAGCGCGCGCTCGCAGTGCGCGCCGAGTGCGTGGTCGAGGTAGAGCTCGCCGAGCAGCGCGACGAGCGCGCCGCCGACTTTGTGCGCCAAGACGCGGCTCGCGGCGCCGCCGCCGCCGACGACGCCGCCGACGACGTCGGCGACGACTTTGACTACGACTCGGACGACGCGGCGGCGCCTGTGGCGCGTGCACCGTCGCCGGTGCCGTCGGCGTCGGCGCCGTCGGTACGCAAGCGGTTCATTGTGCAGGGCCTGTTCCCGGCGCTCTCGCCCGGCATCGTGCTCGACATTGCCGCGCGCCCGTTTACGAACAACGCCGCGGCGCGCGCGCGCGGTGCGCTGCAGCGCTTTGACGCGCTGCAGAAAGAGTGCGGCATTGTGCCGGCGGCGCGTGCGCGCGTCTCGCTGCGCGACGTGCGCGCCGTTCTGGAGCACGGCGCGCGCATGCATCACGCCGCCACCGCCGCCGTGCTGCGGCGCATGTTCCCGCGCGCGTTCGGTGTGCCGGTGCCGGCCGATGGCGGCGCGGCGCGCGCGCTCGACCGCGCGCTGTGCGGTCCGCGCGGCACGGCGCGGCTCAGCGTGCGCGAGCCGCTCGCCAACACCGTGTCGGTCGACGCGCTGCGTGACGCGTTTGTGCGCCGCCGCTGGCCGCTCTCGCTCATCACGCTGCAGCCGGACAAGCGGGCGGTGTTTTCGCTCGCCGTCCTCATCCTCTATCCGGACGACGTGCGCGTGCTGGTGCGCGCCTACGGCCGCCGCCATTGGCCGGCGCTGGTGGCGCGCGGCGCCGAGCTCGTCGAGCGCACCGCGGAGCTGGCGCGCACGGCGCCGCACGTGCTCGCCGTCGACCTGCTCAAGTACCGCGCAGCGCTCGCGGCGCGCCAAGAGCTCGAGCAGCGCGCGCTCGCCGCGCTGCGCGCCGACGGCACATCGGCGCAGCGCTACTGGGAGCGCGCCGCGCACGCCACGCGCCAGCTGGCGGCGCTGCCCGAGCTCTCGTGGACGGCGTTTGCGCGCCTCTGTCGCGGTCACACCGCCGCCGCGCCGCCGTTTGCCGGCATCGACATCTACAAGAACGTGCTGCTCGCCGACCTCGGCGGCGGCGGCCGCGGCTTTGACCAGGGCGAGCACGTGCGCCGCGCGCGCGCCACGGCGCGCGGCGCGACGTCGAATCACATGTTTACGGTGCTCGGCGACGGCGCCGAGCGGCTCGACGACGACCACTACGACGCGGCGCACGCCGACGGCACGTTTTGTCTCGACGACTGGACCGAGCCCGACGCCGCGGCCACCGACAGCGGCGTCGACAACGAGCCGACCGCTGACGGCCGGCTCACGGTGCGGCCGTACGCGCCAGAGCCGCCGGCCGGCGAGCCGGCGGCGCGTGCCACGCTGCGCGACGCGCGGCGCCGCTGCGCCAGCGAGCCGACCGACGACGAGTTTGTGGCCGGCATGCGCTGGCTGCTCGACGAGAAGGTGATGCACCGCGAGGTGCGGCGCGGCACCGGCCCGCTCAACGAGGGCCAGCGCTTCGACGTCTACTACACCGCCGACATGTGGCGCACGCAGAAGTCGCTGGCGCTCGCCATCGGCGACATCTACGAGCGCGGTCTGCGCGCGCGGCTGCACGCCAACGTGGCGCTCGACGGCGCGGCGCGTCAGCAGCACGCGCGCGCGTTCGACGAGTGGCGCGCCGTGCGGCACACGGCGCGCCGTCAGCTGCTCTCGCTGCACTACGCGCGTCTCTCTGGTGCCAAGCAGGCGCAGAAGCGCAAGCGCGGCGCCGGCGCCGACGCCGACGCCGACGCCGACGCACAGGCCGATCCGTACGAGCAGGTGTGCGCGCTGCGCGACGCGCTGCGCAAGGAGCACGTGCGCGCGCGCGCCGCACTCGACCGCTGCGCGCCGCTCGCGTCGCCCGACCCGTACGCCAACCGCGCGCGCTCGGCCGACGACCTGCTGGCGCGCCAGCGGCTGGTGCAGCGCGTCGACCCGCTGGCCGAGTACGAGCGCGACGACGGCGTCGATCTGACCGACGAGCAGCGCGACGCCGTGCGCCACGCGCTGCTCAACCCCATCACCATTTTCATGTCGCCCGGCGGCTGCGGCAAGACGGCGACGGCGCGCACTGTGGTCGACGCCTACTCGCGCGACCAGGTGCTGCTCGTGGCGCAGACCGCCAAGGCCAAGCTGGTGCTCGAAGAGCGCGTCGGACCGGCGTCGACCATTCACTCGGTGCTGCTGCGCGAGGTGCTCTACCGGCAGGCGGCCAAGCGCGGCGAGCGGCGCGCCAAGCGCGTGGCGCGCCGGCAGCGTGCCGCGGCAGCCGACGACCGCGAGACGAGCGCGGCGCGCGCCGCGGCGGCGCGCGACCTGGCGTTTGACGCCGCGTTTGTCGAGTGCGAGCGGCTGCTCGGCGGCGTCGCCGAGGCGCGCTCGCCGTTTGACGGGGTGCGCGTGCTGCTGATCGACGAGCTGTCGCTGGTCGACGCCGAGCTGCTCTGCCGCCTGCTCGCGTTTGCCGCGCCGCACATCGAAAAGCTGATTGTGCTCGGCGACGTCGACCAGCTCGGCTCGATCGGCGCCGGCGCCGTGCTGCGCGACCTGTGCCACGCGCTGCCGCACTGCGTCAAGCTGTTTACGCGCAACTTTCGCTCCGACGGCCGCGCCATCTTTGCGCTGGCGCGCGACATTGTGCTGCGCCGGCCGCGCGAGCCCGACTTTGACGTCGAGCGCAACGCGGCGCGGCTCGCGACGCCGACCAGCTACCGCGTCGACCTGCTGCGCGACTCGTCGGCCGACATCGAGGCGCGCGTTGCGCGCGCCGAGGACGCGTCGCTCGTCTTTGTGCGCGCCGCGCGCCACGCGCTCGGCGGCGCGCTCGAGCGCACGCTCACGGCGCTCGGCACCGTGCGGCCGGGCGTCGCCGACGTCTCGGCGCTGCCGCCGGCCGAGCGCGACGCAATCTTTGCGGCGCGCGAGCGCACGCACATCATCGCGCCGACCAACAAGCTGGTCGGCGAGTGCAACGCCGTGTGTCGCGCGCTCTACCACGGCCGCGCCGACGCGCTCGCCTCGCTGTGGGACGCGGCCGGCGCCGGCGCCAGCCGCGAGCTCGACGCGCGCTACCGGGGCCGGCTGCTGCGGCACGACAAGATGTTCTTCCGCGCCAACTTTCGCGACACGTACGCGGTGCGCGAGACGGCCGTGGCCGAGGCGCTCGAGAACCACCCGACCGAGGTGACCGACGACGAGCTGGCGGCCGACGACGTCAATGCGCAGTGCGCGGCGCTGGCGACCGACGCCGGCATCGAGGCGGCCAACCGCGTCGACGAGTACGTCGAGCTGCACGCCGGCGCGGTGCCCGGCGGCGCGCGCCGCTCGCGCCAATTCCGCGTGCCGTGGTACAACTCGGAGATCCTGACCGTCGTCGACTTTTACAACACCGCCATCAAGCCGCGCGCGCAAGACCACTGCGTGTGCGGCGCGTGCGCGCCGGCCGACGCCGCGGCGGCGCGCCAGCTGTGCGTGCTGCTGCCGCACCGCGTGCCGCCCGGACGGCGCGCGCTGCGCTGGGCGGCGGGACCGCGCGCCTACGCCGGCGGCATCGATTGCCACGACGCGCGCATGGCCAACGTCGGCGGCACGGCGCAGTCGGCCGAGTTTCGGCGCATGGTGGTGCTGCGCACACAGGCCGGCGCCTACAAGCACGTGTCGGTCGAGGCGCGGCTCGGCGACCGCTCGGCGTTTGACTTTGCGTTTGCCACCACGGTGCACCGCTACCAGGGCTCGGGCGTCGACACGGTGATTCTCGTGCTGCCGTACGACTCGGATTTCAACGACCGGCTGCTGGCGTACACGGCGGTGACGCGCGCCGCCAAGCGCTTCATTGTGATTGGCGAGCCGCACGCGTGGCGCGCCGCGTGCGCGCGCACGCCCGCGACGCGCCGCTCCGAGCTGTGGCTCGAGGTGGCGCGCGCCGCGCAGCGCGCGCACGCCACGCTGTCGGCCGAACTGCGCACGCCGCTCGCCGACGCGCTCGGCGTCGGCGACGCGCTCGAGCGCGAGCTGCTGGCGCTCGACGCAGCGGCGCTCGACGCCGACGTGCCGCGCCTCTGGCGCTACTTTTCGCGCATGCGCCGCGCGGCGCTCGAGCGCGCGCAGCTCGACGAACTCTGAGCGTAAAACGGACGGGGGTCACACGCAGCGACACGGGTTTCACTCAGCGGCCGCCGCTGCGCCGGTTCGACGCCGTGCGGTACGCCGCCTGCGCCTCGGCCAGCAGCGCCGGTGCGATCATCGGGCGGCCGCGGCCTTGCGAGTTGAGCGCCGAGGAGCCCGGCTTGGTGACGCCGCCCGTGCCGGGCGCCGTCTTGGCGTTGCCATAGTCCTTCATGGCCGTGTTGGTTGCGACGTGCGGTGTGGCGACGCTCATGCTGTCGGTGTGCGTGTGCGTGGCTGGCTGCTTGGTACGCGCAGTGCGCGCGCAGATGCAACATATATACGACGCTGGCGATAAACTGCCGCCGCCGGGCGCACTGCGCAGCAATGCTGGCGCTGGCAGTCTTTATGGCGGCCGCGGCGCGCGCCGTGCCGGTCGACTGGCCGCGCGCGTGTGGCGCGCCGGAGCAGACTGTGGTCAGCGCACGCGGCGCGGCCGAGCTCGCGCCGCTGTGGCACAAGTACGACAGCGAGCCGCGGTTCGACGGCCCGTCGACGACATTTCGCAACAACTTTACGCTGGCTGCGTGCTCTGACGGCGCCGACGCGCTCTGCATGACGTCGCCGGACGTGCACGACGGGTACGACGGAGCGGGCGTGTACACGGCCATGGTGCTGTCGCTCGACGCGGCGTCGATCGACGTCTCGTCCATTGCCGTCGGGACAGAGGTGCAAGTGGCGTACACTGCAAAGGCGCGCCTAACCGAGAGCCAGGCGCGGGTGAACATACCGTATTTCGGCACGCCGCACTGGATTGTGATGGGCGCGCACAGCGGCGCGCCGTATCTCGGCGGCGCCGGTCTGCTCTACGGCCCTGGGGTGCCTGAAATAGTCTTCTACGGCGACGTGCCGCATCCGGTTCTCATTGCGCTGCCGTTTACGTTGCACGGCGAGACGCAAGTCACGTGCCGCGGCCCCCAGCTTTTGCACAACGACGTGTGCGACGGACGCATCGCCAACCGTTCGGCCGCCGGAGACTTTGAGCGACTGCACATTGATGTGGTGTTCACTGTTGTCGAGGAGGGTCGAGTTGCCGTGACGCGCGCCCACGTCGACAGCGACGAGAGCCGCGCCATCTTTGCACAAGTCGAATTCCCCAACGCAACGTCCGTCTCGTCGATCGACGGCGACACGCAGCCGTACATTGCGCTCGTCACACGCGTATCCGGCCTGGCGCTCGAGAGTGTGCACGTGCGCGTGCGGGCTCCCACGTGCCCGTCGTCGGCCAGTGCTGCCTCTGTGCCGACGACACACGCGCCGACCGCTGCGACGACGACGACAGCGCCGCCGTCGCCGCCGTCAACGACGTCGGCGCAGACGACGAGCAGCGCCGGGCGAACGGCCGCGCCCGCGGTGCGCGACGCTGCACCAGCCGAGGTGTCCGCCGCATGGCTGCCCTACGCATTTGTCGGAGCGGTGGTCTGCTGCGCGCTGCTCGCCTGTGTCTTGTTGCACGCGCGCATTGCACGCACGCACGCGTGGCGCGTGCTCTACGCCAGCACGCCAGACGCGGTGCGGACGTGTGTCTGCTGCACGTCTCTCTCCAGCGACGCCGACGGCAGCGGCGAGAGCGGCTCGGACGTGTCGCCGCCGTCGACGCCCGAGCCGCTGGCCACCGTAGAGCCATTGCAGCGCGCCAGCAACAGCGAGTACACCGCCCTGCCCATCTACGACAACGCCGGGCACGGCGCACCACAGGCCGGGCACGCCTACGACATCGTCAGCGAGCAGGAATTGCGCGCCGCCAACGTCGACTACGATCGGTTTATCTTGCCGCCGCCACCGCCGGCGGCGCCCGTCCGCGCCGACACCAACTACACCGACTGCACAGACACGCTTGTTTGATAAAGTGGCGCTTTACTTGAAGAATTGTGCAAAGAACTGATCGTCGTCGTCGACGTCGCCAGACAGCTGCAAGTCGAGCGCGCCGCCAAACAGCGGGGCGCGCGGCACGCCGCTCTTGTGCGGCGAGAAGGCGAGCTCTGGCGCCGGCGCCGGCGACGGCGCCAGCTCTTGCTGCACAAACAGCCCGTTGAACTCGGCCATGTCGTTGGCAAAGAGCGCGTCGAGCTGGCTCTCGAACGCGCCCGCCTCGGGCTGCGCGAGCGCGGACCGCACGCCCACCGAGCGGCCGAGCTCGACGCCGAGCGCCCGCATGCGCTCGATGTAGCCGACGCCGTAGTCGATGTGCAGCAGCTCGCCGGCCGCAATCGGGCGCGTCGCGACGGCCCAGACGCCGCCCGCCGCCGCGTCGTACTCGCCGTCGAGCTGCACGTTGGGCGTCGCGCTGTGGTTCATGAGCGCGAGCAGCGACGTCGACGGCGTGCGGCGCGCCGAAAACACGCGCCCGTCCTCGACGCGCACCGCAAACGCGTCCTCGGCCGCCACCTCGGCCACGCCGGCGGCGCGCAGGAGCGCCGCCTCGCCGTCGAGCTCGTCGTCGGCGCCCGGCACCGGCGCACAGCGGTAGACGCCGACGCGCTGGCCGGCGGCATAGTCGTTGCCGGCGAGCACGCCGCGCTCGTCGAACCGGCGGCCGTCGGCCAGCTCAAACGTCTCGGTGACGCACAGCAGGCCGCTCTCGGCGTCGGGCGGCGTCTCGAGCGCCGGCGCCGTGCCGGTCGTCAGCAGCGCGACAAACGCATGCTGCACGCCGGCCACGAACGCGTCGCTGCACTCGCGCCAGTGGCGCTCGCTCGCCACGTGCTCGCGGCGCAGCACCAGCACGCTGTGCGCCGCGTCGGTCCAGCCGCTCGCGCAGTACTGACGCAGCGGCGCCTGCACGGCGAGCAGCGCGCGCTGCGTCGCCGTGCCGCCGATCGGGTTGGCAAGCAGCGCGGCGAGCGTCTCGCGCAGCTCGACCGGCACCGTGATCGGCACGCGCCGCTCGTGCGCCGGCTTGACCTCCTCGCGCCAGTCCTGCGCCAGAAAGGCGCTCAGGTCGGCCTTGCCAAACTTGGTCGGCAGCGGCGGCGGCATCGGCGGCGTCGCAAACTGCGTCTGCACGTAGCCGACGACGTCGCGCGCGCCGTCCACGCGGCCCGCCTCGATCGGATCGCGCGGCGACGCGTCGCTGGCGACGATGCGCTGGCTGAGCGCGGCAATTGCCGCGCCCACGGCACTGCTCGGCATGCTCGGCGCCGTCGCCGCCGCGACCGGCTTGCGGCGCTTGGCGCGCGGCGCCGTCGTCGGGCGCCACTCGGCGTCGTCGGTGTCGGCGTCGCCGTCGGCCGGCAGCGCCTCGACCGCCTCGGCCGACTCGGACGACTCGGACGACGACTCGGACGACGACGCCGAGACCGCGGCGGCCGACTTCTTGCGCTTGCGCGGCGCCGCCGCCGGCTTCTTGGGCGCGCGGGCCGGCATCTTGAGCTGGCGCTTGTGCGCCTGCGGCGCCTCGACGCCGTCGCTGGTCAGCGCCGCCTTGAGGCGCGCCTGAAAGCCGGTCGTGCCGACAATCTCGGCCTTGTTGGCGTCGTCGGCCACGTCGCCCGTCGCGCGCAGCTCGTAGCTGACGTTGTCGCGGCCGCTGCGCTCGCCGCAGCCGCCGATGCGCTCGAGCAGCGCCTTCTGGTCGCGCGGCTTGCCCTTGACGTGCACAAAGTGGCGGCGCGCGCCGCTGCCGAGCAGCTGGTCGAGGTCGGCCGGCTGGCGAAAGTGCGCCACCAGCTCGCGCAGCAGGCGCTCGGCGTCGTCGGTCTCGGTCAGCGACGAGTCGCCGGCGATCACGGCGGCGACGTGCTTGCGCATGCGCAGCTCGTAGTAGCACGCCTGCACAAACGCCGTCGGCGTCTTGAAGACGCGCACCGCCGCCTCGGCGCCAAAGAGGCCGACGACGCGCGACGATTGCGACGCCAGGCCGTGCGCCAGCGACATGTCGAGCGCCGTGTGCGCCGTCAGCGGGCGCTCGTCGGCCACGATCCAGCCGTTGGGCAGCTCGAGCGCCGCAAACTGGCGCGCCGAGTTGCCAAACTTGGTGCGCAGCGGCACGGCGTGCGGCACGCGGCAGTCGCCGACGCGCACGTTGCGCCGGTGGTAGAGCGCCTGCAGCGCCGGGCCGCACGGCGTCGCGTCCGTCATGGTCTTGGTCGCGTCCGGCTCCGAGTCGGTCGCGTCGCCGGCCGGCTAGATGCGACGGCGGCCGGTCAGCTGGCGCACCACACGCCGCGCCGCACGCCGCCGCGCCGCTACTCACCAGCGCAGGCGGCGGCACCGCAACGAGCTGGGCGGCGCGCGGCGGCAGCGCGCTGTCGCACGTGTGAGCCGCCGCCCCCGGTCGCCGCCTGCGCTCCCGCCCGCGCTCACCTGGCAGCGGTAGTGGCCGCGAGCGCGGCGCGCGGCGACGCGGGCGCCGCGCTGCCGCGGCTGTGAGAAAATGGTCGCATCAGGCGCGCGCGCCGCGGCCGCCGCCGCCGCCGGCCGACCGAGGGGCGCGCCGCGCGACCGGCTGCGTGTGCGCGCGCACTTACCCAGGCAGCGAGGCCGCAGCAGAGGCCGGGGCGCGCGGCTCAGCGGGCGCGCGCGGGCTGCGAAGCGCCGATATGAGATGCGATGAAAAAAGTTCCAGCGGCCGCAAAGGCGATCTATTGCCGCGCGCGCGCCCCTGCACGCGCCCCGGCGCCGCGCATGTTGTGCGCCGGCTGCGCCGCGCCGTGGCGCACGCACCTGGCCGGCTCGGGCGCGGCGGCGAACATGCTGCGCGGCGCGCGCGGCGTGGGAAGCGGCGTGAGCGCCGATGTGACACGTGGCAACGCGTTGCGGCCGCGCCGCGCGCCGCGCTTGCGCGCGCCCGCCCCGCCCCACCCCAGCGCACGCGGCGCGCGCAACCGCGGCGCGCGGCGGCGACCCCTCGCATCGCATCGCCGTTTGGGCGCGGGGGCGCGATGCGATGCGACTCACGCGGTGGTGGCGCGATCGGTGTGCGGAGCAGACATGGTGTGCGTGTGACGCGGTAGACGGGTGAAACAGAGTTGGTTCGAGTTGTAAGGGGGGGTGCCGGCGTTCCGTAAACGCCGCCGAATTCGCTCTGAAAGCGTTCCGTGAATGCTTGCGTTTTTTTCACGCGCCATGGTCGGCGGCGCCCGCGGCGCGCCGCGGGCGCGCTCGTCGTCGGCCGCTCTGCGCCCGCGGTGCGCCGGCTGGGCGGCTGGGTGGCTGGGCGGCCGCCGGCGCCCGATGCGATGCGACACGGCGCGCATCGCATCGGGCGCCCGATGCGATGCGACATGGGCACGCTGCCAGTATAATGTTGCGCGCGACGACACAACCGGCCGCAATCCAGCCAAGTGTGACTCGTGCACCTTTCTCGGATTGACCACCATCTCTGCTTGACAGACCCAAACCCCTCAATTCAACCAATCAAACCAACCAACCAACCAACCGCAATGGCCAGCACAGCAGTTCAGTCCGCCGGCGCCGATGCGACTGCCGCCGTGGCGGCGGCGCGCGCCGCCACGGCCAACCGCTTCCAGCACCTGTACAACAGCAAGGCGCCGATCGGCGCCGGCGACTGGGCGCAGTTTCGCGGCGACACGCTCGTCGCCGAGTGGGACCCCAAGGCAAAGCGCACCGAGATCTACCACTCGGTCAACGGCGACGGCAAGACGCCGAACAAGTCGGTGCTGTGCACCATCAACATTCCGCCGATGTGGCTCAAGCTCAACCCGACGCTCGAAGGCAACGTGTTTACGCGCTCCAAGCCCGAGGCGCCCAAGCAGTGGAAGATCTCGCGCGCCAAGGCCAAGTGGCGTCTGTCGTTCTTCCCGGGCGTCGTCAGCGACAAGCTGGCGGCCAAGTGGGACAAGGCGTGGCCCGCCGACACGGCGCCGGTGCCGCTGTCGCAGGTGCACGACGAGTTTGTCGCCGAGCTCGTCGCGGCGCAGAAGAAGATTATGCGCGACGCCATGCGCTCGCCCGACGCCGGCCTCAAGCCGCACATCGAGGCGGCGCGCAAGACCGGCCGCGCCATTGTCAAGGCGATGCCCGAGCACGCCGCCAAGAGCGACGCCGAGTTTGACGCCGCGGTGATGGCCAGTCCCGAGCTCAAAAAGCTGGTGGTCGACGCCGCCGTCAAGCAGTTTATCGACGGCGCCGTGCTGCAGGGCGTCGAGGTGCAGCGCACCGACGGCGAGACGCTGCCGCCGCGCTTCGTTGTGCAGAGCAGCGTCTACAAGGTGGAGAACTACGGCAACGGCTACGACGCCGACGCCAAGGGCCCGGGCGAGAGCGAGCTGCCGTCGACGCTCGAGAACATGCCGCGCGCCATCGCCGCCATGCGCACGCTCGACGGCGGACGCGACAAGCGCACCTACCAGATGATTCAGTTTGCCAACGCGCGCTACGCCGCGTCGTCGCCGCACTACCTGCTGGCGCGCCCGGAGATCACGATTGGCGGCGAGCAGCACCCCAACTACGCGTGGGACCCGCTCAACAAGTCGCCCAAGGGCACCGATCTCAAGCCGTGGGTCACGATCAGCATGTCGCCGCGCATCATGGCCAGCGACCGGAGCTACGGCGTGCAGTTTACGCTGATGGGCCGCCGCCAGATCGCCATCTTTCACCAGGAGCAGATGACGACCGAGCCGGCGTCGCACTTTGCCGCCGGCGTCGGCAGCGGCCTCTACGAAGACCCGGAGGACGACGACGACGCCGCCGCGCCGGAGCGCAAGCCGACGGCGCTGGGCAAGCGTGCCGCAGAGGACGACCACGATGCCGGCGCCGACGACGCCGACGACAAAAAGCCAAAGATCGCAGAGGCCGAGGCGGCAGCGCCGCCGCCCGAGGTCGATCCGATGGCCGGCCTGTTTGACTAAAGAGACGGTCGGTGCTTGACAATGGCGCCGCCGCGCCGCTCTGTGCGCAGATGAGCAGCGCCGACTACTACGCGCCGGTGCGCAGCGCCGCGGAGCGCGAGCTGCTGGAGCGCGGCCGCAAGCGCACCGCGGCGCAGCTCGCGGCGCTGGGCGGCCGCGGCGCCGCGGCCGAGTGGCGCGAAGAGCTGGAACACGTCGAGCGCGCCGCGTCGCTCGACAAGTTTGTGGTGCGCGCTGCCGGCGCGCAGTTTACGCCGACGCAGCGCGCGGCGCTCGAGCGGCACGGCGAGTGCGCCTACTTTGCCGGCGGCGCGACGGCGCACGTGCTCGTGCCGCAGGCCGTGTACGACACACGCTGGCTGGCCATTGACTTTACGCGCGAACAGCGGCTGCTGGCGTGCGTCGCGCTGCTCGTCGGCGGCCTGGCGCTCGCCGGCGCGCTCTGGCTGCGCGTCCTGCGCACCGGGCACAGCGGACCCGCCGCGCCCGGCGCGCTCTGGCTCTTCGACGAGCCGCTCGAGTGGGCGGTCGAGACGCCGCTGCCGCCGCCGCTCGCCGACGAGCTGTGACGCCAGACGGTCGCCGCAGAGTAAACAAGCGGCCGTGTGCGCGCTCTTGGCACACGCACAATGGCAGATCCGGCCTACTTTGAGCTGCCCGAGACCAAGCTGGCCGAGTTTCGCGCCGCGGTCGGCGACGCCGACACGGCGCTCGCCGCCAACGCCGTCACGCAGCTCTACCAGTCGTGCGCCGCGCACTGTCCGAAGAGCGCGCGCCCGGCGCTCGCCTACGAGCTGAGCGCCGACTCGGCCGAGCGCGCCACGCTGCGCGTCGAGCACGTGCCGTTTGTCGACTCGGCCGCCGCCGCCGCGCTGCTCGCGCTCGGCGACCAGGTGTGCGCGCTGCGCTTTGTCTTTGACGACGAGCGCAGCGGCGAGCCGGCGCCGCACGCCACGCTGCACCTGACGCTGTGGCGCGCCGCGGTGCCGCGCGAGCGCCGCGTGCGCGTCGGCGCCGAGCCGGTGCGCGCGCACCGCCGGCGCACGCTCGACATTGACTTTGGCGCGCTCGGCGCCGCCGACGAGCCCAACGACTGCGCCACGCTCACCGAGCTGATCGAGTTTGTGTGCAACATGCGCCCGACCATGCCGGTGGTGCGCTGCTCGGCGCAGCGCATCTGGGCGCACAGCGTCGACGCGACGGCCGACGAAGCGACGTGCAGCGAGCACTTTGACGCGCCGCTCGCGGCCGGCGAGAAGCGCGTGCGCGGCGACGCCGGCGGCTGCCTCAAGCGCGCGCGCACCGGCGCGCCGGCTGGCCGCGCCGCCGCCGAGCCCGACACGCCACCAGCGACGCACGTCGGCTACTGCGTCTTCTTCGAAAACGTGCCGTCGTTTGGCGCCGACGTGCTCGAGCGGCTCGCCGAGCGCTTTGGCAACCGCGTGCTGCGCTCGTTTGTCGTCGCGCCGTCGTTGTGGCGCGCGCGCCACAAGCGCGCCAAGGGCGGACGCGCGCCGCAGCGCGTGCCGCCGACGCTCGCCGTCTGCGTGCGCCGCGGCGTGTGCCGCGAAGCCGAGGCCGGGCCGGTGGCGGTGCGCGGCTGCGCGCGGCTGGCGCGCATGCTCGAGCGCGCGGCGCGCGCGTGCACCGAGTGAGACTGAAAACGCACCGTCCCGCGCCCGACAAAACAGCGTGGCCGCGCGGCGCCAACAATGCCCACTCGCGCCACGTGCCACGCCGGCTCGATCGCGGCCCCGGTGCTCGACGGCGGCGCTCGTGAGAACGCCGCGCTGCGCGCCGAGCTGGCGCGCACGCGCGCTCAGTACGAGCGCCTGCTCGCCGAGACGCGCCGCACGACAAACATTCTCGTGCAGCAGCGCGACGGCGAGCGCGCGCGCTGCGCCGAATTCTGGACGTGGCTCGTCGAAGAGCGCGCGCACGTCGCGGCTCTGATACGCCAGCATCGCGACGCCATGATCGCCGTCCGTCGCATCAGAGAAGAGCTGTGCGCGCGCGCGCAACTCGATGCGACAGACGCCGGCGCCAAGCGGCGACGCACGCTGCTCGTGCAGTTGCCGGCCGACGCGCCGCCGCGCCCGACCACCATCACGCTGCCGGCCGCTGCCACCGCGCCCGCTGCCGCGACGACCATTATCCGGCTGCCGGCCGCGGCGACGGCGCGCCGTCGCGCTGTGTAAACGTGTTCAGTCCGACTTGCGCGCCAGCCGCTCGCGCATTGACAGCGTCGCCAGATCTGTCGCGGTGTAGTCCGCGCCGCTGCGCGCCGGCGCCATGTACAGCGTTGTGACAACGAGCACGTCGCCGAGCGCCGCAAGCGCCGCCTGCTTGTCGGCTGTCGCAATGCTCACATGCGGCAGCCAGTCGGGAAACGGGTTGTTCTCGCGCCGCGTGTGCACGCGGTAGAGCGCCGCGAGCCGTTTCTCGAGCGCCGCGTCGGCAAAGTGCACGCGGCGCGCCGGCACGTCCTTGTTCTCGCCGAGCTGCAGTCCGGCGCCGAGCTGCAGCGCTAGCGGCAGCGCGTCGCCCAGCGCGGCGACATAGTCGCGCCATGCCGCGATTCGGTCGAGCGACGTCGCGTTTTCGATAAACGTGAGCGTGCAGTGCAACGAGCCCCATGCCGGCGACTCGATGCGCAGGCCGATGTAGGCGTTGAACACAGTGGGGTCGCCGGTGCGCGTGTCTGGCGCGCGGACCATTTCCTGCATCTGTCTCTCTTCACTCGCTCGTCACTCGAGCGCCGACATGTAGTAGCTCATATCGTCGCCGTCATAGGGCCGCTCGGCGTTGCTGACGGTCTCCGACGCGGCGCCAAACTCGCGCTCGCGCGCCTCGGCCTCGCGCTGTTCGGCGGCCGCGCGCTCGGCGGCGGCGTCTGTCGGCTCGTCCAGGTCGTCCAGGTCGGCCAGATCGGCCAAGCGCCGTTCGTGCGACTCGTCGGCGTCGTCGTCGACGGCGTCGTCGACAGCAAATGGCGCGGCTGGCGCGGCCGGTTCGACCGGCTTAGCCGCCGCCGCCTCGACACGGGCGCGCTTGGCCGCCTGCTCGGCCGCGTGGCGCACAAGCTCCTGCTCGTCGACGTCGCGGCTCGCGACGTCGTACAGCGCGCGGTACATGTCGTTGCCAAACTCCATGATGCGCGCGCGCTCCTCTGGCGCGCGAATGTCGGCGCGGCGCGTGACGCGTCGCGCCAGAGCGTGATTGCGGTACAGCTCTTCGTCGGCCTTGTCGCGCGTGGCGCGCATCAGCTGCTCGTCGCGCTGGTGCGCCGGCAGCGTGACCTCGGCGTCGGTCGGGTAGCGCCACGTGTTGGCCGGCTCGGACAGCTGGCAGTAGATTGTGCCGCGCTGGCGCACCAGCTGGTCGGTGGCGCGCGGCGAGTAGCGCATTGTGAGCGCGGCGCTGTTGTGCGGCAGCGAGATGGCGTGCAGCCGGTAGCGCGTCGCAAACTCGTCGATCGGCTCGGTGATCACAAACGACTCGGAGCGCATCCACGGCGGCGCGTCGGCGTGCGTCGCGTCGGCGGCGCGCAGCGCCAGCCGCTCGTCGGCAAACAGCACCGTGGCAAAGCGGTTCTTGACCGACGACGGCATGCAGAAGCGCATGCGGTTGTCGGGACGCGGCCCGACGGCGTAGACGCCAAACAGGTGCGGCGTCGTCGGCTTGTGCTGCGTGCCGGCGAGGTAGGTGGCGCGCGGCGTGTAGCGGTCGGTGCACGCCTCGACCACCGCCTCGAACGGCTCGCGGCGCTCGCAGAACAGCAGGCCCGAGAACACAAAGACGGCCGTCGAGCGCTCGTCAAAGCGCACGGCGCTGAATGCGCGCTCGCCCGCAGTGTGGTCGATGCGCGCCGGATAGGCGCCGTCGGCGCCCGGCGCGCCGTACTGCGCGTTCTGCACGTACGGCCGCGAGCGCATCTCGACCTTTTCGAGCTTGCGCAGTTCGGCCAGCACCTGGTCTTTGCTCAGCGCGCGCCCGTGGCCGCTGTTGTCCGCGCGCATGTCGGACGCCAGCTTGCCGGCCAGCTCGCTCGGTCGGTACTCGAAGCGCACGTAGTTGAAATCGTAGCGCGCCGCGGTCGGCGCGCCGCGCGGCACAATCTTGGCGCCGTTGGGCGTCACAGCCCACTGCGAGCGGTCCTCGCGCGTATTGTCGCGAATGGTGGCAATTGTGTTGTTGACGGTGTCCATGGTCTGCTGGCGCGCCGACGGCATGCGCTGGGCCATCTCGTCGGCGTGCAGCCGGATGCGCCGGCGGCGCTCCTCGGTGCTGCTCGAGTTGCCGCTCTGCATGCCGACCGCAATGTCGATCGGCGCGCGCGCGTTCTGGTGGTGCTCGAGCGCCACAAAGCGGTCGACGTTGCGCAGCGTCTCGGTGCCGTGTGCGCTCAGCGCCGTGATGACCGACGTGCGGTTCGGCTCGATGAACTGGTCCATCATAAAGCCAAACGCCCAGAGCACGAGTTCCTGCGCACGCGCGCGCGCGCGCGCGCGTGAGACGGTGCGGGGCGGCGCAGCCGGCGCGGGCCGCACCTGGTGGTCCTTGAGCCACGGGTCGATGTGCTTGATGTGGCGCAGGTCGACGTCGGCGTCGAAAAAGCGCGACGTGCGGTGCTGGTAGAGCCGGAAGATCGCCTCGCTGATGACGAGGTTCTTGACGAGGATGCGGATGCGCATGACGTCGCGCGACGACATCTGCACCGCAAACTGCGTCTTGAGCACGTGGTCGAGCTTGTTGAGGTAGACGGCCAGCACCGGCGTCGAGACGTCGGTCAGCACGCCGGCGTAGATCTGCTTCCAGACGTGCGTGTGCAGCGCCTGGCGCAGGCGCTTGTCCTCGACGGTCTGCGCCGCCTCGGCCTTGAGGTGGCGCGACTCGAGACGCGAGTTGACGTCGGCAAACGTCTTGTCCTTGCGCGTCGTCGGCGCCACGTCGAAGCGCATGCCGCGCTGGTAGATGGCCGGCGCCAGGTCGCTCATCGTCATGTTCATCAGGCCGATGACGCTGCCGAGCTGCGACGACTTGCACGTCTTGGACGAGCGCACCTCTTGGCCGTTGACGACGCGCCAGTAAAACGTCTGCGTGTGCTGGCGCATCGACGACAGGCGCTCCTTGAACTGCTCGTGCGGTCCGGTGTTGCCCGAGCCCTTGGCCCAGCACGCCAGCTTCTCGGGCAGCTCGCCGTAGATGAGCAGCACGTCGTCGCGGTCGGTCTCGATCGCGTCGGCTGCGTCGGTCTGCCTGTCGATCTTCTCGACCGTGCCCGGAATCGCCGTCGACTCGATAAACTCGCCGCAGAACGACTTGCCGATCGACGGCGGTCCGGCGCACCACACGTGCCAGTGCAGATCGTGCTCGTGGCGCGTCGTGTCCATGTGCGCCACTTCGAACGCAAACAGCTCGCGGTGCATTTGCAGCACTTCGTACAGGTACTCGAGCTGGAACGCGCGCCGCGCAATCATGGTGCCAAACGTCGAGAGCCGCTCGTCAAACACCTTGTTGGGCGACGTGCGAAAGTTGGCCGTGCCGTCGCTCTGGCGCACGCGCAGGTACGCGTTGACGCAGCGCAGCGCGTCGGACACGTTGGACGTCTCGTCGGTGCACGCCGACATGTAGTCGGCCAGCGCCGTGTCCTGGTCGAGCGTGTACGCCAGCGCGCGCACCGACTCGTCGGCAATCTTGACGCGCTCGCGCCCGCAGCGCACCGCCTCCTTGTGCATCGACGTCAGCGCCGTGGCGTTGCCGACCGCTTCGCCGTCGCGCGCGCGCTGCACCGACGCCTCGCGCCGGCGCGTGTCGGCGTCGCCGTGGTCGTACGCGGCGGCGCGCGCACGCGCCGCCGCGTTGAGCGGCTCGCCCAGCGCGCACCGCTGCGCCGTGCCGAGCTTGCGCGCCAGCGCCACGTCGGTGATGCCGCCAAAGCGGCCCTGCGGCGGCGCGTTAGTGCGCGCGTGTGCCTCCCCTCCGCTGGCGCGCGCGCGCACCTCAAAGAAGCGCAGCGCGCGCATCTCGGCGTCGAGCGCGCCGGCGTCGGCCGCGCGCGCCGAGCCGGCGGACGACGCGCCGCTGGCGCCGAGCGGCTCGCTAAAGTCGTCGCTCGACTCGTCGTCGGCAGCGGCGGCGTCGGCGTCGTCGGCGACCGGCTCGGCGGCGTAGTTGGGCAGCGTGGTCGGAAAGTGCGCACGCGACAGGCGCTCCTGGACGACGCGCGCCTGGTAGTCGGGCGTGTAGAGCGCGCGAAAGCGCTTGACCGAAAAGTACTCGGGGCTGATCGGCACGACGAGCCGCGGGTGCGGGAAGCGCAGCTCCCACTGGCCCGACGCGCCGCGCTCCTTGATGTAGTTGGACGGCCGCATCTGCGCAACGTCAATGTCCTTGCGCCGGAGGCAGCGCGAAAAGTAAAACGCCAGGCCAAAGACGCTGAGCGCGTTGAGCGGGCTGGTCGGGTTCTCGTCCGAAAAGCGCAGCGATTGCGCGCGCGCCGCCGTCTCGGCGCCGTCAAACGCCTGCATGCGCGAGTAGTTGGTCAGCACGTTGCCGTACTTTTCGCGCGACGCGCCGACGACGATCCAGCGCTCGTGCGGCTCGACGAGCGACGAGATGCGCTCGATGCCGCCGTCAGCGTCGTGCGCGTCGTGCATGGCGCGGCGCTTGCGCTTGCTCTGCTTGACGTCGTCAAACGACGTGCCCTGGTGCAGCTCGTCGGCGCGCTCGCGCGCAAACTTGAGCGCGCCCGACACAAAGTTCTCGTAGTGCAGCTGGCGCTCCGTCACAATGATCCACAGCCGGTACTCGACCACCTCGCGGTCCTCGTAGCCGGCCATAAACTCGGTCGGCGGCCGCGCGCCGCGGCGTGCGCGCGCGCACTCGCGCAGCTGCGCCTCGAGCGCCTCGGGCGAGCAGCCGCGCGCAAAGCACAGCGCCTCGCGGCGCGCGTCGCGGTCCGCCGCCGCGGCCGGCGCGTCGGGCGCGTCGGCGTTGGCCAGCACGCACTCGAGAAACACCTTGATCGGCATCTTGTCGCCAGAGACGGTCGACGGGTCCATCTTGGTCATGTAGTGGTGGTACATGTCGGCGACGGCGCGCAGGTGCAGCTGCAGCAGGCCCTCGGTGTCCGACACAATCGCGTCCTTGTGCTTGAACTGGTCAAACGCCTGCAGCTCGCCAGTGTCCGTTTTGCGCAGCGACACCAGAAACGCGGCGTACGCGTCGCCGATGCTAAAGTCGTCGGGCACGTGCGCGCGCGTCGGGTCGTGCAGCGGCAGCGTGCGGTCGCGCACGTACACGTCGCCGTCCAGTTCGCTCGGCTGGCGAGACATGTTTGATCGTCGGACGGCTGCGGTCGGGTGCGTGGTGCGCGCCGAGTCGCGCCATTTGTAAATTCACACCGGCACATTCGCATCGCATCATGAGCGCAGCTTGCGGATGCGATAGCGCGGCACTGCGGCGTCGTCCGAGCGTGCGGTTGGCCGCGGCGGCATCCTCGCAGCGCGGCGCGTCTGCTTGCCGAGTCTGGGCCGAATCCGCGTCGCATCGCTGCCGATGCAACAGATAGTTGCACCACCCCCAACTAGCCGTTACACGAATTTCGCACCGGCTCCCATTCACTGCTCCGACCACCTCGCGAGACGAGAAGGTCGCCAGCGTACTCACCACGCAGAGAACGACCGCCTGCCCGAGTTTGAGAGCAAACGGACAACGCAACAGCAGGGCTGAAAATCGCATCCGGAGGGGTGCGTTTTGTGACATGAGATTGCACCAATCGCATCACGATGCAACTTGGAAGCGCGCGATGCGATGTGATAGCGCGGCGCTGCGACGTCGCCCGAGTGCGCGAGTGGCCGCAGCGCGCTGCCAGATCGACCAGCGACCCGTCCACCGACTTTGAGCCGAATCCGCGTCGCATCGCTGCCGATGCAACAGATAGTTGCACCACCCCCAACTAGCCGTTACGCCAATTTTGCGCCATCTCCCCCTCCGCGCTCCGTCTATCTCTCGAGACGAGAAGGTTGCCAGCGTGTTCACCGTGGCGAGAACGACCGCCTGCCCGAATTTGAGAGAGAACAGACAACGCAATAGGGTGGCTGAAAATCGCATCTGGAGGGGTGCGTTTTGTGACATGACTTTGCAGCAGTCGCATCACGATGCAACTTGGCGTGAAAACAGTCTGCGACGACTATAAAAGTACATAACACGCTCGCGCTCCGGACACCCTCTCTCCGGGGAAGGACGACCCAAAATCCCCGAGAACGTGAGGACGATGGCTCCCTCGATTTCTCTGAAACGACGATTGCGCCAACTCTCGCCTCTCTCCGAGCTCGCAGCGCCGCGCTATCGCATCGCATCGCGAGCTTCCAAGTTGCATCGTGATGCGACTGGGTGCAATCTCATGTCACAAAACGCACCCCTCCGGATGCGATTTTCGGCCCTGCTGTTGCGGTGTCTGTTCAATCTCAAACTTGGACAGGCGGTTGTTCTCTGCGCGGCGAACACGTTGGCGACCTTCTCGGCTCGAG
>Ga0180429_10000324_pt1 | contig 42512 bp, 36 predicted proteins | sample SS_ome_FD_132428 | JGI IMG/M metagenome (GOLD analysis project Ga0180429, IMG submission 132428) | Hypersaline lake sediment archaeal communities from the Salton Sea, California, USA - SS_1_S_1 metaG | ecosystem: Environmental > Aquatic > Non-marine Saline and Alkaline > Hypersaline > Sediment ... | reverse complement strand
GAACCTGACGAATGCGATCCTCACGAACGTGGACCTGACCGGGGCGATCCTGACGAACACGATCCTGGTCGGGACGACGCTCACGGGAGCGGACCTCACGGGGGCCTCGCTCTTCGGGGTGGCTTCGAGCGGCCTGATCGGCGTCCCGCTGGCGCTGCCCGGCGACTTCGTGCTGGTGAACGGCCATCTGGTCGGACCGGGGGCGATGCTGACGAACGCGGATCTGTCGGGCGCGAGCCTGGCGGCGATCGACCTCTCGGGCGCGACGCTGACCGACGCGAATCTGTCCGGGACGAATCTGACGGGCGCGAACCTGTCCGGGGCGGTCCTCCCCGGTGCCGAAGTCGGCGGCGCGCTCTTCGGCGGCGCGAACCTCTCCGGGGTCATCGGTCTGGGCGGCACGACCGGTGCGGCGCAGTACGACGGTGCGACCGATTTCACGGGAACGGGATTCGATCCCGTCGCGGCCGGCTGGGGACTGCTTCCCCCCGCGCCCGCCGTTCCGCTGGGTGGTCCCTTCGGGGCGCTGTTCCTCGCCCTCGCCGGACTGGGGGTGGCCTGGCGGCAGCTCCCGGGCGCGCGGTCGCACTGACTCCCGTTCCGTCCTGACCGCGGGTTTTCTCTGGCCAGTGCCGTCAGTATCCATTAGATACTGACTGCGATGTCAGAAGCCCTCTCCGAACAGCCCGACGAGGCCCCGAACGCGGAGCCCCAGGCCCGCCGCGGCGAGATCCTGCGGCCGAGCCAGATCTTCGATCCCGTGGCCCGGGCCCTCGACGTGCTCGGGGATCGCTGGACCCTCGTGCTCGTGCGCCAGCTGCTGAACGGCCCGAAGGGCTTCCAGGAGCTCCGCGTGCGGACGGGGATCGCACCGAAGGTGCTCTCGAGCCGACTCCGCCAGCTGCGCGCCGACGGCTTCGTCGACACCGAGGAGCAGGGCAGCCGCTCCCTCTACCGCGTGACCCGCAAGGGCGAGACCCTGGCCCCGATCATCTCGTCCATCGCGCGCTGGTGGGTCCGGGAAGGCATCGCCGTGCGCGACGTCGACGCCACCCAGTTCACCGAAACCTCGGCGCTCTCCGTCCTCGAGGTCCTGCCGAACCTGCTCCGCGAGGATCGCGCGCGGGGCGCCCACGTCGTCTTCGAGATCCGGCTGACCGGCGAGGGCGGCGGCGTCTGGACGGTCGGGATCGACGACGGCGTCTGCACCGTCCGCGAAGACTTCGCGGCCGGCGCCGACGTCCGGTACACGGCCAGCGCCCGCGACTGGTGCGCCGTCGCGATCGGGTTGCTCGACGCGAAGGAGGCCGTGAAGCGCGGGCTGCTCCACAAGGAGGGCGGTCCGCAGGCGATGGACGAGTTCTTCTTCCAGGTGGCGAGGTCCGAGGGCGCGCCTGCGGATTGATGTTGCGCCCGGTGTTCGGGCGAAAGAGACGAACCCAACCGGGTCGACCCGATGCGGGCGGCCACGAAAGAGGAGAATCCCCCGTGATCTCATTTGGAATGTCCGAAGAGCAGGAGCTCGTGCGCGACGCGATGCGCGAGTTCGCTGCTGACGCGATCCGACCGATCGCGCGTGAATGCGACGAGGCGGCGGAAGTCCCCGCCGACTTCCTCGAGACGGCCTGGACCCTGGGCCTGACCAGCACCCAGATCCCGGAGCAGTACGGTGGCGCCGGAGAAGAGCGCTCGCTGGTGACCAACGCGATCCTCCTCGAAGAGCTCGCGCACGGCGATGCCTCCCTGGCGATCGCGGCGATGGCGCCCTCGGTCTTCGCGAACGCGATTCTCGACCACGGCACGGACGAGCAGAAGGCCGCGCTCCTGCCGCTCTTCTGCGGCGAGTCCTACGCGACCGGCGCGGTCGCGCTGACCGAGGCGGGGCCGCTCTCGGATGCGTCGCGACCGCAGACGCAGGCGGAGCAGAAGGGTGAGCAGTTCATCCTCTCCGGCCGCAAGACCTTCGTCGCGATGGGCGACCGCGCGAGTCACTTCCTCGTGACGGCGCAGCTCGGCGACGACGTCGCCGGCTTCATCGTCCCCCGCGACGCGGCCGGCCTCACGGTCACGGACGTCGAGCGGAAGATGGGGCTGCACGCGCTCCCGACGACGGGTCTCGAGCTCGAGCGGGTCGAGGTCGGTCAGGACGCGCTCCTCGGTGGGACCGAGGGGGCCGACGTTCAGGCGATCCTGAACGCGTCGCGCGTCGGTCTCGCGGCCGTCATGCTCGGCATGTCCCGCGCCGTGCTCGAGTTCTGCGTGCCCTACACCAAGGACCGCGTCGCGTTCGACGAGCCGATCTCGAAGAAGCAGTCGATCGCGTTCCGCCTCGCGGAGATGCACGTCGAGCAGCACGCGCTGCGTCAGCTCGTCTGGCAGGGCGCGAGCCTGCTCGAGCACGGCGAGGACGCGACGAAGGCGGCCTGGCAGGCGCGTTCGTACGCGGCGGAGAAGAGCATGTGGATCGCCGACAACGGCGTCCAGATCCTCGGAGGCCACGGCTTCATCCGCGAGCATCCCGTCGAGATGTGGTTCCGCAACGCGCGAACCCTCGGCGTGATGGAAGGACTCATCGCGCTCTGACGAGTCGGCGCGTACGCGCCTCTCTTGGTCGGTGCTGACGCACCTCTCGACGCGTCCCCTGGCGGGACACGTCTTGCGCTGAGGGCTCCTCTCAGGACCGAGGACAATGAACCAGATCGCGACGGAGCGTCGCGATGGAGAAAGACATGATCGATTTTCGACTGACTGAAACGGACCAGGCGCGACTCGCGCGGACCTTCGCCGAGGGCGAGATCATCCGCCGCTACGCGCGCGAGGTGGACGAGAACGAGGCGGAGATGCCGCCGAACGTGTTGCCCGAGGCGGACGAGTTCTACGCGAATGCGGAGCCGCTCCCGGAGGTCGGCCCGGAGGACACCCAGGGACCGGTGATGATGCTGCTGCAGATCATGGCCGGGAACTGGGGCGACTACTCCGTCCGGCTGCGCCGCAACACGAGCGGCGGTCTCGGCAACGCGGCGCTCTCCGCCGCCGGGACCGACGAGCAGAAGGAGAAGTGGGGCGGCCTGCTCCTCTCGATGGCGATCACCGAGCCGGGCTGCGGCTCCGATCCTTCGCGGGTCTCGACGACGGCGGTGCTCGACGAGGAGACGAACGAGTGGGTGCTGAACGGCGAGAAGATCTTCGTCACGACCGGCATCCGCGCCGACGGCGTCGTGATGTGGGCGACGATCGACAAGAGCGCCGGGCGCGCCGGCATCAAGTCGTTCCTCGTCGAGAAGGGGACGCCCGGCTTCGAGGTTCCGCACAAGGAGAAGAAGCTCGGCATCCGCGCCGACGACACCGCGGCCTACGTCTTCAAGGACTGCCGGATTCCGCGTGAGAACCTCCTCGGTCTCGACGAGACGATCCCGAAGTCGAGCTCCGGCGGCTTCCGCGGCGTCATGAAGACCTTCAACATGACGCGGCCGGCGACGGCGGCGATGGGCCTCGGCTGCGCCTGGGCGGCGATCGACCTCACGCGTGAGGCGCTCGAGGAAGCGGGGGTCGTGCTCGACTACACCGCGGGTCCCGGCGGCCTCGGTCGTCTCTCCGCCGCGGCCGAGAAGTTCATGCGGCTCGAGGCGCTCTTCGAAGCGTCGAAGCTCGCCACGCTCCAGTGCGGTTGGATGGCCGGCAAGGGGCTGCCCAACAACATGGAGTCGTCGGTCTGCAAGGCGCACGCGGGCGGCGCGGTTCGCCAGATCACCCAGGGCTGCATCGAGATCCTGGGCTCGATCGGCGCCTCTCGGGAGCTGCTCCTCGAGAAGTGGATGCGGGACAGCCGCATCACGGACATCTACGAGGGGACGGGCGAGATCCAGCGCCTGATCATCGCCCGAGGCCTGCTCGACTATACGCGGCAGGATCTCAAGTAGATCCGCCGCGTTCGCGGCACGCGAGTGCCGCAGAGCAGGGCTAGACGGTCATGCGAGAGGCCCCGTCCGGTTTCCGGGCGGGGCCTCGTCTTTCTCCGCCTGGCCGTCTCAGCGCTTGCGCGCGAGCAGGCCGCAGGTCCGGCCGAGCCCCGCCTGCGCGAGTGCGCGGTAGAAGGCGCCCAGCTCGTCGAGCCGGCCGTGCTCGATCAGCGTCCGTTCGAAGGTCATGCGTCGCCCGTGGGCGGCCTTGCCGGCGTCCGGACGACCGACGTAGTCGTCGCCCATGAGCAGGAAGATCTCCATCGGGAACGAGGCGACGCGGTCGACCTCCTCGAGGCCGTGGCGCGCGAGGAGCGACGAGAGGCTGTCGTAGTCGAAGTAGTTGAGGTGGTGATCCGGGGCGACCCACCACGCCGGCTTGTCGAGCTGGCGTCGCGCGACCTCCTGGAAGACGTTGAAGTCGTTCGGGACCTCGATGAAGACGACGCCGTCGGGCGCGAGCAGCTCGGCGATCCGGGCGACGCAGGCTTCCGGCTCGAGCACGTGTTCGAGGACCTGCGCGCTGTGGATCGCGTCGAAGCGGGCGCTCGACGCGGGCAGGCGGAAGTCCAGCAGGTCGCCGCAGAACACGTCGAGGTCGTAGTGGTCGCGGGCGAAGGCGGCGGCATGGGGCGAGGGCTCGATACCGGACGCCTGCCAGCCCTGCTGCTGGAAGTGGTCGAGGAGGAAGCCACCGGAGGAGCCCACGTCGAGGAGGCGCCGACGTTCGTGCGGCAGCGCGTCTTCGATCATGCGCCGGCGCAGGGTCCAGATCGCGTCCCAGTAGGGGCGCTCCGTCTCCATGTCGCTCAGGTAGCTCGACTTGTCTTCCTCGTAGAACTGTTCGGTGTAGAGCCGGGTGAGGGCTTCCGGCGTGGGCCGGGGCCAGACCTGCAGGTAGCCGCCTTCCGCGCGGCGCAGCTGGACGGGGCCGTCGATGCCCTCGACCCGGAGGTCTTCGGCGGGGACGGGCGGGGTGTGCCGTCGGGGCGTCGGCGTCGGGATCGGAGACAGGGACATGGGTGACTCGCGGCTTTCGGGTTGAGGCGGAAGCATTTCGATCTGCAATGTCATCGCGGGCGGGACGCGTCTCTCGTCGAGCCAGGCGGCTCGAGAGCGCGAGCGCGCCCCGTAGGGTCCGACAGCTGCAAGCGATATGCCGGTGGGTTGCGTCCGCATCGGCTGGGGTATCGTCGGCGCGCCGCGTCCGTTCCGGGCGTCGGTCGCGTGGAGTCGCCTTGTCGTCGCCCGATTCGAACGCCCCGCCCGATTCGTCGACTTCATCGGAATCGCCCCATGGCGCCGGCTACACGCTCTACGTGCTGCTCATGGTTCTTCTGACCATGATCTTCAGCAACGTCGACCGGACGATCCTGTCGATCCTCGTGCGCCCGATCAAGCAGGAGTTCCAGCTGACGGACACGCAGGTCGGGTTCCTGCTCGGGCCGGCCTTCGCGATCGTCTACGTGGTGCTCGTGCTGCCGATCGGGCGTTATGCGGACACCGTCGGCGTTCGCCGCAACATCATCTCGACCTGCCTCTTCGCGTGGAGCCTGTTCACGGTCGCGACCGGCTTCGTCACGTCGCACCTCCAGCTCGTGCTGGCGCGGATGGGCGTCGGGGTCGGCGAGGCCGGCGCGACGGCGCCGGCGGTCTCGATGCTGGCGGACTACCTCCCCCCGGAGCGTCGCGGGGCCGGCATGTCCGTGATCTCGATGGGGGCGGTGATCGGCATGGGCCTCGGCATGGTCGTCGGCGGCTGGATCAACGAGTCGTACGGCTGGCGCGCCGCCTTCCTGGCAGCGGGCGTGCCCGGGATCCTGCTGGCCCTCGTGTTCCGCGCGACGGTTCGGGAGCCTGCGCGCGGCGGGAGCGAGGGGCGACGGGCGACCGAGGCCGGGGCCTTCCTTCCGAGCCTGCGCGCGCTCTTCGCGACCCGGACCTACCTCTTCATCCTCGCGGCCAACGCCTTCACGCTCTTCGCTTCGATGGGGCGCAACCTCTGGGAGCCGCAATTCCTCGTGCGGAGCTACGAGATGGGCGAGTTCCATGCGGGCACGTGGTACTTCCTGACGAGTCCGGTGCCTTCGATGCTCGGGATCTTTCTCGGCGGCTATTTCGCGGATCGGCTCGGGCGGCGAGACAAGCGGTGGTACCTCTGGGTGCCGGCCTTCGGGTTGATCCTGAGTCCCCCGATCCTCGTCGCCTTCCTCCTGTGGCCGACGAACGACGTGATCGCGATGCCCGGGGTGTTCGCGGGGACGCTCTTCGAGGCGCTTCCCGTCGCGCTGATCTGGAGCACCGTCGGCTCCGTCGTGGGCGGGACGTTCACCGCGCCCTTCATGTCGACGACCCAGGGCGTCGTGCCCCTTCGCATGCGGGCCTTCGCCGCGGCCATCTCGACCCTGATCTCGACCCTGATCGGGCTCGCGGGAGGGCCGCTGGTGGTCGGTGCCCTCGCCGACGGCCTGGCGCCGCGGTACGGGGTCGACGCGCTTCGCTACGCGCTGCTCTTCCCGACCCTGATCCCGATGTTGAGCGGGGTGATCTGCCTGATCGGGGCGCGCCGCGTGGCGGGGGATCTCGAGCGATCCCGGTCCCTGGACGGCTGAGCGCGCGTCCCGGCCGAGCCGTTCCGGCGCCGGCCGCGCGCCTAGCGGGTCGGCGGGGAAGCGAGTCCGGGCCAGAGTCGGCGCGCGGTGCCCGAGAGGCAGGCCTCGGCCTGGTCGCCCGGTAGCGATTCGAAGGCCCGGCGACCGAGATCGACGAGCGCCGCGTAGGGTCGGTCGTGGGTCTGGCAGAAGTCCGAGCCCCACATGAGGCGCTCGGCGCCGAAGCGATCGATCAGCTCCCGGACCAGCGCGCCCACGCCCGGTCCCTGCTCGGCTTCGTCGAGATTGTGCGTCGAGATCTTCAGATGGAGCGCATCGAAGCGGGCGAGGGCGAAGAGCGCCTCGCGGGCTTCGGCGTCGCCGAGCGCGAAGGCGCAGTGGTCGAGCGAGATCGGCGTCTGCGGCTCGCGTTCGAGCAGGCGCTCGAGCTCGGGGAGCTGATGGGGGAGGAGGGTGACGATCACGTGGGCGCCGCGGGCCCGGGCCATCTCGAAGAGCGGGGTCGTCTTCGGCGTGGCGAGCCAGGACTCGCCCTCGCGGGAGAGCGCGAAGAGGCGGACGCCCTGCATGCCTCGCTCGTCCAGCCAGTAGGCGAGGGTGTCGGGGGCGTCCTCGGCCTCCGCGTCGATCGCGCACGCCGAAACGAATCGGTCGGCGTGCGCCCTCGCGGCGTCCGCCGCGTAGTCGTTCTTCCAGGTGTAGGCGCCGACGCCTTGAACGAGGATCGCCTGGGCGACACCGTTCGCATCCATCGCCTCCGCCAGGACCTCGGCGCTCGCGGGCCCCTCGCGGTACCACTCGCCCGACAGGTCGCGGGGCTCCAGCGGGTAGCGCGCGTGGTCCGGAGAGACGACGTGGGTGTGGCAGTCGATCATCGACGGACTCGCGGACATCGGGATCGGCTCAGAGCTCCGTCGTCGCGTCGCCGAGGCGGATCGTCAGGAACTCCATTCCTTCCGGGCCGCACGTGAAGCCGTACCGGTTCTTCGCCGGGATCACGATCGTGTCGTCGGCCCGGGCTTCCCCGAAGTCGTCGTCGAAGGTGCACCCCCCGGCGAGGACGATGAGCATCTCGTCGTGATTGTGGTGGTGGGTCGGCACGCGATAGCCGGGCGGGAGCTGGGAGCGGTTCATGAAGAACCCGGCCTCGCCCCGCACGATCTTCTTGCGCCGGGCCCCGACCTTCTCCGCTTCCTCCACCAGCTCCTTCGGAGGCGCCGGGCCCGATCCCTTGAGCGGCTTGTCCCAGTCGAGCTCCCGATACGCCAGGATCTTCGCCGGCGCCGGCTTGTCGTCACTCATCGTGTCCTCCTCGTCGCCCGGGCCGTCCCCCGAGCCGTCAGCGCACGAAGCGCCCTCCGTCAGGCGCCTCCGCGCCGACCTTCCACCGAGCCCCGAGCCCTCAGCGCAAGCCCGCGCCGCCGAAGGCGCGGGCGAGAGGCGCGCAGCGCCGCCCTGTCTCAGTTGCGCGTGTCCTCGATCCAGTCCGGCATGTCGATCGGCGGGTTCGGCAGTCGCTTCGCGTTCTTCTCCGCGAGCAGCTTCTCGAAGCCCTCCGTGTCCGCCGGGAACGAGCGCGGGTCGCCCATCATGACCTCGAAGAGCTCGACCCCGTCGGGCCCCGCGACGAAGGGGCCGAAGGCCGCGCCCTGCTCGAGGGTGATGTGCATGCCGGGCGTGCACTCGACGTCGCCACAGGTCATCGAGCCCGACAGCACGTAGACCACGTGTTCGCTGTTGTGCCCGTGCTTGTGGATCATCATGCCGGGGTCCCACTTGGCGTAGAGGGACAGGCACTTGTCGCTGAACTCGAGCCACTTCTCCCGGACGTAGGCGGGACCGGTCGGGAGCTCGATCGCCCGGACCTCCTGCCATTTCTCCTCGTCGAGGTGTCGGAACTTCACACGCGGCTCGCGCGCTTCTTCGGCCATGGATGGTGTCTCCTTGGTGCGCCCGAGGGCGAGGTCTTCAGATGACCTTCTCGCCCGCGATGGTCACGCGGTTCATGATGCGTCGGGTCCGGTAGTCGGGCACGGCGAAGTGCTGGGTCGTGCGATTGTCCCAGAAGGCGACGGAGTGCGTGTCCCAGGTGAAGCGGCACTGGAACTCCGGCGATCGGATGTGGTCCATCAACATGGGAAGCAGCGCGTCGTTCTCGGACTCGCTGAGCCCGACGAGGCGCGTCGTGGAGTTCCGGTTGACGAAGAGCGCCTTCTTGCCCGTGACGGGATGGGTCCTGACGACGGGGTGCTCGACCGGCGGCCACTGCGCCTGGATCTCGGCGAGATCGACGTCGGCGTGTCCGGCTTCGATGCCCTTCAAGAGGGGCTTCGTGATGTCGTGGATGGCGGTCAGGCCGTCGACGAGGCGCCGGATCGGCGGCGAGAGCGCCTCGTAGGCAGCGACGGCGCTCGCAAAACAGGTGTCGCCGCCGACCTCGGGGATCTTCACGGCGTGCAGGATCGAACCCATCGGGGGCTCGGCCATGAAGGTGTTGTCCGAGTGCCACTGGTCCGCCCCTTCGCCGCGGGGATTGGTCTGGTCGAGCACGATGTACTCGGGGTTGTCGCCGTACTTGGGGGCGAAGGGAGGAAAGCTGATCGGCCCGAACTGCTTGGCGAAGGCGACCTGCTGCTCGGGGGTGATGTCCTGGTTCCGGAAGAAGAGGACGTGGTGCTCGAAGAGCGCTTCGAGGATCGCCTTCCGGTCCACCTCGGAGATCGGTTCGCGCAGGTCGACGCCGTCGACGTTCGCGCCGATCGTGGCCGTGACGGGCTGGACGTGCAGGCCGCTCACGAGGTCACCTCGGACGGGACGCGCGGGAGCGCGGGGGTCGGATCGCATCGCAATGAACTCATGGGGAGGATCTCCTGCCTGTCCGGGGCGTCATCGGAGTCGCCTGGCGGCCCCGGTCGCCGGCGCCGCGTTCCGCTGCGCGCTGCTCGAAGAGCTCGAGCAGCTCGCTCAGGCTCCGGTTCGCAGCCTCGACCTGATGGGAGGTGAGGGGCGCCATCATGCTCGTCGTCGCGGCCAGGAACGCGTGGAAGACGCGCTCCTGCAGCGAGCGACCGCGATCGGTGAGGGTCACCCGCATGCCGCGGCCGTCGTCGGGATCCGGCGAGCGCGAGACGTAGCCCGCCTCCTCGAGTCGCTTGAGGATCTTCGTCATCCCGCCGGACGAACGGCGCAGCCGGCTGTAGAGCTGGCTCGGATTGAGCGTGTAGGGCGGCCCGGCGCGACGCAGCGCGGCGAGTACCCCGTAGTCCGACGGCGTCAGCTCGAACGGCTCCAGCACGTCGTGCTGGAAGGCCTCGAGCAGCACGCCGAGGCGCGCGAGTCGCACGAGGGGAGGCAGGTTGGCGATGTCGAGGTCGCCGTACTCCGTTTCCCAGCTGCGCGTGAGATCGTCGAACCAGTCCATGAGGCCCTCTCGAGCGTCTCAGACTAGCTGCGTCGATAGCTTTCTGGCAAGAGAAAACGTGCGGCCCTGATCACAGCGTGATGCGGATCATCGCCCCCACGATCTGGCGGCCGAACGCCATCGGATCCCCGGATTCGACGCGATTCCGCGTTTCCCAGACGACCTCGAGCTCGACGCCCTCGGCCAGCGGCCGCGTCAGCGAGACCCGGCTCTGGATGTGGCGATCGAAGCGCAGGCCGGGACCCGCCTGGGCGACCAGCGGAGCGGCCAGGTGGTCCGGCCGGGTTTGGAAGCGCTCCAGGCTCGCGTCGAAGCGGGCGCGGATCTGGAGCGGGAGATCGACGTAGGCCAGGCCTCGTGCTCGCCAATCGTCGTTGGGCCGGAAGAGCGGCTGATCGAACTCCTCGCCGAGGACGTCGAGCCAGCGCGGGGCAGGGTCTTCCGCCCGTGCGGCCGAACCGGCGAGCACGGCGACGAGGAGGAGCGCAGCGACCCGGAGGCGCAGCAGCGCGGTGCATCGGGTCGATGTAGAGCGGGGGGGGCGGGACATCGAAAGGCTCTTCGGGTGTCTCGGGCGAAGGCCTGAGTGATCGGGATCACCCTGCCGGACCGGCGCGTGGTCTCGTGCGGATCTTCCGCGAAGCCGCGGACGCGCTGCCCTTCGTCTGCGCAGTGGACGACCTCGGTCTAGACTCGCGCGCCATGAGAGCCATCGTGATCGACGAGCCCGGAGACGAGAACTGCATGCAGATCGGCGATGCGCCGGTGCCGGAGCTCCGGCCCGGATCGCTGCGGATCGAGAACCACGCCGCCGGTGTGAACCGCGCGGATCTGATGCAGCGACGTGGGATGTATCCGCCGCCGCCCGGCAGCTCGCCGCTGCTCGGTCTCGAGTGCGCCGGGGTCGTGACGGAAGTCGCCGAAGGCGTGGCCGGCTTCGCGGAGGGAGACCGGGTCATGGCCCTGCTGCCCGGCGGTGGCTACGCGGAGGAGGTGGTCGTCGACGCCGGCTCGGTCATCCCGCTTCCGGACGCGCTCTCCTTCCACGAGGGGGCCGGCCTGACCGAGACCCTGCTCACGGTCTACCTCAACGTGTGGCGCCTGGGCGGCCTGCCCGAGGGCGGCAGCGTGCTCGTTCACGGCGGGGGCAGCGGGATCGGCACGACCACGATCGACCTGGTCAAGCGCGCCGGGGGGACGGTGATCGCGACCGCGGGCAGCGCGGAGAAGTGCGCGCGCTGCACGGAGCTGGGGGCCGATGCGGTCGCGAACTACAAGGAGGACGACTGGGTCGCGGTCGCCCGGGAAGCGACGGACGGGCGGGGCGTCGACGTCGTCCTCGACTCGATCGGCGCGGCCTACCTGGAGCAGAACCTCGCTGCGCTGGCCAACGACGGGGCCCTCGTGCTCATCGGTCTGATGGGGGGGGCGAAGGCGGAGGTCAACCTCGGTCTGCTGCTCACGCGACGTCTGAAGGTCCTCGGCTCGACGCTGCGGACCCGGAGCAACGAAGAGAAGGCCGGGATCGTGCGTGATTTCCTGGGCCGATTCGGCGACGACCTCGCCGCTGGCGCGATCCGTCCGATCCTCCACCGGGTCTTTGCCCTCGAAGAGGCCCCGGAAGCGCACCGCATGCTCCAGGCGAGCACGCACTTCGGGAAGGTCGTCCTCGCCGTTCGCTAGGCGGGCTCCCTTCGCGGGGGCGCCGACGCCCGCGGTCAGCTCGCGATGGCCGCCTGGGCGCCGATCAGCTCGGCGTAGACGCCGCCGCGCTCGAGCAGGGTCGCGTGATCGCCGGTCTCGGCGATCCGTCCGTCCTCGAGGACGACGATCCGGTCCGCGTGCTGGATCGTCGAGAGGCGATGGGCGACGAGGAAGATCGTGCGCTCTCCGCGCAGGCCGTCGATCGCCGTCTGGACGGCGCGCTCGGTCTGGGCGTCGAGCGCGCTCGTCGCTTCGTCGAAGACCAGGATCGAGGCGTCGGCGAGGATTGCGCGGGCGATCGTCACCCTCTGGCGCTGGCCGCCGGAGAGGCGGAGGCCGAACTCGCCGGCCATCGTGTCGTAGCCCTCGGGCAGACTCTCGATGAACTCGTGCGCGGAAGCGGCCTCGGCGGCCGCGCGCACCTCCTCGTCGGTCGCGTCGGGACGTCCGTACCGGATGTTCTCCATCAGCGACTCGTCGAAGAGGAAGGGCTCCTGCGTCACGAGCGCGACGTGGTCGAGGAAGGAGGCGCGCTCGAGGTCCCGGAGGTCGACGCCGTCGATCTCGATCGCGCCGCGGGTCGGGTCGTGGAAGCGGAGCACGAGGTCGACGAGGGTCGACTTCCCCGTTCCAGTCCGCCCCACGATCGCGACGACCTCACCGGCCCGGACCTCCAGATCGATGCCGTCGAGGACCGGCGTCCCACCGTAGTCGAAGGCGACGTCTCGGAATCGGATGTGCTCGCGAAGCCCCGTCATCGGCCGCGCGTCGGGGCGGTCCGGGACCTCCTCCTCCATGTCGAGGACGGAGAAGAGCCGCGCTGCGCTGCTCGCCGCTTCGAAGAGGCGGGGCACCGTCTGGATCAGACTCCGGAGGGGCTTGTAGGCGAGCCCGAGGATCGCGCCGAAGGCCATCACGTCGCCGATGGTGAGTCCGTCGATCCCGTGGACGACGGCGTAGCCCCCGATGCCGATCACGCCCGCGAAGAGCAGGGGCCAGATGGCTTCGCCCGAGGCCTTCACGAGGGCGCCGTTCTTCATCACCTTCATGTGGCGACGGAAGTACTTGTCGGTCTCGTGATCGTAGGCGGCGGTCTCGGCGTCTTCGCCGCGGAACGCCTTGATCACCTTGATGCCGGAGAGGATCGCGATCAAGCGGTCCGACAGCTGCCCCTGGGTCTCCTGCCGGCGGGTCGACACGTCGAGGATACGGCCCATGAACGTCGAGACCAGAAGGTAGAAGGGCGGGACGCCGAGCAGGACGACCAGCGTGAGCGGGACGCTGATCCAGAGCATCATGGCGACGCCGATCCCGATCATCTCGGCGTGCAGGATCACGTCCTTGTAGAAGAGGACCACCATCTGGCAGGCGATCTGTGCGTCCGCCATGGAGCGGGACAGGAAGTCGCCGCTCGAACCCTCGCGGAACGTGCGCAGGGGAACGTGGAGGAGCTTGCGGGCGATCGCGATGTCGACCCGCTGGCGGACGCGGCCCGCGACCCATTCGGCCAGATACGAGCGACCGAGTACGGCGAGGGGCGAGACGATCAGCGTCGCGCCGACGATCCACGCGATCGGACGGAGCAGGGTCCACAGCTCGTCCGATTCCAGGTCGCTGGCGGTCCTCGGCAGGACGATGTCGTCGAGCAGCGGCTGGATCAGGTACACCCGGACGAAGGCCGCCGCGGCCACGACAGCGCCGAGCGCGATCACGAGCAGGAGCTGGCCGCCGTCTTCCCGGGAGAGGGCGAGGAGTCTGCGCAGGGCGCGAAGGGCCTGAGCCCGGCTCGCGGGGGCCGGGCTCCCGGCGGAAGGCTGCGCCTCGGGTTCTTCGGTCGGCGTCGACAAGCTCGGGCGTTTCCAATCGGGCGGCGGCGGGCAACGGGCGCGCGGCCGGCGCTCGTAGGGTCGCAGGTCGCGCCCGCGCCGGCCAATCGGAGCGGGCGATCCCGCTCGATCGGCGACGAACGGCTCATTTTCCCGTCGCTGGCCGAGATTCGGGAAGAATCTCCGCTACTTTCCCGCCGCCCCGATCACGGGGACCGGCGAGGCTCGCCGCCCGATCGTCCGCGCGCAGAGCCCGCCTCTTCCTCACAGACCCGTCCAGCACGCAATCAGGAGAGCCTACCATGGCCGTGGAACGCACCTTCGCCATCATCAAGCCCGACGCCGTCCGCAAGAAGGTCGCGGGCCAGATCATCAACCGCATCGAAGAGGCCGGCCTCGAGATCGTCGCGATGAAGAAGATGCAGCTCACCGAGCAGGGGGCGCAGGGCTTCTACGCGGTCCACAAGGAGCGCCCCTTCTTCAAGGACCTCGTCGCGTTCATGACCTCGGGGCCCGTCGTCGCCCTGATCCTGGAGGGCGAGGGCGCGATCAAGCAGTGGCGCGACCTGATGGGGCCGACGAACTCGAACGAGGCGCCGGCCGGCACGATGCGCGGCGACTTCGGAACCGACATCGAGCAGAACGCGACCCACGGCTCCGACGCCCCGGAGACGGCCAAGCTCGAGACCTCCTACTTCTTCGGCCACACGGAGATCATCGGGCTCACCGAAGCGCTGTAACCGTCGGCGCTGCGCGCCTCTCGAAGCGGCCCTTCCGGGGGCCGCTTCTTGCGCTGAGGGCTCGGTGCGCCGGCTGACGCCGGGCGGTGCTTCTCGGGCGGAGGGCTCGTTGCGGGGGGGCGGGTGTCGCTAGGAGCTCAGGCCCTTGGCGACGAGCACGAGCAGTCCGAAGTAGGTGAGGACGAGCCAGAACTCGTTGCTGCGGAGTGCGCGGGTCATGGGGGGCGTTCCGTTGGGTTGGGCGCTTGGTTCGGGGGGACGGGGACTCGGGACTTCGCCCGGCCTCCTCTCTCTACATCGAACGAGCGCGGCGGGACTTGAGACCCGCGCTGAGCTTCCGCGGTTCCCGGGGCTTCGTCTGTGTCCGGGGTCACCGGATCGGGCCCCGAGACGTCCCCGCGATGCAGGGTAGCCGGCCTATCGGCCCTGGAATCGAGGGGCGCGCTTCTCGCGGATCGCGGCGAGGCCTTCGTGGGCGTCCGCGGACTCGAAGTTCTTCGCCTGCTCGCTGGCTTCGAACTGGAGCTGGTCCTCGAGCGAGTGGGACTCGCTCCGGCGGAGGGCCTGCTTGACGGCGCGGACCGCCAGCGGCGCGTTGCCGGCGATCTCGGCGGCGGCTGCCTGCGCGGCCGGGAGCACCTCGTCCCGGGGCATCGCCCGGTTGACGAGCCCGACGCGGACGGCTTCGTCTCCATCCACGAGTCGACTCGTGTAGAGGAGCTCCGCGGCCATTCCCGGGCCGACCAGTCGGGGCAGGTTCCAGGTCGCCGCCATCCCGGGATGGACGCCCACCCGGGTGAAGTTGAGGCCGAGCTTCGCCTCCTGCGCCGCGTACCGGAAGTCGCAGCCCAGCGCGACGCAGAAGCCGGCCCCGATCGCGGCGCCGTTGATCGCTGCGAGGGTCGGGCAGGGCAGGTCCCGGACGGAGAGGAAGAGGCGGTAGAAGCTGCTCATCTCGTCCCGGATCCCTCTCCAGGCCCGACCCGGCGCCGCGGCGCCGGCGTCCGCCTGGTCCTGGAGCATCTGGAGGTCGCCGCCCGCCGAGAAGGCGCGGCCGACGCCCGTGAGCACGACCGCGCGCAGCTTGTCGTCGAGGGCGAGCCGGCCGACGACGTCGCGGAACGCGAGGCCCATCTCCCGGCTCATCGCGTTCAGCTTCTCGGGATCGTTGAACTGGAGCGTCACGACGTCGCCGTCGCGGGATTCGAGGATCAGGTCGGACATGGTCGGTCTCCGGTGGGGCCTTCGGGAACGGCTCAGAACGTCAGGGTCCAGATCCCCTTCACGAGGAGCTCGCTCCGCGAGAGGTTGGCGCGATTCTCGTCGGTGTCGACGTTCTGGTTCACGACGACGAAGAACTCGCGGCCGTCGCGCAGGATATAGCGGAAGCGGCTGTTGATTCCCGCGTTGTCGCTGCGGTTGTCGTATTGGATGAAGTTGGACCACACGATGTTGGGTGTGAACAAGAGGTCGACCTTCAGCCGGACGAGCTGCGTGTCGCGGTCGTTGCGGTCCGGGTCGCCCGGGGCGAGCCCTCGTCGCTTCGGCAGGTTGATGTCGCGGAACTCGTACTCGACGCCCAGGAAGAGGTAGTGGGAGGGGCGGAACTCGAGATCGACGTCGAAGCGGGTGCGCGTCCCGTCGAAGAAGGTGCCCCAGCCGAGCTCGCCCTCGAGGCGAATCGGCCGATTCCGGCTCGTGAAGACGCGGAGCGCGACCTCGTGGAAGGTGTAGTCGTCGGCGGGGATCGACACCGTCGGGATGAAGTCGGTCGGTCGGACCAGCTCGTGACGCAGGCGGTACCGCACGTCGAATCCGTCCTCGATGGCGCTCGTGAACTCCGCGGGGACGATGCGCAGATTGACCGTTTCGAGCTGGTTGCCCGAGTCCACGAAGATCTGGCCGAAGACGTCGCTGTCGATCGTCCGGATCGGGCCTCGCTTCGGGCGGATCCGGTAGCGGAACGAGTTGAACCAGTGGCGGATGTCGTTGCGGTTCACGAAGCCGAGCCGTGGGGCGTAGTCCTCCTGGAGCTCCTCGAAGCCGACGAGCCAGTTGATGCGGTCGTTCGGGTACTCGAGCTTGATCCCGTAGCCGTTGTTGCGTCCCGCGCTCAGGTGATCGTCGTCGATGCTCTTCGCCCACCACAGGCTCGCGCGAAAGGTCTGTCCGGTTCCCCGGAAATCCGTGTTCCGGTAGAGGAAGTCCGTTCCGACCGTCGTGGAGTTCCTGCCGCCGCCCGTCCCCGTCGCCTCGTCGAAGGCGCGGCCCCGCGTCGGGTTGGTCGCCCCGCTGCCGTCGGGGTTGCCACGGGTGACGATCATGCCGAGGGTCGATTCGCCGAAGACGTTCAGGGCCGCCCGCCCGACCAGCAGGTTGCGGGCATCGATGTCGTTGGCCTCGTCCACGTAGGTGTTGAGCACACCGAACTTCACCGGGCCGAGGCGTCCGGTCAGCTTCCCGCCCCCGAGGATGCGCGCAGGCCCGCCCCCGGTCACGCGGTTGCCCGCGTTGAAGCCGATGCGTCGCGAGAAGAAGGGACGCCCGTTCTGGCTGATGTCGCCGAAGTCGAAGATCAGACCGTCTTCGAGGAAGAAGTCGCGCTTCTCCGGGAAGAAGAGGGCGAAGCGGTCGTCCTGGATCTGGATGTCGTCGACCTCGACCTGCCCGAAATCCGTGTTCGCCGTGACCGACGCCGTCACCGAGGGCAGGACCTTGTAGTAGCCGTCGAAGGTCGGGTCGAACTCGAAGCGATCGTCGACCGCCCGCTCGTCGCGCCGCCGGATCGTCATCCCGGGCGTCAGCTCGAAGCCGAGCCCCTGGTCGAGCCCTTCGACGCCCTCCAGCGTTCCCGCGACGCCCATGGAGCTGACGAAGTTCTGCGGCTGCCAGTCCGACCAGCGCGCGGTCTCGTCGCTGCGGCGGATTCCGCGTTCGAAGTTGATGCCCCAGGCGTCGACGAAGGGGTCGAAGCCGATCGAGGCGAAGGGGATCGCGAACTCCGCGGTCCAGCCCGCTTCGTCGATCGACGTCTCGACGTACCAGATCGTGTCCCAGCTGACCTCGAACTCCTCGGCCTCGAGGAGGACGTCGTGGCGCATCGCGTTCGGATTGGTCTGGAAGAAATAGCCGTTCCGCTTCGTGTTGAACGTGTCGAGGGAGAAGCCGACGCGATCGTCCCAGAAGGGGAAGGTGTCGCGTTGCTTTCGATTGCGGACGATCTGCTCCGGATTCGTGTCCCAGCAGCGGAAGCCGACGAAGAGGGTCTGCCCATCGGTCACGATCCGGATCTCGGTCCGCTGAGACGGCGCGTCACCGGGCACCGGGAGGACCTGCGTGAGCTCGTCGACGAGGCCGCCGTCGAGCCAGCCGGGGTCGTCCATGACGCCGTCGATCACCGGCGGCCGCTCCGTGAAGCCGAGGGTGACGCGATGGTCGGCCGGCGCAGGGGGCCCGTCGTCGCCGGCGGCGATCGCGATCGAGGCCGACGCGAGAACGACGAGGAGGCCGAGCCACGGGACCGGCCATCGACGCGCCGACGCGGGGCGGACGCCGCCCTGGGTGCGTCGAAGGCGGGATCGGGCCATGGGATCGGGCCGGGGCATCGAGGGACTTTCGCGAGTCGGGCCCGGACAGCGGGCGGCGCGCAGGATAGAGACTCCGCTCGGAGGGCGCATGATGCGCAGGGCCCCGCCGGATGGCGGGCGCCGCCCGGCTGGGCCAAGGTCGAAGGGCGCCGCGAAGGCGCGAGGAGGAGCCCCTGGATGAGTGACGAACACCTGCAGCGCTGGGAGCCGCTCTTTCCCTGGATCGAGGAGCAGCTCGGCGGGCGGATCGTCCGGCGCGATCGCCAGGGGCGGGAGTCCGGCGGACGTTATGCCTGGTTCGTCGATCTCGAGAAGGACGGGGAGCTCCTCCAGACCTACGTCCGAGGAACCCGCGACGATTCCTTCTCCTACGTCGACGTCTACTCGACCCGCCGCGAGGCCGAGATCCTGCGGATCCTCCACCGCGAGGGGGTTCGGGTCCCCGAGGTGCTGGCGTTCCACGAGGACCCGCAGGCGGCGGTGCTCTCCCACGTCGTCGGCGAGGACAACTTCAACCTCTGCACCGATCCGGACGAGCGCGAATCCATCGTCGAGGACTTCCTTCAGGCCCTCGTCCAGCTCCACGCGGTCGACGTGTCGCTCTTCGAGAAGGCGGGCGTGTTCCTCCCGAAGACCCCGGAAGAGGTCGCCCTCAACGATCTCGACGTCTGGCAGTCCACCTACGAGAAGGGGGTGAAGGAGCCGCTCCCGATCCTGACCTTCGCCTGCCAGTGGCTGCGACGGAACGTGCCGCAGAAGCAGGTCGACCCCGTGCTCTGCCAGGGCGATACCGGCCCGGGCAACCTGCTCTTCCACGAGGGCCGGGTCACGGCGCTGGTCGACTTCGAGCTCGCCCACGTCTCGGACCCGATGGCCGACCTGTGCTGCGTCCGCTCCCGGGATCTCTACACGCCGATCGATCGCTTCCCCGAGCGGCTGCAGCGTTACAGCGAGCTCTCCGGACGCGAGATCGACTTCGAAACGCTCACCTTCTACAACGTGAAGACCCAGGCGCTCGTCCCGATGTCCCTCGCGCCGGTCATGGAGAACCTGCACGCGGGAACCGAGCACGCCGAGTGGATCGCGCAGCACGTGTTCTACCTGCGTACGACGGCCCAGTCGCTCGCGGAGGCCACGGGCGTCGCCCTCGAGGAGCCCGAGCTGCCGGCCCCGCGCCCGACCCGCTTCTCGCACTACTACGACATGTTGATCGAGAACCTCGAAGAGGAGCAGTCGCCGGCGATCGACGACCCCTTCCTGAAGAACCGGATGTGGTTCGCCTCCCGGCTCGCCCGCCACCTGCGGCACGGCGACCGTCTGGGCGCCGCGTTCGAGGCGCAGGAGCTCGACGACATGGGCGAGCTCCTGGGCAAGCGGCCGACGGACGTCCGGGAAGGCCATCGCGCGGTGCACCAGCTCGTGCTCGATTCGGGGCCGGACCGGGACGCCGAGTTCGTCCAGTACTTCTATCGGCACGCCCGCCGGGAGGAGGCCCTCATGGAGGGCGCGCTCGGGATGTGCGAGGGCGCGCAGCTCGCGCCGCTGCGATAGGGGCTCGCCGCCGCTGCGCTGCGGGCTCGCCGCCGGCGCGCCGTCCTTCCGGGCCCTGGCCGGATCGGGTCAGGCGCGTCATGGTTGCGCCGGAATGTCCTCCACAGCGATCTTCTTCGACCTCGACGGCACGCTCACCGATCCCCGGATCGGGATCACGGGCTGCCTCCAGTACGCCCTCGAGACGCTCGGCCGGCCTGTTCCGAGCCGGGAAGAGCTCGAGTGGTTCATCGGCCCGCCGCTCCACGAAAGCTTCGTTGAGCTCGTCGGTGCCGACGACGCCGCGCGCGGCGTGGCGCTCTATCGCGAGCGGTTCGGAGACGTCGGCCTCTTCGAGAACGAGCTCTACGAGGGGATCCCGGACGTGCTCGAATCGCTCGCGGGGCAGGGGGCGCAGCTCTTCGTGGCTTCGAGCAAGCCGAAGGTCTACGTCGACCGCATCCTCGACCACTTCGAGCTGACGAGCTGGTTCGAGCGCGTCTACGGCAGTGAGCTCGACGGTACGAATACCGACAAACGCGACCTGCTCGCCGTCGCCCTCGCCGACAGTGGCGTCGCACCCCCCGAAGCGACGCTGATCGGCGACCGTGCGCACGACGCGATCGGCGCTGCCCACAACGCCATCGACTTCCTGGGCGTTCTCTACGGCTACGGCTCCCGCGAAGAGCTCGAAGACGAAGGCGCGACCCGCTTCGTCCACACGCCGACTGAGCTCGTCCCCGCCCTCCGACTCCCCTGACGGCCGGCCGAACGAGACGCCGGACCTACGCTTCGGAGGCGCAAAGCGCAGAACGAAAACGGCCCGCCCTGCAAAGCAGGGCGGGCCGATCCGTCAATGAAGCCTGCGTGGAAGCTGGCCGACCGCCGCAACCGGACGTCGCCAGGAACGACGCCAGCCGCGACCCCGGCTAGTTGCCCCCCCGACGCATAAACGGCGGGGCATCGCTGTCGTCGCTTCCCGTGGTCCGCTTCCGGAGGAAGGCCGGCGTGTCGAGCTCGTCCTCGAAGGGCGACTCGAATCCCGTATGCGCCATCTCCTCGGCGTTCTGGCCCCCGTTCGCCACGCGCTGCTGCTGCTCGGGCTCGACCGGGGCCTCGGCGCGGGCCTGGACCGGGATCGGCTCGGGCTCACGCAGCGGCGTCACGTTCGGGGCGTCGACCATCGCGCGTTCTCGCTCGATCTCCTCCACCGGGTCCGGCACGCGCCGTCGCGGCTCGGGCGGGGCCGGCGGCGTGCGCCGCGCGTCCTCGCTGTCGAGGCCGGTCGCGATCACCGTGACGCGGAGCTCGTCCTCGCCCAGGGAATCGTCGATGACCGCGCCGACGATGATGTTCGCATCCTCGTGGGCCGCCTCGTGCACCAGCGACGACGCTTCGTTGACCTCGAAGAGGGTCATCTCGGAGCCGCCCGTGATGTTGATCAGCACGCCGCGAGCACCTTCGATCGACAGGTCCTCGAGGAGCGGGCTCGAGATCGCCGCAGCGGCCGCGTCGATCGCGCGGGTATCGCCCTGGCCGATCCCCGTACCCATCAGTGCCGTGCCCGCCTCGTTCATCACCGTGCGAACGTCGGCGAAGTCGAGGTTGATCAGGCCGTGGATCGTGATCAGGTCCGAGATGCCGCGGACGGCGTTGAGCAGCACCTGGTCGGCGATGCTGAACGCGTCCTTCATGGCGGTGCCCTTGCCCGCGAGGGACAGGAGCCGCTGGTTCGGGATCGTGATCAGGGTGTCGACGACGCTGTGCAGCTCCTCGAGTCCGTGGCCCGCGTGCTTCATCCGCACGCGACCCTCGAACGGGAACGGCTTGGTCACCACGCCCACCGTGAGGGCGCCGACTTCGCGGGCGACCTCGGCGACGATCGGGGCGGCCCCGGTTCCGGTTCCGCCGCCCATCCCCGCGGTCACGAAGACCATGTCGGAGCCTTCGAGCAGCTCACGCAGCCGGTCGCGGGCTTCGAGCGCCGAGGCGCGACCGCGATCCGGGTTGGCACCGCAGCCGAGACCGCGCGTGATCTCCGCCCCGAGCTGGACCTTGGTGGCCGCCCGGTTGTGCGAGAGCGCCTGGGCATCGGTATTGGCGGCGATGAACTCGACGCCTCCGAGACCGGACTCGATCATGGTGTTGAGCGCGTTGCCGCCGCCCCCACCGACACCGATCACCTTGATGACCGCTTCCTGGTGCGAGGAACCCTCGAACTCGAGCAGCTCCTGACCGTCGTCCGGCCCCAGCTCGAGGAGGTCCACCTCGGAGTTTCCGGTTTCAGAGCGATCGTTCTTCTTCTTAGCCATGCTTTCACCCCCCGACGATGCCTGGCAGCACCGCGGAATGTAACACGAAACTGTTCGTTTTGTGCTGGTTCGAGCGCCTTGATAGGCGCCTTTTTCCATTGAATTTCAGGCGACTCGGGATCGCGCGACGGGGATGCGGCGCGCGTCTCCGATCTCCTTGTCGTGTCCCGCTCAGTCGAACTCGGCGTAGAACCAGTCGCGCATGCGCTGCTTCACCCGGCCGAAGATCGACTCGTCGCGAATCCGGAAGCGGCTGTTGCGCGCCGACCGCTGCTGATCGAGCCCGAAGAGCACGAGTCCGACGCCCGTCGAGTACATGGGGCTCTTCACGACGTCCTGGAGCCCCCCGATCGACTCGGGCAGCCCGCGCCGAACCGGCGCTTCGAAGATCTCCTCCGCCAGCTCCGCGATGCCGGAGAGCGCGGACGCCCCGCCCGTGAGAACGAGACCCGACGGGATCTTGTCGATCAGCTCCGCCCGGACGAGCTCCTGGCGCGCGAGCGACAGGATCTCCTCGACGCGGGGCTCGATGATCTCGCAGAGCACCTTCCGCGAGACCTCCCGGGGGCGGCGACCGCCGACCGACGGGACCGAGATGTGATCGTCGGAGCCCAGGAAACGCGCCGAGGCGACCCCGAACTTCTTCTTGATCCGCTCCGCCTCGTCAAACGGTGTTCGCAAACCGACCGCGATGTCGTTGGAGAAGTGGTAGCCGCCCAGCCCGAGCACCGACGTGTTCTTGATCGACCCGTCCGCGAACACCGCGATGTCCGTGGTGCCGCCGCCGATGTCGATCATGCAGACGCCGAGCTCCTTTTCGTCGTCCGCGAGGACCGCGCAGGCCGAGGCGAGGGGCTCGAGGACGATGTCCATCACGTTGAGCCCGGCCTTGTTGCAGCACTTCACGATGTTCTGTGCGCTGGTCACGGCCGCGGTCACGATGTGGATCTTCGCCTCGAGGCGGACGCCGCTCATGCCGAGCGGCTCCCGGATCCCGTCCTGGTCGTCGATGATGAACTCCTGGGGGATCACGTGGATGACCTCCCGGTCCATCGGGATCGCGACGGCCTTCGCCGCGTCGATCACCCGCTTGACGTCCCCGTCCCGGACCTCCCGGTCCTTCACGGCGACGACCCCGTGCGAGTTGAAGGCGCGGATGTGGCCCCCCGCGACGCCGGCGTAGACGGACGTGATCTCACAGTCCGCCATCAGCTCGGCTTCCTCGACCGCGTGCTTGATGGAGTCGACGGTCGCGTCGATGTCGACGACGACCCCCTTGCGGAGACCGCGGCTCGGGTGCGTCCCGATGCCGACGATGTCGACGCCATTCTCCGTTTCCTCTGCGACGACCGCGCAGATCTTCGTGGTCCCGATGTCGAGACCGACGATCAGCTCGTCCTTCCTGGACATGCTTCACCCCCCGCTCACGAGTTCCGTGTCTCGTGAGGCATGAACGACTCCATCCGGAGCCATCCTGATATGGACGGCCTGGCCCATCCGGGCGAGACCGCCGCTTGTTGCCCACTCCTACCCAGGAGCAGGCGCGGTACGCAGAACCGCACGGTCCGCGTACCTGAGATCGATCAGCCGGGCCGTCACGATCGTCTCCTCTTCGTGATCGAGGAGCGAGGCGAGACGCGCCACGCGCTGGGAAAGCAAGCGTCGGCCGAGGAGGGCGCGCGGTCCCTCTTCGCCGAGCTGGAGCACGAAGCCCGAAGGGCTCCCGCGCAGCACGCCGTCCGCGTCCGCCTCGAGGGCGGGCAGGTGGAGCGTGAGCGCTGCGAGGTCGTGCGCGAGGCCCGGATGGCGTCGGACCTCGTCGAGAATCTGCATCGCGCCTTCCGGCAGCGCGTCGGGCTCGAGGGCGCTCCCCGCGATCCGGGGCAGCGCCTTGCGTCCACTCTCGGCGCCCTCGAAACGGCGACCGGTGGCGTCGACCCAGGCCCACTCCTCGTCGATCCGCCAACGGGCGATCGCGTCGCGTTCGACGACGCGGATGAGCAGGGTGCCGGTCGGCAGGCGGAGGACGCCTGCGTCCTCGATCCACGGATCCGAGACGAGCTTCGCGCGAATCGCCTCGGGGTCGAGATCGTCGAGGGGGCGGCCCGCAATCGCGCCGCTTGCCGCCGCGATCAGCGGGGCGGGAAGGGCGTCGGCGCCCTGGACCGCGACGCGCTCGAGGGGGGTCTCGCGGAGGACGAGCAGCTCCGCGACGGGGCCGGCGAAGCGCGCGCCGAGCACGACCGCGCCCACGAACGCGATGGGCGTGACGACCCGGAAGACGCGCCGTCGACTGGCCAGCAGCGCCGGGCGGATGCGATCGCGTTCGAGGCGCTGGCGTTCCTGCTCCCGCTTGCGGGCCAGGTGGTCGCGGGCGCGCCGGGCGCGCGCGGCGGCGACGGTCTCCGGGGTGCGGCCGCGAAGGCGGCCTCCGTCGCGAGAGAAGATCCGTTGGATCGGATTCATCGGGAGGGCCCTCCATGCCCGGCCGCGTCGCGGCCGATCAGCTGGACTTCCGTTTCGAGCTCGACGCCCGTCGTCTCGCGCACCTTTACCCGGGCGCGTTCCACCAGGGCGAGGACGTCCTTCGCGGTCGCGCCGCCGTGGTTCACGATGAAGTTCGCGTGGACGGTCGAGATCTCGGCGCCGCCTTCGCGGGCGCCCTTGAGTCCGGCCGCTTCGATCAGCCGCCCGGCGTAGTCGCCCGGCGGATTCCGGAACACCGAGCCGCAGCTCGGGATGTCCGTGGGCTGCGTCTCCGCGCGGTGCGCGAGCAGCCGGTCGATCTCGGCCTTCACCGTGGCGCGATCGCTCGGCGTGACCGAGAGCTCGGCCGCCACCAACACCGCGCCCGGCGGAAGGCCCGCGAGCTCCCGGTACCGGAAGTCGAGGTCGGCGCGGGCGACCGGGTCGGCGAGCCGCCCACGGGCGTCCATCCAGGTCACGCTGCGAACGACGTCCTTCAGCTCCCGCACGCCGATCCCGGCGTTCATGGCGAGCCAGCCGCCGAGGGTGCCCGGGATGCCGGCGCCGAACTCGAGGCCCGCGAGTCCGTTTTCGACGCAGTAGTTCGTGATCGTCGCGTGGGAGGCCCCCGCCTCGACGGCGATCGCGTCGTCGGCGACGCGATCGATCCGGCGGAGCTTCTTCAATCGGAGCACGACGCCGGCGAGCCCCGCGTCGGAGACCAGCACGTTGAAGCCGGCGCCGAGCACGCGGATCGGCAAGCCGTGCTCCGCGCAGAGTGCGAGCAGACGCCCGAGCTCCTCGCGGTCGGCGGGGGTCGCCATCGCATCCGCGGGTCCGCCGATCCGGAGCGACGTATGACGCGAGAGGGGGACGTCGAACGTGACGCGGTCGCCGAGCAGGGACTCGAGGGCGGCACGGCTGCTGGCTTCGATCACGCCCGACCTCCCGCTTCGAGGGCCGCGAGGAGACGCGGGCCGAGGGAGACCACGTCCCCCGCGCCGAGGGTCAGGACCAGGTCGCCGCCGGCGAGGTCGCCCGGCAGGGACGCGGCGATGGCGTCCAGGGATCCGCCGTGGCGCACGTCGGGGTGGCCCGCGGCCCGGACGGCTTCGGCGAGGCGCGCCGAGTCGATGCCTTCGAGGGGCTTTTCGCTCGCCGCATAGACGTCGGCGAGGATCACGCGATCCGCGTCGCCGAAGGCCGTCAGGAACTCGTCCCAGCAGTCGCGCGTGCGGGTGTAGCGGTGGGGCTGGAAGATGGCGGTCACGCGACCTTCGTGGACGCTGCGCGCGCCGGCCAGCGCGGCGCGGATCTCCGCCGGATGATGGGCGTAGTCGTCGACGAGCTGGACGCCCGCGGCCTCGCCCTTGCGCTCGTAGCGCCGGGACACGCCCGCGAAGCGGGCCATCGCCTTGGCGAGGGTCGCGGCGTCGACGCCCTGCTCGAGCCCGACGGCGATCGCGGCCAGCGCGTTCGACACGTTGTGTCGGCCGGGCATCGGGAGGTCGAAGCGGATCTCGCCGCGATCGCGCAGCGTCGCCGTCACCCGCTGGCCACCGGGGATCGCTTCGACCCGGTCGGCCCGGACGTCGGCGTCTTCGGCGAAGCCGAAGGTGACGACGCGACAGGTGAGGCGGGGCGCGATCTCCTGAACGCCTTCGTGGTCGATGCCGATCACGCAGGCGCCCCGGGCCGGGACGCCGTTGGCGAACTCGACGAAGGCATCGAGGAGTGCGGCGCGGGTCCCGTAATGGTCGAGGTGCTCCGGGTCGACGTTGTTGACGACCGCGAGCACGGGCCGCGTGAGCAGGAAGGAGCCGTCGCTCTCGTCGACCTCCGCCACGATCAGATCGCTCTCGCCGAGCCGGACCGGACCCGCGCCGCCGCTCGCCCGCGGCACACGACCACCGATCAACGCCGTCGGGTCGAGGCCCGCGGCCTCGAGCAGGTGGGCCGTCATCGCGGAGGTCGTCGTCTTGCCGTGGGAGCCCGCGATCGCGATCGCATCCCCGTCGCGCATCACCTCCGCGAGCAGCGCGCCGCGGCCGACGATCGGGAGGCCTGCGGCCTTCGCCGCGAGGATCTCGGGGTTGTCCTCGGAGATGGCGGACGATCGGACGATGGTCGCGGCGCCTTCGACGGCGGTCGCGTCGTGACCGAGTCGGACGTCGACGCCGAGGGTACGGAGGCGTTCGAAGGTCGGGCTCGCGGCGAGGTCGGAGCCCGAGACCGCGTGTCCGCGGGCGTGGAAGAGCTCGGCGAGGGCGGCCATGCCGATGCCCCCGATGCCGACGAAGTGGAGCGGACCCGGGCTGCGCGTCACGCGTCCTCCCTTCCGGATCCGTTGGGTTCTTTCTCGTCGTCCCGCCGAAAAACGGGCATGCGCCCTTCGAGGTCGGCGCGGCAGTGCTCGAGGATGTCTTCCGGGGCGTGCGGGCGGGCGAGGCGCTCGGCGGCTTCCCGCATCAGGACGAGGCGCCCGGGCGTCGTGACCAGTTCGGCGACGGCCTGCGCGAGCGCGTTCACGTCGAGCGGGCGCGCCTCGAGGCATCGCGCCGCGCCCGCTTCCTCGAGGGCGCGTGCGTTCGCCGCCTGGTGATCGTCCGCGGCGAAGGGATAGGGCACGAGCAGCGCGGGCATGCCCGCGAGCGCGAGCTCCGCCACGGTCAGCGCCCCCGCTCGGCAGATCGCGAGATCCGCCCACGCGTAGCGCTTCGGCATCTCGTGCTCGAACGCGACGACCTCCGCCGGCAGGCCGAGCTCCGCGTAGCGGGCCTCGACGAGCTCGCGCTCCGCTTCGCCGGTCTGATGGTAGATCTCGACGGACTTCTTGCGCAGGCGCGAGAGCGCTTCCGGCACGTGCTCGTTCAGCTGGCGGGCGCCCTGGCTTCCGCCGAAGACGAAGATCTTGAGGGGGGTCGTCGGGACGGTCTTCTCGGGCCGGTCCGCGAAGGCGCGGTAGAGGGCCCGCCGAAGCGGCACGCCGAGGCAGACGCTGTCGGCCTTCGGCGGCAGCGCGCCCCGGGTCGATTCGAAGCCGGCGAAGACGCGACGTGCGAAGCGGGCGGTCAGGCGGTTGACCCGGCCGGGGATCGCGTTCGGCTCGACGAGGAAGAGCGGCGTCCGCCGCAGGCGCGCCGCGAGGGCGGCCGGCATCGCGGCGTAGCCCCCGACCGAGATGACCGCGTCCGCTCCGAAGCGCTTCAGGACCCGTCGCGCGATCCACGCGCTGCGCAGGATCGAGAGGGCACCCTTCAGGCGGCCGATCGGGTTGCGACCCATCACCTGCTCGGAGGGCAGGACCTCGAGATCGAATCCCGCGTCGGGGACGAGCTTCGACTCGAGCCCCCGTGCGGAGCCGACGAAGAGCACGTCGTCGCCCTGACGGCGCAGGGCCTCGCCGAGCGCGAGCGCCGGCGTCACGTGGCCCCCCGTGCCGCCGCCCGCGATCACCCAGCGTCGATGCGCGGTCGTTCGTGTCCTCGCGCCGCCTACCATCCGTCCTCCTCGGAGGGGGCCGGCGTGGGCCGGACGGGATGACGACGCGCGACGCCGAGCAAGAGCCCGAGGGCCACGCAGCTCACGACGAGCGACGTGCGCCCGTAGGAGAGGAAGGGCAGGGTCAGTCCCTTCGTCGGGACGAGCCCCATCACGACCGACGCGTTCAGGAAGGCGGGGACCGTGAGCAGGGTGACCATGCCGAAGGCGAGGTAGAGGTCGAAGCGGTCCTTCGCCCGGCGCGCGGCCCGGGTGCCGGTCACCCAGAGCGCGGCGAAGGAACCGAGCACGAAGAGCACCCCCATCAGGCCGAGCTCCTCGGCGACGAGAGCCAGGACGAAGTCGGTGTGGACCTCCGGCAGGTACTCGAGCTTCTGACGCCCGTTGCCCAGACCCTGCCCGAAGAAGCCGCCGTGTCCGAAGGCGACGTAGGACTGCACCAGCTGCCAACCCGCGCCCTTCGCCTCGCGGAAGGGGTCGAGGAAGCCGGTCACGCGCCGCCAGGCGTAGGCGTTGTTCACGATGTAGAGACCGACGAGGGCGGCGCCCGCGATGCCGGGCAGCACGAAGCGGGGCCAGGGCGTGCCCGCGATGAAGAGCAGGCCGGCGCAGAGGACGACGAGCACGACGGCGTTGCCCAGGTCCGGCTGCATGAGGAGCAGGGACGCGGGCACCAGCGCGAGACCCGCGGCCTGGAGCGTGGGCTTGTAGGAGAGCTCGCGGCGTTCGTGTTGGCGCGAGAGCCAGGCGGCGACGGCGATCAGGGTCGCGCACTTCGCGAGCTCGCCGGGCTGGAAGCGGACGCCGGGCAGCGCGATCCAGCGCTGCGCACCGTTCACCTCGACGCCCGACACGAGGGTCGCGATCAGCAGCGCGACCGAGAGGCCCCAGAAAGGCAGCGCGCCATGACGGACGACCTTCGCCGGCAGGAAGTAGGCGACGGTCGCGGCCACGCCGCCGATCGCGAGGCCGACGAGATGGTCGAAGAAGAGCGGCGGGACCGTCGACTCGAGCGAGAGCGCCGCGGTCGCGCTGTAGCTCATCACGACGCCGAGTCCGATGAGGAGCGTGGTGGTGATCGCAATCCCCGGGTCGAGTCCGGGCGCGGGCTCCTCCGCGGCGTTCAGGCGCAGGACGTGGGCCTTCTCGATCGTCGTGCGGGTGCTCATGAAACGGTCTCCCGGGCAGCGCCGCTCGGCGGCGCGAGGTCGAGCACGGCCTGCTGGAAGGCCCGGCCGCGCGCCTCGAAGGACGCGAACTGATCGAAGCTCGCGCAGGCCGGGGCGAGCAGGACCACGTCGCCGTCGCGGGCGATGGCCGCAGCGCGCGCGACGGCGGCGTCGAGCGTGCCGACCGTCTCGCAGGGCACGTCGTCGGACAGCGCGGCTTCGAGCTCGCCCGCGGCCTCCCCGATCAGCAGCGCGCAGCGGACGCGTCCCCGCGCCGCGTCGCGCAGGGCGTCGAGGCTTCCTCCCTTGTGCCGCCCCCCGGCGATCCAGACGAGGCTCGCGCCGAAGGAGGCGAGGGAGCGGGCTACGGCCCCGACGTTCGTCGCTTTGGAGTCGTCGACGAATCGCACGCCGCGGATCGTCGCGACGTCCTCGCAGCGGTGCGGCAGCGTCTCGAACGCCGAGAGCGCCGTCGCCGCGGCATCGAGATCGACGTCGACGGTCGCGAGAGCGAGGAGCGCGGCCAGCACGTTGTCGGCCTGGCCGCGGAGGCCGGGGGCGCCGTCCAGCCGGATCGTCCGCTGCTCTCCGCCGCGCCGGACGATCGCGTTCGTGCCATCGAGCCAGGCGCCGGCGTCGACGGGCGTCCGTCGCCGGAATTCGAGCCGCTCGACGCCCGCCGGCAGCGGGATGTCGGCGCAGAGCGGGTCGTCCCCGTTCACGATCGCCGTGTGCCGCTCGTCCTGGCGGGCGAAGAGACGCGCCTTCGCGGCGCGGTAGCCAGCGAGGTCTCCGTGGCGGTCGAGGTGGTCCGGGGTGATGTTGAGCAGGACGCCGGTGCGCGGCGCGAAGTCCTCGACGCTCTCGAGCTGGAACGACGAGACCTCGAGGATCGCGAGGTCGAGGGGCTCACCGACGAGCTCGAGGGCCGGGAGGCCGACGTTGCCCGCGGCCCGGGCGCGCAGCCCGGCGCTCCGAGCCATCGCCTCGAGCAGCTTCACGACGGTGGATTTTCCGTTCGTTCCGGTGACGGCGAGGATCGGGACGGGCAGGGCGCGGAAGCAGAGCTCGATGTCGCCCCGGACCGGCGGTCGGCAGCCGGCGTACCGCGCGGCGGGGACGCCCGGGCTCGGCACGACGAGGTCGAAGGCGTCGAGATCGGGGAAGGCCTCGCCGACCCGGACCTCCACGGTTCCGGGCAGCGTGTCCAGGTCCGCGATCGCCTCGGGCGCGCGCTCGTCCGCCGCCACCACGCGTGCGCCTCGTTCGGCCAGGTACCGCGCGGCCGAGAGTCCGGACACGCCGAGGCCGAGCACGAGGACGTTCTGTCCTTCGAACTCCGTCATCTTCTTCCCACCGCGACCCCGGCGTCCCGTGCGATCGCGTGTCTGATACGGGGTCCGGCAAAGGGAGCCCCGGGAAATCGATTCAGCGCCGCCTTGCGGGCGGCGATTGGCTTTCGGTCACCGAAGCTTGAGCGACGACAACGCGACGAGGCCGAGGATGATCGACACGATCCAGAAGCGGACGACGATCTTCTGCTCGGGCCAGCCGAGTTGCTCGAAGTGGTGGTGGACCGGCGCCATCCGGAAGACGCGCTTGCCGGTCAGCTTGAACGAGGCCACCTGGATGATCACGCTCAGCGTCTCGATCACGAAGATCCCGCCGACGACGGCCAGCAGGATCTCCTGGCGGATCAGCACGGCGATCGTGCCGAGGGCGCCGCCGAGCGCGAGCGAGCCGACGTCGCCCATGAAGAGCTCGGCGGGCGAGGCGTTGAACCAGAGGAAGCCGAGGCCGCCGCCGACCAGTGCGCCGCAGATGATCGCCAGCTGCCCCGCGCCCGGGACGTTCTTGATCTGCAGGTACTCGGCGATCCCGGCGTGGCCCGCGGCGTAGGACAGGAGCAGGAACGTGCCCGCGGAGATCATGACCGGGCCGATCGCCAGGCCGTCGAGGCCGTCGGTCAGGTTCACGCTGTTGCTCGCGGCGACGATGATGAAGGTCGCGAGCGGGATGTAGAGGATCCCCAGGTTCGGCGTGAAGTTCTTGAAGAAGGGGACGGCGAGCTCGGAGTCGAAGTTCGGGCTCGAGTAGATGGCCACGGCGACGCCGAAGGCGAGCAGGATCTGCCAGAAGAGCTTCATGCGCGCGGAGATGCCGTCGGAGTGGCGCTGCTTGACCTTCTGGTAGTCGTCGATGAAGCCCAGCACGCCGTACCCCGCCGTCAGGCCGAGCACGATCCAGACGAAGGGGTTGGTCAGGTCCGTCCAGAGCAGGACGGAGATGCCGAGGGAGAGCAGGATCAGGAGTCCGCCCATCGTGGGCGTGCCGGCCTTCGACTGGTGGTCGGGGCCGATCTCGCGGATCGGCTGGCCGACGCGGAGCGCGGCGAGGCGGCGGATCAGCCAGGGGCCGACGATGAAGGAGATGAAGAGGGCCGTCAGCGTCGCCGCCGCGGTCCGGAACGTGATGTACCGGACGACGTTGAGACCGCCGAAGGTGTCTGCCAGGGGATAGAGCCAGTGGTAGAGCATCGATGACTCGCCTTTCCTAGAGACCGTGGCCGCGCATCAGGGGGCGACCTCTTCGAGGAGCTCGATGACGCGCTCCATGCGTGCGGCGCGGGAGCCCTTCACGAGCACCCGGTCGCCCTTGCCGAGGCGCTCGGAGAGCGCGCGGGCGAGGGCCTCGTGATCCGGGCCGATCACGATCCGCCCGGCATCGAGCCCGGCTTTGCGGGCCGCTTCTTTCGTGCGCTCCGCGAAGTCGCCGAGCAGGAAGAGCCCGTCGAGCGCCAGCTCGCCGGCGAGGCGGCCGAGCTCCTCGTGGGCCGCCGCGGCCGCGTCACCGAGCTCGCCCATCGCGCCGAGGACCGCATGGCGCGCGCCGCTTCCTTCGAGCCGGGAGAGCGTCTCGAGCGCGCTGCGCATCGACTGTGGGTTCGCGTTGTAGGCATCGTCGATCACCAGCACTTCGTTCGGGAAGGGCCGGGGCTGCATGCGTCCGGGGACGCCGCGGTGGGCCGCGAGTCCTTCGGCGACGGTTTCGAAAGAGGCGCCCGCGGCCAGCGCGCCGCCCGCGGCGGCGAGGGCGTTGTCGACGATGGTCTCCGCCAGTCCCGAGACGCGGATCGCGCCCTGGCCGAAAGGGGTGTCGAGCTGGAAGGCGAAGGCGCCCTCGTCGAGGAAACGGATCTCGCTGGCGCGGAGGTCTGCCTCGAGGCTGCGCCCGAAGGTCAGGACGCTCGCCTCCGTTCGTTCGGACTGGGCGAAGGCGAGGGGCTCGTCGCGGTCGACGATCGCGGTGCCGCTCGCGGGGAGCGCCACCAGGAGGTCGCCCTTCTCGAGGGCGATGTTCTCGCGGGACCCGAGGAACTCGATGTGGGCCGTCCCCACGTTGGTGAGCACGCCGATCGTCGGCCGCGCGATCTCGGCGAGGGCCGCGATCTCGTGGCGATGGTTCATGCCCATCTCGACGACGGCGAAGCGATCTTCGTCGGACCGGCGGAGCAGCGTGAGCGGAACGCCGAAGTTGTTGTTGAGGTTGCCGCGGGTCGCGAGGGTCGGTCCGGCGGTCGAGAGGATGCCCGCGCAGAGCTCCTTGGTCGTCGTCTTGCCGTTGCTGCCGGTGATGCCGATGAGCGGGCCGTCGAAGCGCGCGCGGTGGCCCCGGGCGAGATCGGCCAGGGCCCGGGTGGTGTCCTCGACGTGGACGAGGAAGCCGTCGGATCGCGCGACCGTCTCCTCGATCCGGTCCATCTGGACGAGGGCCCCCGCCGCTCCCCCCGCCATCACGTCGCCGAGGAAGCGGTGGGCATCGTGATTCGGTCCGACGATCGCGACGAAGAGATCCCCCGCCGCGACCTCGCGGCTGTCGATCTTCGTGCCCGTGAAGACCTGATCGCCCCGTCCGCGAACGAGCTGGCCGTTCGTCCAGGTGCAGAGGTCGTCGACGGAAGCGGCCGCGCTCATGCGTCCCCTCCGCCGCGCGCGAGCAGGGCCCGCCGCGCTTCGAGACGGTCGTCGAAGGGGAACTTTTCACGGCCGAGGATCTGGTAGTCCTCGTGTCCCTTGCCGGCGAGCACGACCGTGTCCTTCGGGCCGGCGCCGCCGACCGCGAGGTCGATCGCCTGACGCCGGTCGACGAGCACGCTGTAGCGCCCGGCATCGCCCGCGAAGAGGGTGTCGGGCTCGACGCGCTCGAGGTCGGCGAGGCCCGCTTCGACGTCGGCCAGGATGGCGACCGGGTCCTCGGTCCGCGGGTTGTCGCTGGTCGCGATCGCGAGGTCGGCGTGGGCCGCCGCCGCACGCGCCATGAGCGGGCGCTTCGCGCGGTCGCGGTCGCCGCCGCAGCCGAAGACCGCGACGAGCCGCCCTTCGCAGAGGGGCCGGACCGCACGCAGGAGCTTCTCCACCGCGTCCGGGGTATGCGCGTAGTCGACGAGGACCGTCGGCTCGCCGTGCCCCGTGCCGACGACCCGCTCCATGCGGCCCGGGACCTGCGGGCAGGCGGCGACGCCGGCGGCGATCGTTGCGTGGTCGAGCCCGAGGGCGCGGCCGATGCCGACGGCGACGAGCAGGTTCTCGAGATTGAAGTCGCCGAGCAGGGGCAGCTCGACCTCGAAGCGTCCGGCCGCGTCTTCGAGGGTCGCGCGCGTGCCTTCGAGGGTCGACGTCGAATCGATCAGACGCAGCTCCGCGTCCGCGTCGGCCCCGCGCGCCACGCGCAGGAGCGCGGCGCCCGCTTCCCGCGCGACCTCGAGCATCTTCTCGCCCGCTTCGTCGTCGACGTTCACGACCGCGACCGCGCCGGGCGCGAGGTGGTCGCGGAAGAGGCGCGCCTTCGAGGCGAAGTAGGCGTCCATGCTGCCGTGGAAGTCGAGGTGGTCCTGGGAGAGGTTCGTGAACGCGGCGACCTTGAACGCGCAGCCCTCGACCCGTCCGAGCTCGAGGCCGTGCGAGGAGACCTCCATCACCGCGGCGTCGACCTGCTCGATCCGCATCGCACGGAGGGTGCGCTGGAGGTCGAGGCTCTCGGGCGTCGTGTTGACCGCGACCTCGCGGGTGCCCGCGTACCGGATCTCGACCGTGCCCACGAGGCCGACCCGCTGACTCGCCTGGGTGAGGATCGACTCCGCGAGATAGGTCGTGCTCGTCTTGCCGTTGGTTCCGGTGACGCCCACGAGGTTCATCTCGCTCGCGGGATGGCCGTAGAAGCGCGCGGCGATCGGGGCGAGCGCGCGGCGCGTGTCCGGCACGACCACGACGGGCACGTCGCCGGGCAACGCTTCCTCCGGCGTCGCTTCGACGAGCAGCGCGGCGGCGCCGGCGGCGATCGCGCGCTCGAGGTAGTCGTGGCCGTCGGAGTTCGCGCCACGAAGCGCGACGAAGAGGTCGCCGGGAGCGACCTGGCGGGAGTCGTAGCGGATCCCGCGGATCGTCGGGTCCGTACTCGCGCTGTCGCGGACGAGCTCGCGGACGGCTAGCGATTCGGGCAGCGCATCGAGCAGTGAAGAGAGTCGCATCATCCCTCCTCCCGGCGGGCCAGCCTGGGCCGCCGCTGCTCGAAGCGCAGTCGCACCGTGCGATCGCCTCCTTCGAGCACCGTTCCGGGAATCGGGGACTGGGACACCACGCGACCCTCGATGGCTCCGAGGGTCGTGATCTCGAGGGATTCCGAGGCGGCGAGGCGCCGCGCGCGCGCCATCGTCGTCCCCTCGAAGTCCGGCACGAAGACGAGGTCGAAGGTGTCGTCGGTCGCGGCGGGCGAGGGATGACGCCCCGCCGCCACCGGAATGGCGGCGGGGCGGGCCGGGGGGGCCGCGACAGCCGCGCGAGGCGGCTCGTTTCGGGACCGGCGCGCTTCGGGCGCCGGAGACGTCTTCGGGGTCGGCGGGGCGGCGGCGACGTTCGGAAGCGGGGCCTTCGCTTCGGTCGCTTCGGTCGCGTGCCCGTCGTCCGTCCGGTCGGCGATCCAGGTCTCGACCTCGGCCGCCGGGATGGGGGCGGGATGCGTGACGATTCCGCGGCGCGCGAGCTGGGCGGCGGCGACCTGGGCGAAGAGCGGTGCCGCGATCCCGCCGCCGCTGTGCAGGGGCCCCTTCGGCTCGTCGACGGCGACGACGATCGCGACCTCGGGATCGTCCGCGGGAACGACGCCCATGAACCACGCGATGTAGCGCGACTTCGAATAGCGGCCGGCCTCGACGTCGAGCTTCTGTGCCGTCCCGGTCTTGCCGGCGACGCGGACGCCTTCGAGCGCCGCGAGGCGGCCGGTGCCTTCCGCGGAGACCACGCTCTGCATCATGTCGAGGGTGAGCCGCGCCGCGCGCGGCGAGACGGCGCGGCCGTGGGCGCGGACCTCGGTCGTCTGCCAGCCCTGGTCCGCGCGGCGTCGGGCGAGGACGATGCGCGGCTCCATGCGCATCCCGTCGTTGGCGAGGGCGGCGAGGGCGGAGACCAGCTGGATCCCCGTGACGGAGAGTCCCTGGCCGTAGGAGATCGCGGCCTGGTCGACGGGCTGCCAGCCGTTCCAGTCGCGCAGGATCCCCGAGGATTCGAAGGGGAAGCGCGAGCGCGTGCGGGCCCCGAAGCCGAAGCGGGCGAGGCCCGCGTGCTGAGCTTCGCGGCCCATCGCCTGCGCGATCAGGACCGCCCCGACGTTGCTCGACAGCCGGAGGACGTCGGCGGGACCGAGGGGGCCGAAGGGGCGGCGGTCCCGGATCGTCTTGCCCCGGACGCGGAGCGAGCCGTCGTCGCCCGTCTCGAAGACCTGGTCCGGCTCGATCAGCCGGGCGTCGATGGCGGACGCGACGAGGAAGGCCTTCATCGTCGAGCCCGCCTCGACGGCGTCGGTGAAGGCGCGCGAACGCGTCTCGCGGTAGTCGAGGGTCCGGAACTGGTTCGGGTCGAAGCCGGGCGCCTCGGCGAGGGCGAGCACGTCGCCGTTGCGCGGGTCCATCGTCAGGACGAGCCCGCCTTCGGCCTGCGTACGCGCGACGACCTCCTGGAGGGCGGCCTCCGCCGCGCCCTGCATGGCCGCGTCGAGCGTCAGGGCCACGTCGCCGCCGGCGACCTCGCGGAGATCCGTCGAGTGCAGCGCGAGGGCGCGCCCCCGGGCGTCGCGCTCGACGCGTACCCGCCGCGGCTGCCCGGTCAGCCAATCGTTCTCCAGCTGCTCGATGCCGCGGACGCCCTGGCCGTCGATGTTCGCGAAGCCGAGCAGCGGCGCGGCGAAGGTCCCGGCCGGATAGGAGCGGCGCGGCTCGAGGTCGATGCCGACCCCGGGCAGCTCGAGCGCGCGGACCCGCTCCGCCTGCGCCGGCGTGACCCAACGCTTGACGTACGTGAAGCCGTCGCGGTTGCCGATCCGCCGTGCGATCGCCGTCAGGTCGAGCTCGAGCGCCTCCGCGAGGGCCTGGGCGGTCGTGGCCCGGTCGTCCATCTCTCGGGGCAGCGCGTAGATCGAAGCCGCTTCGGTCGTGATCGCCAGCTCGCGCCCGTTGCGGTCGAAGATCGTGCCGCGCGCGGCGGAGAGGCGCTGCTCCGTCTGGATCTGTCGGTCGTAGAGGTCCCGGGCGCGGGTGTGCGCGACGGTCAGGTGCGCGGCGCGGCCTGCGAGCAGGAGCACGACGGCCAGGCCGGCGAGTCGGATCCAGACGATGCGGCCCGAAGCACGATCGAGCGCCTGCGACCTCACGGGGCGACTCCTTCCGTGACGGCGCCCGCCGGCGGACCGGACGACACCGCGGGTAGCGCCGCCCCCGTGTCGCCGCCGTTCTCGGCTTCGACGGCGGCGAAGCCTCGCATCGCGCCGAGCGCCCCGGTCGGATCCGTCGCCCGGATCGGGCCGGGCATCGGGTCTTCGAGCGCGATCACGCGCTCCGCCGGGCGGTAGCCGCGTTCCCTGGCGAGGGCCGCGAGCACCGACGGATCGCGCAGCCCGCGCAGGCGGACGATCAGCGCCCGCTGGTCCTCGAGCAACGCCTTCTCCTGGTCGAGGTTCTCGGCGAGGGCGTACCGGGTCCGGATCAGGTCGATGCGGAGCGCCGAGACGCCGAGGGCCGCGACGAGCGCGACGGCGATCAGCGGAACGAACGTGCGCGAACGCGGCGCGAGGGAGACCCGCGCGAGGTCGACGCCGATCCAGGTGCTTCGCCGCTCTTCTCCGGGCGTCTCCCGGTCGGCCGCGGCCCTGCGCATCGCGCGCGCCGCGCGCACACGTGCCCGGCTGCGGCGGTCGAAGGTGCCGGCGCTCATGCCGCCTCCAATCGCCGGGCGGCGCGCAGGCGCGCCGAGCGGGCGCGAGGATTGCGGGCGATCTCCTCGTCCGAGGGGAGCACGGGCTTGCGGGTCAGCACCTCGACCGTCGGCGCCCGGCCACAGCGGCAGACCGGAAAGGAGGGCGGGCATTCGCAGCCCTTCGCTTCGCTCCGGAAGGTCTGCTTGACGAGGCGATCTTCGAGACTGTGATAGGCGATGACCGCCAGACGGCCGCCGGGGCGGAGCACGCGGATCGCCGCCTGGAGGCCTTCCTCGAGGGCCGTGAGCTCGTCGTTCACGGCGATGCGGAGCGCCTGGAAGACCAGGGTCGCCGGGTTGTGGCGGCGTCCGCGGCCGATGCCGAGCTCGCCGATCAGCGAGACCAGGTCCGAGGCGGTCTCGAGGGGCGCCTCTTCGCGGCGGGCGACGATCGCCTTCGCGAGGCGGCGGGAGCCCGGGAGCTGGCCGTACTCGGAGAAGATCTTCTCGAGGGCTTCGCTGTCGAGACTCGCGAGCAGGGCGCTGGCGGGCGGCCGCTCTCCGTCGCCGTCCATGCGCATGTCGAGGGGGCTTTCCTCGGGCGCGTCGCCGAAGCGGAAGCCGCGTCCGGGCTCGTCGAGCTGATGGGAGGAGACGCCGAGGTCGAGGACGATGCCGTCGATCTCGAGGGGCGCGAGATCCGCGGCGACGTCGTCGAGGCGGCGGAACGAGGACTGGATCAGGCGAACGCGTTCGCCGTAGCCGGCTTCGTCGAGCCGTGCGCCCGCTTCGCGGATCGCTTCGGCGTCGAGGTCGAGGCCGATGACCACGCCGTCGGGGCCGGTGCGGTCGAGGATCGCGTGGGCATGGCCGCCGCCGCCGAGGGTTCCGTCGAGGATGACGGAGCCGGGCTGGAGGTCGAGGAATCCGAGGGTTTCGGCGAGAAGGACGGGTTCGTGATAGGCCGTGGTCACCACTGCGGGTGCCTCTCGTCGATGTGGACCGTCAGGTCTCCTCGGTTCGTCTCGCCATCCTTCGCGTTCGAAGGAAGGGGAGAGGAAGAAGAGCGACTCGCGTCAGGTGAAGGCAGCGAGTGCGTCGTGAGAGAAGATGTTGGGGCGTCCCGGGACACGTATCTTCGGCACGTACCCCCCAGTAACCGCGCCGGAGACCCTATGTGCCCCGGGAACACCCCAACCTCTCTCCTGGAGAGCAGAGCTCTCCAGTCCCCCCAAAAAAGCTACGACCCCGAAGTTCCCTGATTCAGGGATCGCTTGATGTTCTCCAGGCCCATCACCGTCTCGGTGTGGCCTGCCTCATAACGCGAAGGGCTCCAGATCTCGATTCGCTCGAGCACCCCCGCGACGATGACGTTCTTCTCGAGTCCGGCGTGATCGCGGAGAAAGCCGGGAACGAGGATTCGACCCTGAGAGTCGACCGGGCAGGGCACGGACCCGGTGGCGTAGAAGCGGCGGAGTCGCTGGGCGTCGGGATCGAGGCTGGACATTTCCATCAGTCGCTGCTCTTCGGCGCCCCACGTTTCCGCGGGGAAGAGCGCCAGGTGATCCTTCTCGTTGACCAGCATCGGTGGACTTTCCCCCGCACCTACCAGCTCGCCTCGGAAGACCCGCGGAATGCTGAGTCGGCCTTTGGCGTCGATCGTGTGGTCATGACGTCCGCGAAACACCGTTCTACAAATGCCTCGCTGTCGGTCCAGATGACCAGAGCAGCTACGCTCTGGTCAGGTTCGGTGGTTGGCCCCGCCTGGGTCGATCCGGGAGTTCTCTTCGAGGGAAGCTCCCGGCTCCACTTTGGCGGCGTTTCATCCCACCGCGCCCCACTCGAATGACTTTCTATCCCACTTCGCCCCACCCGCGCAAGGTGAAAACTCGCCCGTGCGCGATTTTTTTCGCGCTCCGCACAATTCCGGAAGTGTCTTGTCCAGATGGATCGAAGACGAGGCGAAAGCGCGGTGAAGAGAGAAGGGGCGCCATCCCACTCGTCGCGGGATGTAAGGCCGAGCGTCCCACCCGGGCGAGCCTGCATATCGCGCATCGCGCTCGGGTGAGGACGGGGGCGACGGCGGAGGGGGGCGCGGCTGCGGTCGTGCGGCGCATCCCGGGCTCGGTCGCGCAGCGGGTGGCCGACGCGATCGATACGGGGAGGGCGCGGCTTCGCGCCCGTGAGGTGGTGCGGGCCTCGCCTAACACCGAGAGGTTGGATGTGCGGGCGAAGGCTCGGTCGTCCTCGCGTCGAGTTCCCGCGCTCGCACGTTTCGTAATCGCCGTGTCCGCGGGAGAGAGTGCTCGAGGTGGGCCTACTCGAGCTCGCTCAGCTGTAGGACGTCGAGTCCAGGGATCTCGGGCAGCCTGCGATCGTTGGTGATCATCGTGGTCGCTCCTTTGGCGAGTCCGGCCGCCAGCTGAAGCGCATCCGGTGTGCGGACGCCGTGGACCGCGCGGAGCTGTGCCGCCGCCCGGAGCTGCTGCCGATCGATGTCGACCACCCGTAGGTGCGCCGCTCGGGTGAGAAGCTGCTCGTAGCGCTCCGCCAGGGCGACCTTGCCGGCGCGATAGGGCACGACCAGGACTTCGAGCAGCGTGATGGCCGAAGTCACGACCTCGATCTCGCCGCGATCGATCGCTCGAAAAAGTGGCTCGACCTGCGACAGGTAGTCTGGGTTCTCTTCGATCCAGTAGATGAAGATCGCTGAATCGAGGGCGATCGGACCTTCTCCGAGATCGTCGATCAGTCCCAAGAATCGCGCTCCTTCGCGATGTGCTCGGCAGCGTCCGCCTCGGCCCAGAGCTCTTTGCCGAGCCCCTGGAGGTCGAGGAGGGAGGCGGGCTCCGGCCTCCGGAGCACGTTGGTCAGGATGTGCGTGACCTCCTGCGCGATCGATCGATGGTTCTCGCGTGCGCGCTCGCGAAGCTGGTCGTAGAGGGCGTCGGGGAGGCCCTTGATGTTGAGGGTCGCCATTTTTCCTCCATTTTGGTGTCATTTTGGAGGATCCCCCCGATGACAGCAAGGCCAGTCGATCCAGCGGCTCGAAGCGCTCGGTGCAAGCTGCCGAACGGCGGGAGCTGCCCGGAGAAGAATGAAGCCACCGATCCACCTGAGCGAGTTCGAAGGCGACGCCGTCGTGCTCGACCTTGGATGACGGGGCAGGGCGCGTCGCCAGGGGGCATCGCTCGGAGACCGCGCGTTCACGAAGGCCGGGTGAACGGGAATTGATGGTGCGGAGCGACTGCCCGGCGAGCTCGTGGAGGTGGCGGAACGACCCGTAGGCGTGCACGAAATGTCCGTCGGCATACCGCTTGCTCGATGAAGGCGACGAGAATCCGCTCCCGGCGAGCCCGCCGAGATTCGCTACGAACGACACGAGCCCGAGAGGACGCTTCTCCACCGCGTCGTCCGCGAGGACCTCGAGCCCTTCCTCGAGCGCTCTCGGTCGGCGGGTGCGCCCGTCGCCCGCTTCGTCGAGTGGGAGCTGCGCGCCTATCTCGAGTGTGGCGTGCTGGCCCACGGCTTTCTTCGCGTCCACTGCGACGCATGCGGCCACGACCGGCTCGTTGCGTTTTCATGCAAAGGGCGTGGCTTCTGTCCATCCTGTGGCGGTCGACGGATGGCGGAAACAGCTGCCCATCTCGTCGACCGAGTTCTTCCCGAAGTCCCGGTCCGTCAGTGGGTGCTCACGCTTCCGTACCCGCTCCGCTATCGCTGTGCGTGGAACGCGCGGCTCACGAGCGAGGTGTTGCGCTGCTTCCTGCGCGCGGTTTTCGCCGACACCCGACGCCGCGCGAAGCGCGACCTTGGAGTGCGGGGCGGGGCGTGCGGATCGGTCACGTTCATCCAGCGCTTCGGGTCGGCGCTCAACCTGACGCCGCACTTTCATGCGCTCGTGCTCGATGGCGTGTATGAAGGGGGGGCGAGTGCGCCCGGTTGGTTCCGTCCGCTCGACCCGCCCGAGACCGACGACGTGGCCCGCGTGCTGGCGGGGACGGCCCGGCGGATCCGGCGACGGCTCGAGGCTCCAGGCAACGAGGAAGGCGAGGATCGTCTGGCGGATGACGAACCGCTGCTGGCGATGCTCACGGCGGCCTCGATCCGCTCCCGGATCGCGACGGGGTCCGAAGCCGGTTCGCCTTGGCGGCGGCTCGGCGACCGGGTCGACGCGAACGCCGACGGGGAAGAGGAAGACGGCGTCGAGCCCGCGGCCCGAATCCCGCCGCGCTGCGCCCGCCACGGCGGGATGAGCCTGCACGCCGACGTGTCGGTCCCGGCACGGGACCGCCGGCGACTCGAGCGCCTGTGTCGCTACGTGGCGCGTCCGCCCCTGGCCCTCGAGCGGCTCGAAGAGATGCATGACGGCCGCCTCGCCTATCGACTCAAGACGCCGTGGCGGGACGGAACGACGCACGTCGTGATGGAGCGGACGGAGCTGCTCGAGCGGCTGGCGCCGCTGGTTCCGCCTCCCCGAGCGCATCAGGTTCGATACCACGGGGTGCTGGCCCCGTGCGCAAGCGGGCGGGATCGGGTGGTGCCGGGCGCGATAAGAGAAGGCCGAGATCAGTTCGTCAACGCCGGGCGATCGACGGCTGGTTGCGTCGATCCGACCCTCGATCTGGGCGTCGGAGCGAGGGGAAGGTGGAGCCCTGGGGAGCCGGGGTCGCTCTCGACGGGGACGCCGGTTGGGTCGAGCCCTGGTGGAGTCGACGACGGGTCTCTATCCGGGGTGCTTCCGATCGACTCGCCCATGACGGAGGTGCGCGCCGTCGAGGACCATCGGTCGTCGGCTGCGACGCAGGCGCCTGCGGACAGAGGTCGGGACTCGCGTCGAACGGCCTGGGCAAACCTTCTCCAGCGCGTCTTCGAGGTCGACGCGCTTCGCTGCCCTGGCTGCGGTGCCCGAATGCGGGTCCTCTCCGCGATCACGGATCCCGACGTGGCCCGTCGCATCCTGGACTGCCTGCGGATGCCTTCGCGAGCGCCTCCGCTTGCTCGAGCGGAACCACGGGCCGAGGAGCACTTCGCGGAGCCCTCCTCCGAGCTCGACTGGGGCGACGACCCGGGCTTCGACTTCGATCAGTCGGGCCCCGAGCCCGCATAGGGCAATCGCTCCCCGGGCCCCCGCGCCTGGCCGATTTGTTCGGCTCGCGTCGCGGCAACGGACTCGCTCGCCCCGACGACGACTCACCCGCGGGCGGACGCGAATCGCCGGCGGCCCGCCCGCGCCGCAAGCTTGAAATCGTCCCGGAAAGGGCCGTTTTCTCCCCGGCGGGGGCTCAGTTGTCAGAAACGCCGATATCGGTGGTGGCGGTGTAGACGCTTTTTAGAAAAGTCGGGTTTCTCACCATTAGAGATGTCGGGTTCTGGGCCCCACCGTGTCGGCCTGGAGGGCCGACATGGACGACCGAGGAACCGTGACGATGAGCCGCAAGG
>Ga0180429_10000323_pt1 | contig 42541 bp, 10 predicted proteins | sample SS_ome_FD_132428 | JGI IMG/M metagenome (GOLD analysis project Ga0180429, IMG submission 132428) | Hypersaline lake sediment archaeal communities from the Salton Sea, California, USA - SS_1_S_1 metaG | ecosystem: Environmental > Aquatic > Non-marine Saline and Alkaline > Hypersaline > Sediment ... | reverse complement strand
TCTGGGGGGTGGATTATGCACGTTATGCGGGTACCGTAGGGTGGGAAAGTGCTTGACGTTTCGAGAGCGTTCGATCATGATGAATTGGTCAAGCTAAGAAGATCGGGAAGGAGTGGGAGGGTCCTCCTGCTCTACCGGCTCTCCCTTTCCGGGAGACAAAAGCATTTGACAGGCTTGCGAATATTAGTTCTCATATAAGGACAAGGTGGAGTCTTTTTCCCGAACTGGTGAGGGTAGGTTGGGTTGGAGCCTCTGCCATTGCAAGGCACGGAACAATGAGAAGAGAGGTGCGGGACTTACGGACTGTCCGCGGGGACGATTCGCGTGGACAACGCCGTTGCATCCGATTTCCGTTGCGGACATTTAGCCGCCTCGATCGTGTTGGACGGCCTCTGGTCGAGTTGCGGCCGGAGGGCCGAGTCCGATCGCAGTTGTTTTCTTACACGACGGCGCGCGCCTGGTATTCGCGTCTGTTCCGCGTTTTTGTTCCTCTGCCGAGACATTGCCCGCAGCCGGCCACCTGTCGCGCAGTTTGTGCCGCAGAAGGCCGCGATCGTTCGTCGAGTTTGGTTTCTCATCAATAATCCCCCTGGGTACGGTATGAATCAATCGAGTAGCACGAACGAACCGGTTCGGGTTGAATGTGCCGCGTTAGAGTCGTTCGGGTCGTGGCTTGCGCAGGCCGGCGGTTCGTTGTGCGTATCGACGTACCAGGCGGGCAAAGTGGCAATGATGGGATGGGACGGCCGGCAGGCAACGTTGCTGATGCGGGAGTTCGACAAGCCCTTGGGGTTGTGCCGCGACGGCAACCGGCTGGTGCTGGCATCACGGCACGATATTTGGACTTTCTGCAATGCGCCGCTGCTGGCGCACGATTACCGCCAAGACCAGCCGGGCCGGTACGATGCGCTTTATCTTCCGCGGTCGACCTATCACACGGGCGATCTGAACACACACGACGTGGCGTTTGCCGGCGACGATCTGTTGCTGGTGGCGTCGCGTTTCTCTTGTTTGGCCCGCTTGAGCGATCAGTACAGTTTCGCGCCGATTTGGAAACCCAAGTTCATTTCCGACCTGGTTCCCGAGGATCGCTGCCATCTGAACGGCCTGGCGGTGCGCGACGGCCGGGCGAAGTACGTCACGGCGTTGGGTACCACCGACGTTGCCGGCGGATGGCGCGAGCATAAGGCGACCGGGGGCGTGTTGATCGACGTGGAGAGCAACGAAGTCATACTCGGCGGGATGGCAATGCCCCATTCACCCCGTTGGCACGACGAGAAGCTCTGGGTGCTCAATTCGGGCGCCGGCGAGTTGCTGCAGGTCGATCCGTCATCGGGCGAGAGCGTGGTGGTCTGCACGCTGCCGGGATACTTGCGGGGATTGTGTTTCGTGGGGCCCTTCGCTTTGGTCGGATTGTCGAAAATCCGCGAGAAACACATCTTCGGCGGCCTGCCTATTCAGGAACGATTTCAGAGTCTTCGCTGCGGCGTAGTCATCGTCGACACGCGTAGCGGGGTAGAGGTGGGTATGTTCGAGTACACCTCGGGGTGTGAAGAGCTTTACGAGGTGGAGTTTCTGCCGGGGGTCTTACGCCCGATGATTCTCAATCTCGATCGACCGGTGGTGCGTCAGACGATGACGAGCCCCGAATCGTGTTTTTGGTTGCGGGCCAGTTCAGAAATCACGGACGAAGCGAGCGGCACGAGGGGCGTCGGCGAGGGCCAGATGCCGACAGCGTCTCCCGGCGGGCAAGCCGAGGGAACAACATCGATGGGCAATTTGCTTCCGGACTCCGGAAATTAACAACGAGGAATCTTGAAGATGTCTCTATTCCAATTGCCGAAGTGGCGACGTATAGCGTCGACCATCGAGAGCGTGCGAGATCGCTTTCTCCGAAAGCCGGAGCAAAGCATCACCGAGCGCACCAGGCGACGCCTGCTGATCGACCCGTTGGAAGAACGGCAGATGTTGAGCCTCGCTCCGGCCGACGTGGACGACGAACTCACCAACCAGGCGACGGGAATGCAGCAGTTCACTACTGCCGCCCATTCGATCGCGGTCGATCACGACGGCGACTTCGTCGTAACTTGGACCCGCTACGACGAGTTGGTCGACACCAACGGCAATCCGATGGAAGATCCGGAAACGGGTTTGATACTCACCGACGCCAACGTCTATGCCCGATACTACACCGATGAAGCCCAGCGCCTGACGCTCCCCGAAGGGGTACTCGACGATGCCCAGCCCGGGCAGTACGGCAGTTTCTCGCTGCTCTACGGCGGCAACGAAGTCCAGAAGATCTCGATTACCGCCACCTACGAACCGTTTGCCATGCTCCAGTCGGACATTTCCGGTTCGTTCACCTTGGGCTTCGACCTCGACGGCGACGGATCGATTTCTCTGGGTGAAACAACACCGGTCATCTTCAGCGAGACACCGGCGCTGGGCGAGACGGACGGAGGCCATCTGCAAGCCACGGCGGCGACGATCCAAACGGCGCTGCAAGGGCTGGGTGGCCCGCTGCAGGACGCGACCGTAGAGGCGCTCAATCCGCACGAATACTTCGTCTACTTTGGAGAGACTTCCGGCGGAGCGAACCAGCCGCAGTTGACCGTGGAAGACTTCTCGTTCGCTACCGGATTCCTCCCGGCGGTGACGGTCTCGACGGTCCGCGACCCGCTCGAGTTGACCAACATTCCCGTGTCGCCGGACGACCCGGGCCTTACGGCCTACGCCATCGAGCAGGCATTCCTGCAAACGTCGGTCGACTTCCCGATCGGTCCAATCGATTTCCCGCCGCCGGACCGTGTACCCAGCGGCGTCGAGGGCCCGTACTACTGGCCCGACGTACTGCGAACGGCCACTCCGCGGGTCGAGGTGATTCCACGGGGCCTGACGGAGTTCGACATCCGGTTCATCGGCGACTCGGGAAAGCAGGACCATCCGGAGATGATGATCTCGGCGGCTGCCGACGAGTTCGGCAATCCGCTGCTGGCGGCACCGGCGACAACCGAAACCCAACTGCTCACGTTCGACGCCACCGGGAGCCTCCCGTTGCTGGGCGGATTCCAACTGGAGATCGGCGGCAATATTACAAACGAAATCCGCTTCGATAACTCCCAAATCATTACGTTCGATTCGCTCGAGGCCCCGGGCGACCCGCTGCTGGGGAATTTCACGCTGTCGGTAAACGGTGTTGAGACCGGCAATATCCTTTTCAACAACAGCAATCTCGCCGGTGTAGCCGCGGCGATCCAAACCGAGTTGACGGTCTTGGGGTATGCGGGCGCGACCGTCACCGTCGATTCGAGCATCGACCCGTTCGCATTCCTGATCAACTTCGGCGACCAGGACACCAATGGTCCGATCCAATACGTGGCGAACGTGGTGCCGCTGAACGCGAACGTTTCCGTCGCCCCGGTCGGCACCGTCGGCTCGGTAGCTCAGGCCATTCAAGACGAGTTGGAAGTCTACTATCCGGGCGTGACGGTCAACGCCGTCGGCGCCACTAATCCTTACCGATTCCAGGTCACTTTCGAGGGGGCCAGCGCGGGCGTCGATCAGCCGCCGATAAACATCGTGAACTCCTCGTTGGCGGCGACGTTCTCGAGTGCCGAAGTCGGCACCGTGACCCTGAAGGAACCCAGCGGCGAGTTCCGCGTCAATCCCAACGAGCCCTGGGATCCGACCAATCCGTTCACGCCGATTCCGGAGATATACAACCAGTTGAATCCGTCGGTGGCGATGGACGCCGACGGCGAGTTCGTGATCACCTGGGAGGGCGAGGTCCCCAACACGGTGACCTACGGCAGCGTGACCGACGTTTTCGCGCGGCGGTTCAAGGCGGCGGGGTTGGTCGACGATGCCGACGTGAGTTACTTCATCGACAACGATCTCGACGGCATCGACGAGCCGATTCAGGGCGTGCGGGCACTTCCGGTACCCGACCAGGCGGGCCTTACCCGCATCGACGAGTACACGATGCGCGTCAACGAGTCGACCACGAACCGGCAGTACGAGCCGCACGTCGGCATGGACGACGCGGGAAACTTCGTCATCGCCTGGGCCAGCGAAGCGCAGGACATCAGCTTCTTCAACGGTATTACCGCCCGACGTTTCAACCGTCACGGCGAAGCCTTGGGTGCCGAATGGCTGGTGAACGTGGAAGACACCGCGATCCACATCGAGCCGTACGTGGCCATGAGTCCGGACGGCCACTCCCTGATCACTTGGACCCTCACCCATGACGCCAACTATGTCGTTCCCGACGCTTTCACCTCGTTGGTTCAAGTCGAGGTATATGACCCCGACGGAGCGGTGCTGATGAACCAGTTTACCATTCCCGCGGCGGGCCGGCCGACGGCGTCCTTCGACATGAACAACAATTTCATCATCTGCTGGGACGAGAACTCGGACAACGATAACATCGGAATCGTCAGCGAGAGTGTCCGCGCGCAGATGTACGAGTTGTACGACAGTTCGGGCATGCTCAGCGGTGCCGTCATCCGTCCGGAGTTCCGCGGCAACAGCGCCAGCGATCCCCAGTTCGGCACCCCGAACGATCCGCTGCTCTGGCCGCTATGGCAAGGGTATGCCCAGGCCGCGCTGGATGCCGACGGCGACCTGGTGATCAGCTATGAGGGGTTTGGCCCCGACGTGTCGGAAAACATCGAGATGCTGGCGATCCAGGGCTGGTTCGACAACCACTTCCCCCGCGACCCGGTGAGCGGCGCCGTCCTGGAAAACGCCGACCTGATACCGTTCTTCGATCCGATGTTTGACGATCTGCCGTTTTCGCTTCTGGGTCACCCGATTCCCATGCACGGGCTGGAGGGCATGACGTTCAACGGGACCTTTTCCAACGGTGCCGTGGACGGGGCAATCGAGGCCGTGATGATCGACGCATTCAACCTCGGGGCGACCACCGAGCAGCTTGGCCGGCTGCGCGTAATCCTCGACGACGTCGGCGGATTGTTACGCGGCGAGGCCTGGGGCGCGATGTTCACCCGCTGGGACGCCGATCCCCTGCTGGGGCAAATGAACGTCATCTACAGCGACAACGTGGCCAATTCCCAGCGCGACGGCCACAACCATCGCGAGATCGTCATACTGGACCAACTCGTAGGCGGCGGGGCGTGGACCATGCGGTTGGCACACGGCTACCTGACCGGCAGCGAGGCCGTGACGGTCAACGTGGTGACGTACCCGAATACGACCATTGTCAACCCCTACGCGACGGCGGAGAACCTTCGTGCGGCATTGGTGGCCGCCACTCGCACCGGCGACAACTGGCCGGTCACTCCGCAGTATGAAGGCCCGGTCGACGTGCGCGTGATCGAGGCCGCCGAGGTTCTTGCCCGAACGGGAACTCCCTGGGATTTGGGCGGCGGGCTCTTCCCAATGGACCCCAACGACACCTACTTCGAGGTCACTTTCCAGGGTGAAGTACACGACACGCCAATGGCTTTGTGGATGCCCCCTGGTGGGAACAACCTGGTGGGACAGCAGATCGCCGAGGTCCAGGTGTTGACCGTCGCCGCAACCACCGATGGTTGGTTCGCCTTGGGACTTGGCGGCGGCACCACCACGGGTGACATCCTCTGGAACAGTGCCAATCCCGGCAGCGCGGCTGGTGTGATCGAGAACCAGTTGGACGCTGCGGGCGCAAACGATGTTCAAGTGGTTTACCTCGGCCCCAACCTCCTTGGGGAGGAGACTTTCCAGATTACGTTTGCCGGTGCGAGTGCGGGCACGAACCAACCACCCGTCACGCAGCAGACGGCCCAGAACCACAGCGCGGCGGATGGTGATCCCATTTTCGCGGGAGCGATCTCGTCGACCCAAATCGTCCAAGGCGCCAGTCCCGATGCCCCCTGGCCCGTCATCTTTACGTACATGTACGGCGACGCCGGGATCGAGCAAGGGGACGTGTCGATCGGCGTCGAGCCGGACGGCGACTTCACGATGGTCTGGACCCAGACGGACCTGTACACGTCGGACCTGCCTAACTGGCTGGGTGCCCTGGGGTCCAACAGCAATATCTACTTCCGCCGTTTCGACGAAGACACCGAGACCGCCGGACCGTTGGTAAGCGATCTGACTACTTCCGAAGGGGAGTTGGTCGACGACGGCGCCACGATCATCACCGGTACCGACGGCATGTCGCACATGGTGCTGGTCTTCGACGAAGAGATGCTGCAGTACGACGACGCCACGCTGGCCTGGGCCATCGAGCAGCGCGACCTGGCGGTAGATGCGGGTAATCTCATTCCGGCCAACGTCAGGGTGATCCTCGACAGTGTCACCAATCCCGAGAACTACATCATCACGATGAACGGGATCGAGATAGTCGGCGGCATTGCCAACATCGAGTTCGGCATGAACATGGCGGCCGAACTATCCGGCCAGATCGACCCGCTGACCGGTGCACCCTACGACCTGGACCCCATCCCGTCGAATAAGTGGGAAGCCGTCCTCACGCTCGACGGCGATGGTTCGGGCAATGGAACCATCACCCCGCTGGTCAGCGGAATCTACACGATCACCGCGTTGACACCGATCTTGCCGGTCGGCAACGACTTGGGGGTAAGCGGACTGCGCGACAGGTCCAGCGTGCCGTTGGGACGCACCGGATTCCAACCGATGGGGTTGGACGACTCGCTAAGCTTCACCTTGATCTACGGCGACGACGACGACGATTCCGCCACGGGCGGCGGTCCAGGCGGCGGCGGAACGGTCGGCGACAACGGCAGAACCTATCCCGAGACTCCCAGCGCCGTTGCAGTGGACGCCGACGGCGATTACGTCCTGGCTTGGACGGCCTACGACGCCAACGCGGGCGGCGTTGACGCGGACGGAAACGCTTTGCAGCAGGGGCGCGACCGGGTCTACTTCCGGCTGTTCGACGCCGACGGCACTCCGGCCGATTTACCGCTGGTCGACAAGCTGGGCCGGCCGATTCTCGACGCCGGCGGCAATATCCAAATCGTTGCCGACGCGGCCCCGGTGCTCGAGGTTACCCCCGAGAGCTTATACGATGAATTCGACGACGACGATCAGCGCTACGCCAGCGTGGCCGCCGACGCCGACGGTGATTTCATCGTCACTTGGACCAACTACCGCGACGAGGACGAGAACGGCCGGCTGGACGACGACGGCGACGGCTACGTCGACGTATACTACGACCTGCTGGGCAATCCGGTCGACATCGACGGCAACCCGACCGAACAAGGAATCCTCGTTCGAGAGCAACAAGACGTCTATGGCCGCCGCTTCAACGCAATGGCGGGAATGCTCGGCGTGTGGGAGCCCGAGACCAACCCGGGTACGTTCGTCGCCATCTTCCAGAGTGACGACGACGTGGACGTCATCAACGATGTTCCCGCCTACGAAACCGACGTTATCCTTCCGCGCGATCCGTTCCGGGTGAATACCTACACCGAGAACAACCAGAAGTGGTCCAACGTCGACATGGACGTAGACGGCGATTTCATCATCACCTGGTCGAGCTACGGCCAGGAAGACAACGGGCAAATGGGTTATGGCTACGGGGTCTATGCCCGACGGTTCGATTCGCTCGGCCAGCCGCTGTCACCCGAGTTCAAGGTGAACATCACCGACGCGGGGAACCAGCAGTTTTCCACCGTCGCGATGGACCACGAAGGCGGTTTTGTGGTGGTATGGACCAGCGACCAGGGCGGCGTGGGTGACGACATAATCTCCCGAGGCTTCATGGCAGACGGTACACCCCAGGTAGGACCGCTGGGACTCGAATTCGTCGTCAACGAGACGATCGACGGGAACCAGCGATACCCGGACATCGACATGAATCTCGACGGCAGTCAGTACGTCGTAACCTGGTCGAGTTTCGGTCAGGCGGCTGATCCGGGCTACGGTGTTTACAGTCGGCTGTTCAGCCGGAAGGTAGACGTTCTCAGCGTGGAAGAATCGCCGTTCGGCGAGTACCCGAGCGAGGACACGCCGGTGCGAATTCCGGATTTGGGCGTCGCCCGCTCCTTCATCAACATACCCGACCTGTTCGGCATTGAAGACGCGGACGTCGAGTTGACGATTACCCACCCCGAACCGTACGACCTGAGGGCCTACCTGATCAGCCCGAGCGGGACCACGATCCTGTTGTTCAATCATGTTCCGCGGGACAATTCGGGCGGCGCCAACTTCGACGCCACCACTCTCAACGACGAAGCCGGTGTGTTGATCACCGACATCAATCAGGGAGCGGTTCCTCCCTACTCCGATGAGTACGTCCCCGAGGAAAGGCTGGCCGGAGTGAATGACGAACTCGCCACGGGTACCTGGGTCCTAGAGGTGTGGGACGACGACCTTGACTTCATTACCGGGACCATCCAACAGTGGTCGCTTTCGATCGAGAAGAGCCCGGCGGCGGGGCCTGAGTTCCGAGTGAACACCTCGGTGGACGGGAACCAGATGTTCTCCTCGGTGGCCATGGACCACCAAGGCGGGTTCACGGTTACCTGGAGCGGGTACGGCAACCAACAGGGCGAGGAAGATACCGATGCGTACGGCGTCTTCTATCAACGCTATGACAGCACGACCATCGAGATTGGCGGCGAGACGCGCGTGAATCGTCAAACCGACGGAAATCAGTGGATGTCGTCGGTCGACGCCAGCGGTCACGGCAATTTCGTGATCGCCTGGACGGGTCCCGACGATACCGCGGCTCCCGACGACCTGTACAGTTTCGAAAACACCGACATCTACCACTTTGCCAGCGTCAACACCTTGCCCGTCGCCGATCTGGATGGACCGATCACGACCGACGTGTTCCTGGGGAACAAGGAAGACACCTTACTCGTCAAAGATTATCGAGTGCGCGTTTTGGCCGGCGACGTCATCGAAGTCCCGCCACCGGGGATCACGAAACTGATCGTCGCTTTCGGCGAGGAACTCTCCATGTTCGGCGGCACGCTCGGCCTGACCAGCGTGACCAATCCCCAGAACTGGGCAATCGATCGCAACGGGGCGGAGATCCCCGGCGGCATTGTCGACGTCGAGTTCGGCTTCAACCCGCTTACGCGCAAGTACGAAGCCGTGCTCACGCTCGACGGCAACGGCTTCATGCAGGAAGGCTCCTCGACCTGGCCACTTGCGCCGGGTGATTACACGCTGACGGTCCGCGACCTGATTACCGACAGAGCGAACCGGCTCGACGGCGATTTCGACGGTGCCCAGGCGACCCTGCCGCAAGAGGTCGACCAGCCGGGATACGTGCACCATTTCACGGTTGTCGATGAACCGAAACTGGGGGCGGAATTCCGCATTAACCAGAACACCTATTCCGAGCAACGGTTCTCGGCGGCTTACACCACCGGTTCCGCGCAGGAGGAATCGATCCAATCGGTGGCCGTCGACAACGACGGCGATTTCGCAGTGGCCTGGACCAGCTACGGCCAGGACGACCCGAACGACCCGACCGGGGCGGGTGTTTACGTGCGGCTGTTCGATCGCGACGACAATCCCTTGACCGACGATATCCGGGTCAACACGCACGTCGTCGGCGATCAGCGAAACGCGGCCATAGCCATGGATGCCGACGGCGACTTCGTGGTTGTCTGGGAGAGCGAGGGTGAAGATTTCGACGACAGCCGAAGCGTCTTCGGCCGGCGGTTCAACTCGGTCGGAACTCCGTTGCTGCCGTGGACATTTGACGACGAGGGCAAGGAGGTGATCCAGGAGGAGACCCAACACATCGTCTTCAACGAGATGCCCGCCGGCGAGGACAGGGAACTGGCGTTGGTGGTCGTCGACCTGACCACCGGAGTCTTCGTTTTCGACAACCCTCAACTGCTGACAACCGAGGTCTTCAATTTCGACGACACTCAACTGCTGACCTTGACGGCGACCGATTGGGACCCGGAGCGGTCAGAGAAGTTCAAGCTCAGAGTCGACGGCAAGTTGACCTTGGGAATCGATCTCGACAGCAGCGACCTGGAACAGGTGGCGACGGACATCGAAGTGCAACTCAAGGAGTTTTGCGCCGACGCCCGGGTTGCGAACCGTGATACCGGTATCGAGGGCAAGTTCGAGTTCGAAATCACCTTCGACGACCCTGCCGTCGCCGTCGAGGACCGTACTCACAGGACGGTTCCCATCGAATTCGTGCCGTATCCGGACTCGCGGCTGGACACCGGCGAAATAACCGGTATGCACACGGAAATCCAGAATCAACTGAGAAGTCTCGGCGACGCGTACCAGGACTTCATGGTCTTGCCCGTGACTCCCGACGGCAACGGCGACGGCGTGCCCGACAACAACGAGTACCGCTTCGAGGTCATATTCAAGGGGGCAAGGCCGGGCATCGACTACCCGCTGATCGACGCCCAGAAGGCGGGAAGCTGGCTGCCGGGGGAGAGCTTGACCGTCGAAGACTTGACGCCGAGCGTATTTCGCGTCAACACCGACGTACCCAACGACCAGCACAGCCCGGCCGTGGCCATGGACGACGCCGGCAATTTCGTCGTAGTCTGGGGAACCGCGGGCCAGTCGTTCAGTTTCTTCAACGACGTACACGCGCAAATCTACAACTACCGAGGCATCGGGCAGGGGTTGGAATTCCAGGTAAACTCGAGCAACGCGCCGGGGCCCGGCTTCCAGGGTAACGACAGTTCCGAGGTCAACCCCGCCGTGGCCATTGACGTCGACGGAAACCTTGACCGCAGAAGCGTTGACCCCAACGGAGAGTTAATTGACGACGTCGTAAACTTCGTCGTGACTTGGGACTCGGTCATTGTACAGACGAATGGTCAGGTCACCGACACCGACGTCGTCGCGCGAATGTTCAATACTATCGGAACCCCCGTAGTCAACGCCGTCACCGGTTCGAACCTCGAGTTCACCGTCAACATCAGCGACGCCGGCTTCCTTTCCGACGTAACTCATGCCCCGCACGAGACTGCCTCCGGCACGGGCGGCGATCGGACTACTCGCTCCGCACGGAATCCCAGCGTGGCAATGGACAGCGCGGGCAACTGCATAGTCGCCTGGGAGAGTTTCCTCGACAACGACGTGGACGATCTGGTCGGCCCCGACAGCTACGGAGCCTACTTCCGGCGGTTCTACGCGGACGGCACGCCGTCTACGACGTCCGATGAGCAGGCCAACCTGACGATTACGACCAATACCCCGGGGGCCCGGTTCCCGGACTGGAGGATCAACAGCGACAAGTTCGCCATCGACCAGGTGAACCCCGGGATCGCCATGGACGTCGACGGCGATTTCGCCATCGTTTGGAACGGCAACGGAGCCGAGACCGACGAGTTGGAACCCGACAATCCCGATTTCCTCGGCGACTACGACCGTGAGGGGGTCTTTGTCCGCAGTTTCCACGCCGGTTTCAACGACCCGCCGGGCCCGAACGTAGTGCCGAGCTACGTGACGCCGCAATCGCGTGTAAACACGACCGAGGCCGGCAAGCAGCAGTTCCCCTCGATCGGCATGGAGCCTGACGGCGACAAGATCGTGGTCTGGTCCGGTCAAGGCGTTGGGGACCGGCACGGTGTGTTCGCCCGACGCTACGACGAGCCGACCGACACGGCCGGTCCCCAGGTCGCCGACGTGGTCGACAGGCTGGGGATGCACATCGAGGATGGCCACGTGTTTGAGCACGAGGAGGACGTCCCACGATACCTCGTGATGGTGTTCGACGAAGACATGCTCACCGTCGGCGACGACCGCGTCACCAATCCCGAAAACTACCGACTCGTCGTGGACGGCATCGAAGCAGCGGGCGGTACCCTGGTGGAGATTCATTACGGGCTGAACATGGCGTCCACGCTGGCCGGTCAGATTGATCCCCTTACCGGCGAAGTTTTCGGGCTCAATCCCGTCCCCACAAACAAGTGGGAAGCCGTGATCACCATTGATGGAAACACAAACGAAGACGGGCTGCAGCCTCTCGCGGAAGGGATTTACGAAATCCGCGCGCTGGGTCCCGTCGTGGGAGAGCCAGGCAATCCGGGCAATAGTGGTTTGCGCGACGCCGTGGGGAACCCGCTCTACCGCACCGGCCTGGGTGCCAGCGGCGGGGACTTCCAAACCAGTTTCGTGGTCGGTCTTGAGGAGTCGATCTTGGATCAGCCCCCGGATCCGGAGCCCCTCGACAAGCAACTGGCTCCTCTGGACATGGACGCCGTTCTGGTCAACCAGATACTCAGCGACAATCAATTGACCACCGCGGGGCACTCCGTCGCGGTCGACAACGACGGTGATTTCGTGGTCACTTGGACGCGTTACGACAGTTTGATGCAATTCGAGTATGACGAGGCAACTGAAAGCCAGATACCTAGTGTCGACCCCGAGGGGAATACGGTTTTCGTCGAGGACGCGAACGTCTACGCCCGCTACTTCACCGACGAAGTACAGCGGATCACGCTGCCCGATGAAATCTTGGTCGATAACGACGACAAGCCCGGCACGTTGGGGACGTTCAAACTCGATTATGGCATACACGAGGTCCAACAAATCTCGATCACGGCGGGAGTTGCGCCATTCAATACGGAGTCTACGTTTGACGGGGGATTCGTGTTGCGTTTCGACACTGAATACGGAGACCCGGTAACGACGGATCCCATCCACTTCATTGAAGTCGGTGCGGATCTCGACGCCGAGGAGAACCTTGCGGCCAACGCGAAGGCGATACAGGACGGGATTCGCGGCATCTTCGGAGCCGAAGGTGTTCGCATGAATAGTGCCGACGAAATCCTCTACGACGTCAGATTCGTGACGGTTCGGGCGATCAATCCGCGTGATTTCGTCATCGACTTCGGCGAAGAAACGGCCGGAATCGACCAGCCGAAGCTGGTCCTGGACAACGTATCCTGGAACAATGGATACCTGCCCGGCCTCACGATCGACGTAATCCAGGAGCCGTTCCAAAGTGTCCGGCTGTTGGTTTCGCGGACCGATCCGTACGCCACGGCCAAGGGGATCGAGAGCCTGTTCAATCTGAACGAGATCAGCCAAGCGGTCGGGCCGGTAGACTTTCCGCCTCCCGAGCGTCTCGGCGGTGCCGAGGCGCCATATACCGAACCGTGGTTTATGGTGGAAGACAATCCGGACATCGAGGTCGCGCCGGTGATTCGCCCCGACGGCGAGGTAAGCCGCACGGAGTTCGACATCACGTTTTTGGGCATCTCGGGCAAGAAAGACCATCCGACGCTGGAGATTCTCGATGCGAAGGATGATCAAGGAGTACCCATAAGCATCGGGGCACCGTTTGCCCAGACACTGAAAGAGCCGAGTGACGAGTTTCGCGTGAATCCGCCGGAGCCGGACGATTGGTTCACTATCGGCATCGACGCGTACGCTCAGACGCAACCGATGGTGGCGATGGACGCCGACGGCGATTTCATCATCACTTGGACGGGTGAAGTCCCCAACTCCGAGACCTACGGCAGCTTCAGCGATATCTTCGCTCGACGGTTTACGCCGTTCGGCACAATCGACGGCGACGATACTACCATCCCCGGCGAAGTTTTCTCGGCGAACCAGATTCTCACTTTCACTCCGGACTCGCCCGGCAACCTTTTCGGCACGTTCAAATTGATCGTACCGAATCGCACCGAAGACTACGTCAAGAAGGGCGAAGGGGAAGCATTCGTTACGACCGGCGAGATCGAGTTCGACAATGAAGAACTTCCCCGCGTGGCCATGCAGATGCAGGAGGAGTTGTTCACGGCGGGGTACCTCAGCGCGAGCGTGAGCGTCTTGCCGTCCAGCATTGACGACCCCTTTCAGTTCAAGGTCGATCTGGGCGTCAGTGCCGCCGTCATCGACTTCGAACTGATCGACGTTAAGGACGACATCCCTGATACTCCGGAAAAGGAAATCAAAGATCTGCAGAACGCGACGTTCAAAGCCGAGTTCGATAGCGCCGGCGTGCGGGCGTTGCCGGAACCCACGGCGGAAGAGGTTCAGACTATCGTCTTCCGGTCCGAGGATGAGAATGACCCTCCGGTGGGGACCTTCGACTTGGAGATCGGCGGGCTGGTAACCGAAGAGTTCGATTTCGACTCCGCGCAGACACTCCAATTCACGGCGAACGAGTTGGGACGACTACAAGGGTCGTTCAAGTTGAGAGTCGGCCGCACGCTGACCGAACTCGGCCAGTTGACCGATAAGATCGAATTCGACAGCCGCGAGTTGGATGATGTGGCGGGAGAGATCAAAGCGGCGCTCGAGGATTTTTACCCCAACGTCCAGGTTACGAACAGTCCCACCGGTTTCGAGGACCAGTTCGCGTTCATCATCGACTTTGGGGCTTACAAGACGATTTCCATCGAATACGTGCCGCACGTGGCCCCACTGCCGGCCACCATCGAAATAACCGGGATGCACACGGAAATCCAGGAGGAACTGAGAGGTCTCGATGACGCGTACATTGGGGTCGTGGTCACACCCGTCACCGCACCCGACGACGATTTGTACCACTTCGAGGTCAGGTTCGCGGGCGATAGCGCGGGTATCGACCATCCGAAGCTCGAGTGCCGGTGGGACTCTTCCGACGACAGCGTGCATGCCGGCGTAGAGGATTACCGGGGCGATCTGTTTACGTTCCGGGTGAATACGGACACGGCGAACCCTCAGTTCGATCCCGCGGTCGCCGTGGACGAGGTGGGGAACTTCGTGGTCGTTTGGGCCAACGGCGGCCAGGAAATCAGCTTCTTCAACAACATTTCCTTGCAGCGGTTCAACCGCGACGGGACAAGGTCGGGTGGCGAGTTCAGGGTCAACCGGGAAACGACCGCAATGCAGTTCTCGCCAAACGTTGCCCTGAGTCCCCAGGGCTACGAGGTGGTCACTTGGGGTGCCACCGAGGACCCAGCGGTCATCGTCAACGGCCCCGACCCCAATACGTCGACGGTCTACGCCCGGGTATTCAACCCCGACGGCACTCCGTTCGCCAACGGCGAGTTCGTGGTCGGTGGCGGGGCGTACTCTTCCACTGCGTTCGATAAGGGTTTTACCGACAACGGCACCGGACCCCACTTCATTATCACCTGGGAAGGCCTGTTCGACACCGACGTGATCGATAATTACACCGGCGCGGCGTCGACGTCGATGGGTATTCACGCCATTCAGTATGGTGTGATAGACCCCAACACCGACGTGATCGGCGACGAGACCGTGGCTGAAACGCGGCCGGAATTCCGCATCAACAGCGCCAGCCTCAATCCGGCCGACCCGGATTATCCGGTCGGCGCAAACCCCTGGCCCATTACCGTCTGGCCGGCGGATCAACTCAGGGCCCAACCGGGGCTGGACGCCGACGGCGACTTGATGGTGGTTTACCAGGGCTTCGGGCCGGACGTCTCGGTCAACGTCAACATTCCCGCCGGCTGGTTTACAGACTTCTTCATCACCATTGACCCCGTCACTCACACAGTTGAATACCTCAACCGAGACCTGCTGGATTACTTCAATCCGCTGGGACACCACCCGGACGACCCGACGTGGTCGGACCCGCCCGAGACGCTCCCGCTCAACACTGGACTGCTAACGCCGATATCCAGTTCCGACGACGTCGACGCGGCCATCGACGAGGTGCTGGACCGGGCGTGGGACCGGATGGAGGCCGAGAGTCTGGGTAGTGCTTCTTTGCCCGAACAACAGGAGAAGCTCGGCCGACTCCGCGCGATTCTGGAGACCGTGGCCGGGAATCTCCGCGGCGAGGCCAACGGGATCCTCCTTTCCCGCTGGGATGCCGACCCGGAAATCGGCATCCGCCACCCGCTCTACAGCGACAGCGTGGCCAATTCCTACCGCGACGGCCAGAATTCGCGAGTCCTCATCGAGATCCCGGCCGTCGGCGACATAAACGGGGTCTTCCAGGTCGAGGCGGGGTCATTCCTGATGACCGTAACCGCAAACATCGTGGATCCGGTATCCGGCATGACCTGGACCGCAGAAGACACGATAGCCGCGCCGATCGCGACCAACGGTGCTTATAGCCCCTTCAACTACGCGGCCACCGCCACTACGCTCCAGGCTGGCCTGATGCCGCTTGTTGAGGGAATGGATGCACTCTTTGGCGGCATTTGGACCTCGGTGGAAGGAGCGGTCGACGTTCGCGAGATCACGCCCGCGGAAATCAACAATCGAATCGGTACGCCGTGGGCGATCCCCAATATCAATCCGGCCGACTACGTCGAGCGGCCCGGTGGCTTTTTCCTGCAGCCCGGTTATCGAAGTGCCCTCTACGAGGTCACTTTCCAGGGCGCGCTTCACGATGTGCAATTGGACGTCGGCATACAGGTCGCCGCACCCAACCCGAACCAGCCGGCCCCCGACGGCGACGACCCCGGCGAATGGGGCTACGCCGTGCCTACGCTCATCGGCGACGTGTGGGTACTCGCACCGGGGCCGTACACCGTGGATGCGGCACAGACCACGGGCCTGAACGGGACTCCCCAGTTCTACCCTGGTATCGGCATGGAACCGGACGGTGACTTCGTGACCGTCTATACACAGAGGGAGGTGTTCCGCAACTCCGCCAACTACGCCAACGAGAACATCTACTTCCGGCGTTTCGACGAGGAGACCGACACGGCCGGTCCGCGGGTCGTCGATTGGACCGATAGCAAAGGTCAACGTCTCGAGGACGGTGCCGTTATTCGAGAGCCGGTTCAATACCTGGTCTTCATGTTCGACGAAGAAATGATGATCGAAGGCGACGACAGCGTCCTCAACCTGGACAACTACGTGTTGCGCCGAAACGGGGCTCCCGTCAGCGGCGGCGTTGTCGCGGTCACTTACGGAATGAACCAGGCCGCGGTGTTGTCGGGGATCGACCCCAAGACCGGGGAGAGGTACATCGACCCGTTGACCGGGGAGGAGTACGACCTCGACCCGATACCCTCGAACAAGTGGGAAGTCGTGGTAACCCTCGACAGCAGCTTCGAGGACGAAGAACTGAAGCCGTTGGAAGAGGGTACTTACCAAATAGACATCCTTTGTCCGGTGCTCGAATCGATAAACGTACCAGCCCACAGCGGCGTACGCGACAAGTCGGCCAACGTGCTGTTCCGTACGGGCTTCGCTCCCGACGGATACGACTACTCCCGGCTGTTCCACATCAGACCCGGTGAACGAAGTGACCACTCCGTTACGGAAGACACGGCCAACCCGCCCACCGACGGGCGAACCTATCCCGAGACTCCCAGCGCGGTGGCCGCCGACGCCGACGGCGACCACGTGGTCGTCTGGACCGGCGTGGCAGGCCAGCAGTTTATGCTCGACGTCGGCGAATCATCGCCCGACGGGACGTTCAAGCTGAAAATCGGCGGCGAGGAGACCGGGGAGATTTCGATCAACGACGTCCTGCTTCAAAAACTCAACCTCGTCGACAACCGTCCCGACAAGAGCAACCCGCTGACCGGGAAACTCAATCTGCGCATCGATGGCCGAGCGTGGCAGTACACGGAAAAGGAAGCGATCGGTATCCAGAGCCTCATTGATGAAGCTCTCGAAGAGGAAGACCTGTACGAAGCACCGGAGACCAGGCTCCTCTCCATCAACTTCGACGCCACTGACCTGGCAAAGGTAGCGGAGACGATCGAGTTGCAGTTCGAGGCCATGGGCTATCCGGACGTGACGGTCGGGATCACCCCCGGATTGCCCGCGGATGAGTACGAGTTCAGATTCTACCTCGACGAGGCGACGGGGAACCTCCCCATCAAATACATGTCGTTCCTCGGCGTCGAAGATAACCAACCGGTAGCGGCGGCGGCTGAAGTGCTGGGTGTCCATTCCGTGATCCAGGAAGAGATTCGCAAGCTGGGTTACCAGGCCGTGACGGTCAACGTGGAGGCCGCCGCCGTTGCGAACCGTTACCAGTTCGCAATCGCCAACCAGGAACTTCCGTCGATCGCTCTGGGTGCACCGAACCCCGCATGGCTTACCGATTTCACGAGTTTTCCCGAAACGAACATACAGCGGATTTACGGGCGGCTTTACGATAGCGACGGCACGCTTGCCGACGTGGACCTGGACGGGGATGGTGTCTACCAGTCTCACGAACTCAACGTGGCCAAGCCGTTTATGGTAACGCCGTTTACCGACGATCCTGCAAGCCCCGACTGGGAGTTCCGCAACGATGAGCAACGGTTCGGCTCGGTGGCGTGCGACGCCGACGGCGACTTCATCGTCACCTGGACGAACTACCGCACGTTGGGCGTAGACGCCGACGGCGACGGAAACGACGACGTGGAGCAAGACGTCTACGCCCGCCGGTTCAACGCGGCGGCCGAACCGCGCGGCCCGGCCTTCCGCGTGAACGACTACTCGACCAACAACCAGAAGTGGTCCAACGTGGCCATGGACGTCGACGGTGACTTCGTCGTCACCTGGTCGAGTTACGGCCAGGAAGACAACAATCAGTTGGGTCTGGGCTACGGCGTGTACGCTCGCCGCTACAATTCGTTCGGGATGCCGTTGGCTCCCGAGTTCCGCGTGAACGTTACCACCGCCGGCGATCAGCGCTTCTCCAGCGTGGCGATGGACTCGCAAGGCGGATTCGTGGTGGCGTGGACCAGCGGTCATCCCAGTTTCGGAGACGATGTCATGATGCGGAGCTTCGGCTCCGACGGATCGCCGGACGATGGGCCGTTGGGTGGTGAGTTCCGCGCCAACGAAACGATCGAAGGCGACCAGAGATACGCCGACGTTTCCATGAACCTCGGCGGCGACGAGTTCGTCGTCACATGGGCCTCTGCCGGTCAGGATGGAGACGGCTGGGGAGTGTACGGCCGGATCTTCAACCGCTCGACCAGCCCGCTGTTTGTCCCCAGCACCGGGGATAACAGTGGAGTACCGCTGGTTGACGGCGCCACCATGGCGGATCGATCTACAATCCAAGTCCCCGGCAACGGGATCGTCGTCGACGTGGACGTCCGACTCGAGATCAACCACCCCTCGCCGTTGGATCTGGAAGTCTACTTGGTCAGCCCTTCCGGCAATCGGATCCTCTTGTTCGATCAGGTCCCGGAAGCATCCGCCTCTTGGGTGCCGGATCCCAACGATCCCAACGCGACTCCTCCCGCCCTGGTCGGCGAAGACTTCGTGGGAACCGTTTTGGACGATCAGGCTCTGGTGAGTATCACCGACAGCGACAATGGGGCGAGGCCCCCGTTCGTCGGTCATTTCATTCCGGAAGAACCGCTGAGCAGTTTCGCCGGCGAGAACATCAACGGCGAGTGGCGATTGGAAGTCCGCGACACTGATCCCAACGGCCAGGAAGGAGTCCTCCAAAGATGGTCGCTCCTGTTGTATCGCGATCCGGCGGTGGGCCGAGAATTCCGCGTCAATACGACTTCGGCCGGCAACCAGGGCTACGGCTCCGTGTCGATGGACCACCAGGGCGGCTTTGTAGTGACCTGGAGCGGGCAAGGCCGCAGTACGTTCGAAGCGGACGACGATCCCGGCGCCGGCGCCGGCGTCTACTTCCAGCGGTTCCAGGCTACCTCGCTGCGCATCGGCGATGAAACCCAGGTCAACATGACCACCGAGGGAGATCAATGGCTTCCGTCGGTTGCAAGCGACGGCGAGGGGAACTTCTACATCGCCTACACGGGCGTCAAGAAAGATGACGACGGCGACAATATCGCCGATGAAAGCGACGTCTACATATTCTCCAGCGGGGAGCTCTTCGTCCTCGAAGACACGGACGGCGCACTGGTCACCGACGTGTTGGACCCCGACGACGGCCTGCCGCACGATGATCGCCGCATGCTCGACGGTGACGTCACGGTCTCCGATAAAGAGGTGCAGCGGCTCACCTTCGACATGGCGGCTGAGGAAGGTACCCGGGGGAGCTTCAAACTGAGGGTCGCCGGCATTGAGACGGCCGACATCGAGTTCGACACCAAACAGGATCCGGACGACGACTCTTTCGATCTCAAGGAACGCCTGGAGACGGTTGCCGACAATATTGAAAAGGCACTGCTAGACCTTGGATTGTATCCGAACGTCGAGGTCGGTTTGGTTCGAGACCTGAATCCGTACGCGTTCCACGTGACGGGTATGGAAGTGCCCGAGATCACTTATGTGTCGGGTGAGGACGAGGACGGCTATGAACTCGGCCTAGATTTCTCCTCCCGGTACGATGTCCAGTTGGTCGTCCTCTTCAGCGAGCGGATGTCGTCCGAAGGCGATGAACTCGGCGACCACAGCATCCTCAATCCGCTGAACTGGAGCCTGAATCGCAACGGGGCCGAACTGACCGACGCAATCTTCGACGTCATGTTCGAGAGAAACGTCGCTACACGGAAGTTCGAGGCAACCGTGACCATTAACGGCGACGGATCGGAAGCGTTGTCGGACGGGCACTACACGCTTACCGCCAGCGAGGTGATTAGCGACGGCTTCATGGCGATCGACGGCGACCAGGACGGCATCCCGGGTGCCAGCCCCATGAACAGCCCCCAGCCGGGATACCAGTTCCACTTCACCGTGGGGGATCCCGACGCGCCGCGGATCGGCGGGGAATACCGCATCAACGAAGCAGTTGACAAGCAGTACGAACAGCGGTTCGCCGCCTCATACGGCACGGGATTCGGCTACGAGCAGTCTACGAAATCGTTGGCCGTCGACCACGACGGCGACTACGTCGTGGTCTGGACAAGCTACGGCCAGGACGACCCGGACGACGGCTTGGGTGCCGGAGTCTACTTCCGCATGTATGACCGCAACGACGAGCCGTTGACCCCCGAAACCCGGGTCAACACCAACGTCGTCGGACATCAACGCAACGCCTCGGTGGCAATCGACGCCGACGGCGACTTCGTCATCGTGTGGGAGAGCGAGAACCGCGATGGCAACGGCGACTACGACATCTACGCTCGCCGCTACGACTCCCGCGGCAGGGAATTGCTGCAAGTGGGTGAGGAAGACGTCCAACTAATCACCTTCACCGGCGTTAGCCCGGCGGTCGACACCCCCTTTACCTTGACGATGGGTGAAGACTCGACCGGCGAAATCCTCTTCAACAGCGACAACCCGGAAAGCGTCCGGGCGGCGATCGAGTCTCAACTGGAAGTCCTCGGACCGGGTTACACCGGCGTCGCTGTCAGCATCCCGGCGGATGCGCCTGTCGGCGAATACCAGTTCGAGGTCAGGTTCACCGGCGAGAGTTCCGGCGTCGACCAACCGCTGATCAAAGCCACCTTGACGGGTGTATCACCCGTGGAGATCTCCGTCAGCGATGAGGTCAACGGCGAGTTCCGCGTCAACACCGACGTGTTCAACGACCAACTCAACCCGACCGTGGCGATGGACAATTCGGGCAACTTCGCCGTGGTTTGGGCCACAACGGGCGAAGACTTCGCCTACTTCAACGAAGTCCGCGGCCAGTTGTTCGACTTCGCCGGCCGTCCCCGCGACAACGAGTTCCGCGTCAACAGCATTCCCCCGATAATGATCGGCGGCACCAGCCCCCCGCTGGTCGACTTCGAGGTCAACCCGGCTATCGCCATGGACGGCCTGGGCAATTTCGTCGTCTCTTGGGAACGGCCGGCAATACACACCAACGGCGTGATCCTCGACACCCAGTTGGTCGCGCGAATGTTTGATCGCCACGCAACGCCGATCCTCAACGCGGCCTCGGGCACCACCGACGAGTTCCAGGTGAACGTCGGCGACGCGGCCTTCCTCTCCGACCCGGAACACGGTTCTCACGAAGCGGCCTCGGGTACGGCACAGAACGGCAACGCCAACATCAACACCGTCCGCACTGCCCGGAATCCTCAAATCGTCATTGATGACTTGGGACGGTTCATCATCGTCTGGGAGAGCTTCCAAGACAACGACGTGACCGCATTAGCCGGTCCGGACAGTTACGGCATTTACTTCCGCCAGTTCGGGGCCGACGGCACGCCGGCTACCGCTGCCGATCAACAGGCCAACCTGACGATCACCACCATGACCAACGCCGTCGACCCCGATCCGGCCATCAACAGCGACAAGTTCGCCGGACACCAGGTGAATCCCTCGATCGCCGCGGACGCCGACGGCGACTTCGCTATTGTCTGGAACGGCACGGGCGCCGAACCCGACCCGCTCAACCCGATGGATCCGCAATTCGTCTCGCGGTATGACGACAATGGAGTGTTTGTCCGGCGGTTCGACCCGGTCGGAAACTACACTTCGGTCCAGTCGCGGGTGAACCACACCTCGGCCGGGATCCAGCAGTTCCCCTCCGTCGGCATGACCGCCAGCGGCGACATGATCGTCGTCTGGAGCGGTCGTGGCATAGACGACCATCAGGGTATCTTCGCGCGGCGGTACGAGAAAGACACCGACACGGCCGGCCCCATGGCCACCGAGTTGCGACTCAACGGCATGCCCGTATTCGAAGGCCAACACACGCCCGAGAATCTCGAAAAAATCCTCGTGATCTTCGACGAAGAGATGGCCACCTCCGGGCCGGGTAACGTCGAGGATCCCGCCAACTGGACCATGCTCGACGGCGTCGGCGAGGACGTTACCGATCTGATTTCCGACATCGAGTTCGGGCTCAACGAGGAGACCAACAAGTGGGAAGCCGTCGTCTTCTTCGGCGACTCCGGCCTGGAAGGCGGCTTCTATGAGTTGACCGCCAGCGAGAACCTGGAAGACACCGCGGGCAACCAGTTGCGAAGCTCCGGTTACTATCCCGGCAGCCGCAGCGACGACATCCGCAGCGAATTCGACGACGAGATACGCCGCACCACGCTGAGCTTCACGGTCGGCGGCGAAACCGCGGTCGGCGGCAAAGCCAAGGTCGGCGTGGAGTATATCGTCAACCAGAATCCGCTCAACTACCAGACCCTCTCGGAGGTCTACGAAACCGGATCGGCCGAAGAGGAGTCGACCCGCTCGGTGGCCATCGACAACGACGGCGACTTCGTGGTCGTCTGGACGTCATACGCAAACGAAAACGGCACAGTCAGCGAAGATGGCGACATCTACTTCCGCATGTTCGATCGCGACGACGTTCCGCTGACCGACGAGATTCAGGTCAACACCCACGCGGACGGCAAGCAGTGGAACCCCGCCGTGGCCATCGACGCCGACGGCGAGTTCGTCGTGGTGTGGGCCAGCGAGGGTCAAGACCCCGGCGGCAGCGACGGGATCTATGGACGCCGCTTCAGTTCGATCGGCGACCCGCTCGGCGGCGAATTCCGCGTCAACACCAACTTCGTCAACGATCAGTTCAACCCGGCGATCGACATGGACGCCGACGGCAACTTCGTCGTGGTGTGGGCCAGCAGCGGGCAACCGTATAGCTTCTTCAACAGCCTCCATGCCCAGTCGTTCGATTTCCTCGGCCGCAAAGTGGGCAACGAGTTCCGGGTGAACGCGGTCGATATTCCGGGGCCGGACAATCAGGGTAACGATGGGATTGAATTGAATCCCGCCGTGGCCATGGCCCCCAACGGCGACATCATCGTCGCCTGGGACCGGATCGTCGAGCAGAACTTTGCGGAGCCGATCAACAGCCAGATCATGGCCCGAATCTTCGATCGCTATGGTACCCCCAAGGCAGACGCGTTAACCGGTCTCGCCATGGTAGAGTTCCAGGTCAACGTCAGCGACGCCAACTTCAGCGGCTTCGGTAGCCACAATCCGCCCCTCGACGCGGCCGGACCGGGAAACACTTCCGCGGATCCGTACGAAGACGTGTTCACTGCCCGCAATCCCCAGATCACCATCGACGGAATGGGTAACTTCACCATCGTCTGGGAAAGCTACCAGGACAACGACATCAACGATACGGGTGTACCCGACAGCTACGGCATCTACTTCCGGCAATTCATTGCCGACGGCACGCCCATCTCGGACGCCGATATAGAAGCCAACCTGGTAAGTACTACGCCCGTCGGCCTGGGGCCGGATGCAACATGGGTCACCAATCAGTTCGACGGCGATCAGGTCAATCCGTCGATTGCCATGGACGCCGACGGCGACTTGACCGTGGTCTGGAACGGCAACGGTGCCACGCCTCATCCCGTGAACCTGATCGGTCCCGAGTGGACCGAAGACTGGGATCGCGACGGCGTTTGGCGTGTTCAACTATCGGCGAGCTACGTGGAACTCGATGACACGGGCGTCCCCAGTGGCGTAGTGATACCGCCGCAGTACTTGGAGTTCCAGTCGCGAGTGAACCGCACCAGTTACGGGGAGCAGCGGTTCCCGTCGATCGCCATGGAGCCCGACGGCGACCACATCGTCGTCTGGAGCGGCTACGGCCACGGTTCGCAGGACCAGGACACCGACGGTATCTTTGCCCGGCGCTACAACGAGTTGACCGACACGGTCGGCCCGACGGTAACCGATTTCCTCTTGCCCAGCCGCGAGCGGATCTCACCCGACGCGCAGATCGTCGAGGCGATCGGAGAGATTATCATCGTCTTCGACGAGGAGATGTTCGATTGCGATCCGGCCGATCCGCGCTGGGACGAGGCCGTCACCAACCCGGAAAACTTCCACCTGCTGAAAGACGGCATTCCGGTGGTCGGCGGCATCGCCGCGATCGATTTCGGTTTGAATTGGGACCGGACCACCAAGCAGGGTACCAACAAGTGGGAAGCGGTGGTCACGCTGGACGCCAACGGCGTCGAGCCGGGCGTTGCTCCCGTGGTCGACGGCCACTGGGAAATCGTGGCGATCAACTCGATGCGCGACGTGGCCGGCAACCCGCTGGGCAGCACCAGCGGCAACCGCAACGGTGCCGCGGACTCGCGTGAAATCGACGTAATCGCACCCAAGGACGACGAAGCCCGCGTGAACGGCACGCCGGCCGACGATCAGCAGCTTTATCCGCAACTCGACACCCCGGCGGGCCTCGACGCCGACGGCCCGCACAGCCCGCAATCGGTCGCCAGCGACGCCGACGGCGGATACGTGACCGTTTGGACCAACGAGTCCGCCGGCAGGGAGGGCGTGTACGCCAAGATCTACAACGCCATTTGGGTAAACGACGACCCGGTCGAAGAGCGCGAGTCGACGATTGTTCCGCTGACCGTTCTCCAGGAAACCGGCATTCCCTGGCCCGCCAACGAGATTCGGGTAACGGACGATCCGACGGCCATCTTCGCGTCGGTCGCCCGCGACATCGACGGCGATTTCGTGGTCACCTGGTCGCAGTTCGACGAAGACACCAACTGGGATATCTACGCACGGCGTTACGATGCCGCCGGCAACCCGCTCAGTGATCCCTTTATGGTCAACACGGAAACCGAGAGCATCCAGAAGTACTCGCAAGTGGCGCTCGACGGCGACGGCGACTTCGTGATCGCCTGGCAGAGCTTTGATCAGGACGGCAGCGGATACGGGATCTACGCCCAGCGTTACAGCCCGGCCGGATATCCCATCGGCGGCCGCAACGAACTGCAAACCATCGAGTTCGAGGAGAACCCGGAAGGCAGGTTCAAGTTCGAGTGGGATCACGACCGCAACTCCTACACGCCGGCACTGGAGACCGACGAGCTCAACTTCGACGGCAACACGTTCGACCTTGCCGAGAAGCTCCAGGACGAACTCAACGACAAGTTTGCCCCCAGGCGGCCCGACGGGAGCATCGAGGAGTCCTTCCGTGTCGAGGCGTACAGCCTCTATGAACTGTCCATCGAGTTCATCGGGCCTCTCGGCAGCACGGACCAGGCGCCGCTGGAGATTGTCATCCTGAGTATGACGGGTGACGTTGGTGCCCAGATCAACATGTTCACGCACGTCGACGGCTCGGCCGGCGAGTTCCGCGTCAACGACACTACCGAGAACCACCAGATACATCCCTCGGTGGCGATCAGCGCGAGCGGCAACTTCGTAATCAGTTGGACCGGCTACGGCCAGGACGGCGATCTGCCCTACGAGTCGAACATTTACGCCAAGCGGTTCCAGCGGAACGACCTGTTGTGGGGTGGAAGTGCCGCCGGCGGGCCGCCACCCGGCGCGTTCGGCTCGGTAACGCCGAGGATTGATGGTGCGCACTACGAGACGTTCGTCGTTTCGGTGGACGATCCGGTCAACCACGAGGTGGCCCCCGGCACCGGCAAGGACGGCGTGGTCCAGGTGTTCGCCGGCATGGGCTACGGCTCCGGTACGCTGCTTGAAGGCGGCAACTACGTGCTGACCGTGGCACACGTGGTGTGGGACCCGTTCATGGGCGGTCCGCTGCTGCCGTTCTTCGTCGACATTGCGTTCGATACACCCACCGGGCGGGTGTTCGTGCCGGCGGCCGAGGTCTTCGTCCATCCCGACTACAACGGCGATCCGTTCGTCGGCAACGACGTCGCGATCGTGAGACTCGGCGGCCCGGCGCCGCTGGGAGTCGAGGGCTACGACATCCTCCGCGACGACCGTGCACTTGGCAGGGTCGGCGACAAGTACGGCTACGGACTCACCGGCACCGGCGACATCGGTTCGGTGATCAATCCGGCCGATCTGAAGCGGACGGGCGTCAACAAGTACGACGCGCGTGCCAGCATGCTGGGTGCCTCCGATGTCATGCTCGCCTACGACTTCGATAACGGCAATCCCGCAAACGACGGCTTCGGAGCCGTTTTCGCGATCCATGACCTGGGCGAGGGCATCAACGAAATCTCCTTCGCGCCCGGCGACTCCGGTGGCCCGACCTTCGTCGATGGAAAGATCGCCACCGTTTGCACCGGCGGGGTCTACGTTCCCGGCGCCCACGACGCCATCCCGAGCTTGAATTCGAGCTTCGGGGACTTCGGCGTCGATACCCGAGTAGACATCTACGCCGACTGGATCGACAGCGTGACCAACTTCGGCGGCAGCGAGTTCCTCGTCAACGAGGACGAGCAAGAGTTGCTGCTCGACGATCAAGGACTCCCCGTCCTCGACGCCCTCGGGTTCCCGATCTACATCGATATCGACCACCAGAGCGCGGGCCAGAAGTGGTCCGCGGTCGCCATGGACGCCAACGGCGATTACGTAATCACCTGGACCGCCTACGGCAAGGACGAAGTCGGCACCGGATACGGTGCCGGCGTGGACGGCGTCAACGGCATTTTCGCCAAACGCTATCCCGTCGGCAACGAGATGTTCGACCCGAACGTTACTACCTTCCAGGTGAACACCTATGCCGAAGACAACCAACAGCGTTCGCGAGTAGCGATGGACGCCGACGGCGATTTCGTAATCGCCTGGGAGAGCTACCAGGATCGGCCGGCCTCGCCCGACGACGACGAACCCGACAGCTACGGCATTTACGCCCAGCGCTACGCCCGGACCGAATCGGTCGGCGTCGACCCGTTGGTTGGGACCAACGGCGAGATCGGCGGCGAGATTCGCATCAACCAGACCACCGACGGCGATCAGCGGTATCCGGCCGTTTCGATCGACGACACCGGTGACTTCGTGGTCGTCTGGAGCGGTGTCGGCAACGTGACCGGCCACGAAGACGATCAGGGTATCTTCTCCCGCCGGTTCGAGAAGAGCGAAGACGACGCCGGGCCAACGGTCGGCGACGTGCTCAACAAGATAGTCAATTCCACCACCGGCGACGTTTTCCTCGACCGGATTCTGGAAAAGGCAGTGATCTGGGATCCGCCCGAAGAGTTCGTCATCACCTTCGGCGAGAACCTCGACCAGGAAGGCGGCTCCGGCGGTGACCACAGCATCGAGAACATCGTCAACTGGCGGTTGTTCAAGGACGGCGTGCCGCTGTCCGGCGGGATTGCCGATATCGAGTTCGACTACAGTCTCGAGCCACGCGGTATGGTCAACGCCGACAGCGAGAAGTTCGAGGCCAAGGTCATCTTCGACGGCGATCCGCTCACTCCGGGCCTCCAGCCGTTGGGTCGAGGCGTCTACGTGCTCTCGATCGACGACAACGTCTACGACATCTTCGGCAACCCGTTCGACGGCGACTACGACGGCCGGCCGGGTGGCGATTTCAATCGCACGTTCTCGGTGCTGACCGGTATGCCGGGTGACAGCGAGCCCGGCGCTCCGGGTGCCCCCGGCGGACCGAGCCTCCCCGGCGACCCCGATCCCAACGCGAATGACATTGCCGTCAACAGCACCTGGGAAGGCGAACAGATCAGCCCCGCCGTGGCCAGCAACGCCAATGGCGACCACGTTGTGGTCTGGGTATCGTTGAACGCGGCAGGCGAAGGCGACATTGTTGGCCAGCGGTTCAACCGCTTCGGCCAGCCGCAGGGTGGGGAGTTCGTGGTCAACAGCGTCACGCTCGGCGATCAGATCGATCCGGACGTGGCCATGGACCGCTTCGGCAATTTCGTTGTTACCTGGTCCGGTGCCGGGGTGTACGACGACTCGGGTGTCTTTGCCCGGGCCTTCGACCCCTACGGCATGCCACAGGGCGAACAGTTCCGCGCTAACGAGTACCGGCAACAGATCCAGAATTCTCCCTCAGTGGCCATGGACGCCAGCGGGGACTTCGTCGTCACCTGGACCACCTTCGGCGAACCGGAAGGCGATCACAACGTGCGCGGGCGGCGCTTCGATTTCCGTGCCGCGCCGCTCGGCGAGGTCTTCCAGGTCAACACCACCATGGTCCACAGCCAGCACCACTCCGACGTGGCCATGGATCGCGACGGCGATTTCGTGGTTGTGTGGAGTTCTTGGGAGCAAGACGAAGGTGCCTGGGGGATCTGCGGACAACGCTTCAACGCCGCCGGCACTCCGTTGGGCGGCGAATTCGAGATCAACCAGTACGGCATCGACGACCAGCACCTCCCACAGGTCGAGATGGACGCCGACGGCAATTTCGTCGTCGCCTGGATGAGCTTCCTCCAGGACACCAGCCAGTACGGCGTCTACGCCCGGCGGTACAACGCCGCCGGCGCTGCCCTGAGCAGCGAGTTCCGGGTAAACGAAACCACCGCTTACGCCCAGCAGCATCCGGCCGTGGCCATGTCGGACGACGGCAAGTTCATCGTAAGCTGGACGAGCTATGCCCAGGACAGCGAGGACGACGACGACGAAGGCGTCTACGCCCGAGTGTTCAACGCCGGCGGTTCCGATTACCTCGATCCGGATTCCGGCACCGCGATGGGTGAGTTCCGCGTCAACTCCACGGTCATCGGCAACCAGGTGATGCCGGCCGTCGCAATGGACGAGGACGGCGATTTCGCGGTCGCTTGGGTCGGCTACGAAGCCGTCGCCGGCGCCGAGATCTTCACTCGCGTGGTGGCCACCAATCCCGACAGTTACATCACCCTGGAACCCGGCGAAAGCGGAGCGGCAGGCGGATTCATCGGCACCTACGCCAGCGACCCCGGCGGCGGCGACCCCGGCGGCGGCGACCCCGATGCCTCCACGATCCTGGTGACCGGTACTGCGGGCGACGACACGTTCGAGTTCATCGCCGGCACCTCGCCGAGCGCCTGGATTGTCAAGCTCAACGGCGAGCTGCAGAACGTTGGTCCCAGCGCGGTCGCCGTCAACTTCGACGGTCTCGGCGGAAACGACACGGTGCTGCTGACCGGCGGCGAGGGCGACGACACGGTCGAACTGTGGCCGGATCACGGCACGCTCAGCGGCGACGGATACACGGTCACGGCGTCCAACGTCGAAACGATCACCGCCGACGGCCTCGGCGGCGACGATTCGGCAACGCTGCACGATTCGGCCGGCGACGACGAGTTCGTCGGCTGGACCGCCGGTGCGATGATGATCGCATCGACCGGCACCAACACCGTCGAAGACTTCGAGACGATCGTCGGCGAGGCCGGCAGCGGTGGCAGCGATACGGCCAAGATGTACGACTCGCCCGGCGACGATGAATTCATCACCGTGCCCAGCTACGGACTGATGTTGGGCACCGGCTACTCGGTCCAGGCGACGTCGTTTGCCGCGGTGCATGCCTTTGCCACTGCCGGCGGCCACGACGTTACCAACATGTACGACTCGCCCGGCGACGATACCTTCTACGCCACGCCGGAAGAGACCGCGCTGTACAGCGAGGGGTTCTTCAATCGGGCCAAGGGGTTTGATGAAGTGCACGGCTTCTCTCCCGCCGGCGGGAACGACACCGCGTTGTTGTTCGATTCACCCGGCGACGACGGCTACTACGCCACGCCGGTCGAGGCCGCACTCTCCGGCGACGGGTTCTTCAACCGGGCGAAGCAGTTCGAGACCGTTCGCGGCGACTCCTCCCGGGGCGGCGAAGACACGGCCGACCTCTACGATTCCGAGGGCGCCGACTTGTTCATCGCCACGCCGACGTACGCGGGTCTCTCGGGCGACGGGTTCCTGCTCGAAGCCGCGAACTTCGGTCACGTGGAGGGCCATGCCCAGTTGGCCGACGGCGAGTACGACGTCGCCCGGCTCTACGACTCGCCCGGCGACGACGTCTTCTGGACTACGCCCACCTACGGGGCCTTGTTGGCCGACGATTTCTACAACCAGGCGATCGGCTTCGACGGCGTCAACGCCTACTCTAACGCCGGTGGAAACGACGAGGCCAAGTTCTACGACTCGCCCGGCGACGACACCTTCCACGCCACGGCGATCGAAGGCATGATCTGGGGGCCGGGCTACTATCACCGGGCGAAGGACTTCGCCAACGTAAACGCCTTCGCCACGGCCGGCGGCCAGGATGAAGCCCACCTGTTCGACTCCGCCAGCGACGACGTCTTCTACGCCAATGCGGTCGAGAGCGGGATTCACAACGGCACGTTCTACAACCGGGCGAAGTTCTTCGAGGCGGTCTACGCCCACAGCGAGACCGGTGGTATTGACGAGGCCTACCTCTTCGACGCCGTCCTCGACACCGAGACCGAGACCGAGGGAACAACACTCCTCACGGCCGACTTCTCCAAGCTGGCCTGGCTCTATGAGTTCGAAGAACTCTACACCAACGACGGGGCGGACGATGAGCCCGTCCAGCAACAGGCGGTCGACGAAATCCTGGCCTACTGGCCGTAATCGTCCCGCCCCGCGAGGGGCAGCCGATAGATGACCCTTTTGTACAGCGACTCGCGTTTCAACAACCACGAAACGGGCGATCATCCCGAGAGGGCAGCGAGAATCGGCGGCGTGCCGGCAAAACTGAAGCAACTAGGGCTCGACGACCGCTGCCGGCGCGTCGAGTTCGAGCCGGTCAGCCGCACTCGGCTGGCCCGGGTCCACTCGCTTTCCTATGTCGACCATCTTCGGACCCTGGCGAAGTCGGGTGGCGGGTTCCTCGATGCCGATACGATCGTCAGTCCCGACTCCTACGGCGTGGCCCTGTTGGCGGCCGGATGTGTCTGCGACGCGGCCGAGCGGATCGTGCGCGGCGAAGATACCCAGGCTTTGTGTGTGGTTCGGCCGCCGGGACACCACGCCCTGGCCGCGCGGGGCATGGGCTTCTGCCTGCTGAACAACGTGGCTCTGGCCGCCCGGCTGGCCGTCGACGAGTTGCAGTTGGATCGCGTCTTGATTGTCGACTGGGACGTTCACCACGGCAACGGCACGCAAGACGTTTTCTGGGAGGACCCGCAGGTCGGTTATCTCTCCATCCACCGCTATCCCTACTACCCCGGCACGGGCAGCGAGGACGAGACGGGCGGCGGCGGCGCGCGGGGAACGATCGTCAACCTGCCGGTCAAGTTCGGCATCTCGCGGCGGGATTACGTGAAACTGTTTGCCGGCGAGTTGGAGAAATTCTCCGAGAAGATCCGGCCGCAGCTCGTCCTGCTCAGTGCCGGCTTCGACTCGCATTGCCGAGACCCGATCGGCAGCCTGGGGCTCGAGACCGAGGACTTCGGCCTACTGACCGACATCGTGCTGGACGTCGCCGGTGCTCACGCCGACGGCCGGTTGATCAGCGTGCTCGAAGGCGGTTACAACCCCAACGTGATACCCGATTGCATCGCCGTGCATCTCGGCGAGATGGTCCGCCGGACGGAAGATCGCGCGTAGCATCTCGTTGGGAATCGCCTTCTACAATGCTTTCAACGGCTGCTATTGCCGGCAGCACATTGCGGCAAACCGGCAAAACCGGCCGCCGACGGCGGTAATCAGATACACGGCTCCGGCAAGCACGATGATCGTCGGCCCGCTGGGCAAGTCGCTCACATAGCTGGCCCCCAGGCCGACCACGATGAAGGCCATGCAGATCAGTGTCGCCAGGGCCATCATCTGCCACAGCCGCCGGGAGAAATTGCCGGCCACCGCCGCCGGCAACGTCATAAGCGCGATCACCATCACCACGCCCACCACGCGGACCAACAACACCACGGTCAGTGCCGTCAGGCAAAGCAGCAGCACGTAGTAGAGCTTCACGCGGACACCGCGCAACTCGGTGAACTCTTCGTCGAAACAGACGGCCTGCAACTTGTTGTAGAAGAGCACGCCCAGGCCGACGACCAGCACGTCCAGGCCGGCCACCAGCCACAGGTCGTGCGGCGAGATGAGGATTATCGTGCCGAACAGGTAGGTCATCGGGTCGACGTAGACGGGAACGTTGTCGAGCAGCAGCAGCCCCACGGCCATACCCACCGCCCACAACGCGCCAATTACCGTGTCTTCCCGCTGGCGTGCGTAGAGACTGACCAAAGCGATCACCGCCGCGGAAAACAACGCGGCAACAACGGCCCCGTACATCGGACGACACCAACTCAGCCCGACTACCTCTTGCAGGTACAGGCCGGCACCGATACCGCCAAGTACGCAGTGAGCGATCGCCCCGGCGATGTAGCTGATCCGCCGCGTAACGACGTAGCTCCCGACGACGCCCAGCGGGATGCTCACCAGCACGCCCGCAATCAGGGCATATCGCAGCAAGGGAACGTCGGGATCGGTCAGGGCTTCGAGCAGTTCAGTCATGATTCACCACGTCGTCATGGCGGACAACGCGGACGTCGCCGCCGTAGATATCGGAAATTACCTCTCCGCTGAGTTCACCGGTCGGGTGGATCACCACGCGCCGGTTGACGCAGGCAACCTTCTCGACCACGCTGGAGACAAACCCCAGGTCGTGGCTGACGATAACGACCGTCATCCGCCGCTTCAATTCTCGCAGGATTTCAAACAATCGGGCCTCGGCCAGCGTGTCGACGCTGGCGGTCGGCTCGTCCAACAGCAGCAGATCGGGTCCGGAGCAGAGGGCCCGGGCGATCAGCACGCGCTGTCGCTGCCCGTCGGAGAGCGTTGCCAGCGGGCGCCGTGCGGCGTCTTCCATGCCCACCAGGGCCAAGGCCTCGCGGGCCGCCTTGCGGTCGGCCGAGCGAAAGAACCCCAGTCGTCCGGCCGGCCCCGGCTGTCCGAGTCGACCCATCAATACCACATCCATCGCGGTAACCGGGAACAAGGGATCGTATCGTAGGTGCTGGGGCATGTAGCCGATCCGAAGCCTGCCTTGCCGCGGCGGACCTCCAAACAAGCGAACCTCACCCCGCTCAGGACGCAACAGGCCGAGAATCAGCTTCAGCAGCGTTGTCTTTCCGCCGCCGTTGGGACCCACCACGCAGATCGCTTCTCGCGGACCGATCGAAAGGTTCACGTTCTCCAGCACGGGTATCGAGCCGTATGAGAAAGAGACGCCGCGTAGTTGAATGTCGGGTATGTCGGCCATTTTACAGATGGGTTGGGGGTTAGGGGTTGTGCATGGTTCAAACATGGGTAACAGATAGCCCGGTCGCCTGCGACCGGAAAATGCGTCGGTTTCCACATCCTTTCCCGTCGCAGGCGACGGGGCTAACTCAATGCAAAGCCTTTCTGATTTCCATCGCCATATCATCGAGATTCTTCAGCACGTCTCTTGCCAGCGGATCGATCGATACTACCGCGCCGCCGATCAGCCGGGCAATCACTTCGGCGCGATGCCGGTCGAACTGTGGCTGCACAAAGATGATCTTCACGCCGTCGCCCATCGCCCGCTTGATCAGCCCGCGAAGTTGTCGTAGCGTGGGCGGCCGATCGGCTATCTGCACCGATGCCTGCTTCAGACCGTAGGCATCGCCGAAATAACCAAATGCCGGGTGGAATACGTAAAACGTCTGTCCGCGGCACGGTTGCATCGCGAGGGCAATTCTTGCGTGGATCGCGTCGATTTCTTCCAGCAAGGCCGCAAGGTTCGTACGGTAGAGGTCGGCATGTTGTGGATCGGCCCGCTCTAACGCCTTGGCCACGTTCGCCGCTTGGATCTTCAGCAGCGGCGGCGAAAGCCAGACGTGCAGGTCGGCGGCGGCGTGGTCATCGTGAACGGTGTCGTCGTGGCCGTCGTGATGATGATGGTGAGAGTCGTGGCCGTGGCCGTGGCCGCAACCGGTGCAGGCAAGGGTTCGCCGCGAGATCCCCCGCGCGGCGTCGACCACGATCAGCCCCCGTTGTTGGCCCTGGAGCATCTCCAGCAGCCGCTCCTCGATAGGCAGTCCGATCTTCACGAATAACTTGGCCCTGCTCAAGGCGAGCATCTGCCGCGGCGTGGGCTCGAAGGCGTGCGGATCTCTGCCCGGCCGGACCAACACTTCCACGGCAACGTGCTCTCCGCCCAAACGCTCAACCAGGTAGGCCACCGGCGGAATGCCGACCCAAACGCTCAATGGAGACTCACCACTTGGCGACGCGTCAAGAAGGCAAACGGCATCGTCGATAGACGGGGACGAAGGGAGAGAGGAGAAAGGAGAGAGGAGAGAGGAGAGACAAGTACGTTTAGCGAGCCCTTCTCCCTTCACCCTTCTCCCTTCCCCCTTCCCCCTTCTCCCTTCACCCGTCTCTGCTTCAAAGCCACAATCCCGGTGCGGCCTCTGCCCCCGAGCCGGGCTCGCCGCCGCGATCACGAGGACGACAACCAGCATCGCCGACACCCGGGTAACGTTACTGTCAAGTCGGTGGGTCATCCGGCTTCCTTTTCGTGATCCGCCGCTACACACACCAGATGGATTGCATGGCAGTCTTCGCATTCCTCGAGCAAATGGCTCTTGGCGAATTCGTCCCAGTGCTCGCGTTGCTCTGGCGTCAGCGTGCCGGTGCCGGCACACAAGGGACAGTTGCTCTGCAGGGCCGTCAGGATGGCCGATCGGATGAACTCCGAGCGATTCGAGATCCCTCGCATCGCTTCCCAAAGCGGCTCGTCGACCTTGAAAGTGATGATTTCCTGTTTCTTTCGGCTGGTCATTGTGGGTGCTCGCTGTTACTACGTGGGACGGGTATGAATCTCGGCATGAGTCGCTTCCTACAATCTGTTCAACGACGGTTGGGGAAAATGAAATGCGTGGGTCCAAGCACCCACACCGCCTTGATATTACATTGTAATACCCACGGCGATCAAGACAAGCCCCGCGCCGATCAGTTGCGGTCGAGTTGCCGGCCATCTAGACTGTAGAGTGGTCGAAAACTGCTATTAGGGATGCTCCTTGCCATGAAACTCACGTGTTGCTCTGCCGTTGCAGCGTTCGCTATTCTGTTTGCCGAGGCGTCGATTCTGACGGCCGGGCCACCGGTCGATCCGTACCTAGATCCGTACCGGGCCCAGGTGGCGGATCACACGTCTCGCCTCGACGCCGAGCGGCCGGATGTTCGTGCCGGGGCGGCCGAGGCGCTGGGTTTCCTAAGGGCGTACTCCGCGGAAAGCCCACTGATCGGGCGGCTCCACGATCCGGCGCCGGCGGTAAGGCGCCAGGCGGCAATGGCGTTAGGGTGGTGCGGTGGGCGGCGGGCCGTCGCGGCGTTGCTCGTGGCGTTGGACGATGACGACTGGCTCACCCGACAAGGTGCCCACGTTGCCCTGACGAACCTGACCGGCATGGAGTATCCGTTCAGTTGCACGGCGGACCTTCGAAAGCGCGAGGCCCAGGCCGGAAAATGGCGGCGGTGGTGGGCCACCGTGCCGCCTGACCGGCCGCCGGTCGAAGTGCTCGAACTACTCGGCAACCGGGACGAGTTGACCAAACCGGTCGAATCCAGGAAAGTCGGCCCCGAAGACGTCGTTTCTTCCCGCAAGAGGGTCACCGCCTCAACTACGTACAAGGGACCGCCGAGCATACTCATCGACGGTCAAATCGGTCCCGAGTATTGGCAGACGAAGAACGTCTCCTTTCCGCAATGGTGCACGTTGGACCTGGGAAGGCCGACCGAGATATCTCGGGTGATTGTCCATCAATACAGCCCGGGCTTCGCAATGACCGAATACGAGTTGGCGTTGAGCGATGACAACAAGGACTTCGAGGTGGTCGAACATCGCAAGGCCACCACGCCAGTGACGTTGGTGATCGAGGTTCCTCGGCGCACGGCCCGATACGTGCGGATTACCAGTCTTGGCACCAAGAACGCGACGTACCCCACTACGTTTTTCGAGATCGAGATCAACCGGCAGATCGCCAAGCGACGCGAAGCGTCTCCCCGCGGCGGCGCCCGCCGGTTCGACGACGTCGCGGCGTGGCGGCAGGAACGCGGCCTGCGGGCGTTGGGTGCCTTGGGCGGCCAAGGGGCCACGCAATCCGCGCTGGCGGTACTGGGTCCATCGCCGACGACCGCCAAGAACTATCAACCCGCCGTTAGCGTGGGCATTCGGGCACTGGGCCGCTTGCGGGACGAGGCCGGTTTTCGGGCCCTGCTCGCGTTGCTGGACAATCCCTTCTGGGCACGGCGAGCGGCCGACGCCCTGGGTGATTTCGGCGACCGCCGCGCGGTGCCCGTGCTGCTGGCGGCCTATCGGCGATACGCCAAGAACGTCTCGGGCGCCAATCCTCCAGAGGTGCCACGCGACGACCGGATGGGTTTCCCCAGCGAAGACCGCATGTTGGAAACGCCCTACTGGATTGCCTACGCCCTGTGCCGGCTGCCGCTGGACGATCCGAAAGATCGCGCCACGCTGCGCGAGATGGCTCCGCAGATCATGGCCAACCTGCCGGGTGATCACGACACGTTCATGCTCTATGAGCCGGAAGTGGGGCACCTGCTTACGCTGTATCTGATCGAGCAAGCGGGTCTGCGGCAGGAGGCGTGCGAACAGGCGATGGTTCGCTGCGGCCAGCCGCGTCGCGTGCCGGCGCCGGACGACACGCTTTTGTGGTCGCCCTTTGCCGATTTCCGCATTTCTGCGTGGCTGCCGTGCGTTTGCACCGAAAAAGAAGACCTTCCCCGACTGCTGGCGCTGTTGCGGCACAAAAACGGCTGGGTGCGGCTGAACGCGGCCAAGGCGATCGGCTGGCTGGGTGAAAAGCGGGCGGCGACGCCGGTTGCAGAGATCCTGGCCGAAGCCAAGGCCGAGGCCGACTTCGGCTACAACGGCACGTTCAAGAACGAAGAGTACGACGATCCGGCGCCGCGCTGGCGAGAAGGGCCCATCCGCGCGATCGGCTTGCTCGCCGCCCACGAGCATACCGGATTGCTGGCGAGTATCCTTCAGGACGAGCGTTCCGTGGCCGACGTGCGTCATGCGGCCGCTTCGGCGCTGGGCGACCTGATCGACGACGATGCGGGCAACCGGGAAGCCGTCGCCGCGTTGAACAAGGCGGCACTGGAACACCCGTTTCTGAGTATCCGCCACATCGCTCGAGATGCACTCAGGACGCAGGGCCTCGACGTTGTGGAGCCTGCTCGGCACTACGATGGTCCTCCGAGGCCGTCGAAAACGCTGGGCCGACGGCCTCGCAGCACCATCGTACAAGATTCCGGGACACGCTCCGAAGAAGCCTTCGACGCCATCGTCTTCATTCAGGGCAGCAACAACATCCCCAACACGATCGGCACCGTCGAGCAGGCCGACCGCTGGCGGCAGACGTACGTAGTGACCGACTCCGGCCCCGCGTATCGTCCCGGGCGGAACCTGTACGTCTTGCGGCCGCCGCGACCGGACGGAAAGGTCACGCCGCTGACGCGGTTCGACGACGGCTATGTGGCCGAGCCGGAACTGTCGTGGGACGGATCGCACGTGATCTTCTGCCATCGCGGGCAGAGCGACCCGTGGTGGCACGTCTGGCGAATCAACGTCGACGGCTCAGAGTTGGAGCAATTGACCGACGGCCCGTATCACGACGTGGGGCCGGCCTATCTGCCCGACGGGCGGATCGTGTTCACCTCTACCCGCAGCGGCATCCGCGACGAATACCACGGCTATCCTTGCACGGTGTTGTGTACGATGAACGCCACCGGCGGCGACATGCGCTTCCTGGCCACCAACATCGGCCGCGACAACGAACCGGCCGTCCTGCCCGACGGGCGGATCGTCTTCAGCCGCCTGGAGGTCTTCTACTCGCGGAACAAGACCGAACTGACGTTGCACGCCATGCACCCCGACGGCACGCAAGACATGGTTCTCTACGGGCCCGAGCGACGAGCATACTGGCGGAACCTCGACCACGGCCCACGTACCCCGGCCGACGGCCAGGAAGCACCACTGACGCATCGCGTGTTGCGGATGACTCAACCGCAACCGATGCCCGACCGGCGGCACGTCGTCGTAGTCACGCAGGGAGGGCTGGCGTTGATCGGTCCACGGCGCGACAGCGAACGGATCATCACGCCGGATAACAAGAGCCGCTCGTACACCACTCCGTTTCCACTGCCCGACGGAACGCTGTTGTGTGCCTCGACGTTGAAGATCCCAGATCGCAAAAAGGTTGACCTGGGGCTGTACCGGTTCGATCCGGGCACTGGAAAGTTGGACCTGATCTACAACGACCCGGCCCTGGCGGAGTTCGAGCCGCGACCGATCATCGCCCGGCGGCGGCCGATGATCCAGGCCGTCAGTGGGAAACACCGTGCTTACAGCGGGCAGTTCGTCTGCACGTCGGTGTTTGCCACGCAGGAGTCGGGCGTGCGGTTGCGTGGGCGGCTGGTGCGGCTTATCGAAGGCGTGCCGGTGATCGCCCGGCACAGCACCCACACCAATCCGCACCCCGTTTGGAAGAACCACGGCGGCACCTTCGCACGGGTGCTGGGCATGGTGCCGCTGGCCCCCGACGGTTCGTTCTGTGTGGAGGCCCCGGCCGATCGGTTGTTGCACTTCCAGGTGCTCGACAGTGACCGGCGCGTGTTGGGCAACCAGAAAACGTGGATCTACCCCCGGCCGGGCGAGCGGAAATCGTGCGTCGGCTGTCACGAAAAGCCACACACCACCAGCCGGGGCAACGATCCGCTTGCCACGCACTATCCTCCGGCGGACTTCCTCCCCACCGGCGACGAGTTCAGCTACCGTGCCAAGGCATGGTTCAAGGGCAGCTTACCCGACGCGATCGAGGAGCGCACGCGGACGGTTCGGGCCGTCAACCTGCTGGGACGGTAGGGTCCCCGCAACCGAGCTGGCTCTGGGGCTAGTAGACGTCCAGAGCGGCAATGCGTACACTTGTATTTGTGGATGTGATTACGCCCATTGAAAAACGTGGGGGGTGAGTCGCCTGCTACAACTCTTTCAACGGGCGGTTGGGGTGGCGAGAAGCAACTTGCCGATTTAGCAATCGAACCGGCCTCGATTATGGCCCAAGAACAATTCCTCAACGTCATCGATCGCGATGAAGCCCAGCGGCGGTTCCGCGAGGCGATCGACTTACGGCCGCTCGATGCCGAAGAAATCCCGCTCGATGCGGCCTTGGGCCGCGTGCTGGCCGGGGACGTGGTGGCTCGGATCGACGTGCCGTCGTTCGATCGGTCGAACTACGACGGCTACGCGGTTCGGGCGGCCGACAGCTACGGTGCCCGGGAGGAAGATCCCCGGCGGCTGACGCTTCTCGAAGAAGTGCTGGCCACCGGCGTGGTACCGCGGAGTGAAGTCAAGCCCGGCCTGGCGATAACCATCGCTACCGGCGGGATGTTGCCGCGGGGGGCCGACGCGGTGGTGATGGTCGAGCATAGCGACAGCGACGCTCCCTCGGCCGAGTCCGCTCCCAACGGGAAAGATGGCCTGCTGGTGACCAAGGCCGTCACGCCTGGTTTTGGTGTTTCTTTCGCTGGTAGCGACGTCACGGCCGGCGAAACCGTGCTGCGGCGCGGCCAGTTGATCGGCAGTCGAGAGTCGGGCGTGCTGGCGGCGATCGGGGCCGAGCGCGTCGCGGTCCGGCGGCGGCCCGTTGTGGCGATCATCTCCACCGGCGATGAGATCATCGAGCCCGGCCGGCCCATGCAACCCGGACTGGTCTACGACAGCAACGCCAGAATCATCGCCGACGCCGTCCGGGAGATCGGCGGCGAGCCGCGTCTGTTGGGCATCGTTCGTGACGATCTCGAGCAACTGCGAGCAAAGCTTGCCGAAGGGCTCGACTCGGCCGATGTCGTTCTGCTTTCCGGCGGGACCAGCAAGGGAGCGGGCGATCTGTCTTATCGGGTCGCGAGCGAACTGTCGCGGCCGGGAATCGTCGCCCATGGCGTGGCCCTGAAGCCGGGCAAACCGATCTGCCTGGCGGCCGACTGCGGCAAGCCGGTGGTGATACTTCCCGGTTTTCCCACCTCGGCCATCTTCACCTTCCACGAGTTCGTGGCCCCCGTGATCCGCATCCTCGGCGGCCGGCCGGCGCTGGCCCGATCGACCGTCGACGCCCGACTGGCCGTCAAGGTCAACTCACAGGTCGGGCGAACCGAGTACCTGCTGGTCGGATTGGTCGAGGGTTGCGAAGCGGCCGAGGGAGGGCTGGCCGCATATCCCATGGGCAAGGGCTCCGGATCGGTGACCACGTTCAGCCGGGCCGACGGTTTCCTCACCATCGGCCGCCATGAGGAGATCGTCGAGGCCGGTGCGCCGGTCAAAGTGCAACTGCTGGGAACCGAACTCCAATTGGCCGACCTGGTGGTGATCGGCAGCCATTGCGTCGGTCTCGACCTCCTGTTGGGAAAGATGCAGCAACGGGGGTTCGCCACCAAGTTCATGGCCGTCGGCTCGACCGGCGGTCTGCAGGCGGCCATACGCGGCGAGTGCGATCTGACCGGCATGCACCTGCTCGATCCGTCGTCGGGTGAGTATAATCTACCGTTGATTACTCCCGAGCTTGAACTGATAGAGGGCTACGGACGCCTTCAGGGCGTGGTCTATCGCCGCGACGACCGCCGCTTCGAGGGCCGCGTGGCCGCCGAGGCGATTGCCGCCGTGAAGGACGACCCCGATTGCGTGATGGTAAACCGCAATGCCGGCAGCGGTACGCGAATCCTCATCGATCGGCTGCTCGACGGCACGCAGCCTGCTGGATATGCCGTGCAGACGAAGAGCCACAACGCCGTGGCGGCGTCGATCGCCCAGGGCCGCAGCGATTGGGGTATCGCCATCGAGTGGGTTGCAAGGCGTCTGGATTTGGGCTTCCTGCCGTTGGAAGAGGAGCGTTACGATTTCGTGATTCCCAAGGGCCGCCTGGACCGGCCGGCGGTGGTCGCTTTTCGCAAGTTGCTCGCCGAGCCGGACATCCGCGAGGAACTGGCGCGGATGGGCTTTAATGTAGAGAGCCGGTTCACTGCAACCAGATCGCTTAACCGGTAGCCGAAGGCGACGTTTTTTTGGATAACCGAGCGATTCGGCCACCCCACAACAACGTCGCCTTCGGCTACCGGTCAAACGAACAGTAGAAATAATGCACGACCACCTGAAATCCATCGCCAGCTTCTCTACGCCGATCGAGGCCGATATGGCCCGAAATCGCCTCGAGGCCGAGGGCATTCGAGCCTTTGTGGACGATGCAAACACGATCGGCTGGCTGTGGCACCTCGGAACCGCCTTGAAAGGAATCAAGGTGCTGGTGCCGGAAGCCGACGTGCCGCGGGCGGTCGAGATCCTCGAGGGCGGGGTCGAACTGCCGGAGGAAGAGTTGGGCGAGGAGTGGTGGGAGTGTTCCAAGTGTGGCGCGCGGATCGACGGCGGGTTCCAAATCTGCTGGTCCTGCGGGACGAGCATCGACGGGATTGAGAACCCAGACTTCCGGCCCGACGACGCACCGCCGGTAATCAGGCCGGCGGATCGAGCGCGGCGGAAACGCGCACCCGGGCCTCTGACCGCGCTGATCGTCGGGTTCTGCATCCCGGCCGCGTTACTGAACGCGACGGTGGGCATCGGCGTGTTTGTTGCCGGAGGTTTCTTTCCCGTTTCAGCGTCGTTGCTGCTATTGCTGGCGGCCGTCGAGATGTTGTTGGTGGTCGGGCTGTTCCAATCGTGGTACTATCGTCCACCTTCCGAACCGGTCGAACCTGTCGGCGAGGCGGCCGGTGCCGCGGTCGAGGAAAGACCCGCGCCGGACAACGAGGCAATCGCGGTCATCGCCCGGCGAGCGTGCCTGGCGGCCATTTTCGGAATGGCCTTTCTCCCGCCGCTGTTGAATTTCTATTCGATCTGGCTGATCATGAAGTACGAGTTGTATCGCGACGATGTCGGCCGGAAATACCGGGCCCTGATCTCGTTGGCGATCCTAATCAACGTGGTCGTCTGCGTTGTGGTGCTGCTCTTTCTGCTGCTCGCCGGCGGCCTGCGCGGCCGGTGAATAACTTTCCGGTTTCTATCAGGTCGTTTAATTCCAATACCGTTCATGTTTCTTGTTAGCCTGGTCGCCTGCGACCGGCAGAGGGGCCGTTTTCCCGGGTTTTGCCGTCGCAGGCGACGGGGCTAACATCGGTTTTCGCAGAATATGAACGGTAT